>RCND010000824.1_pt1 | contig 17764 bp, 17 predicted proteins | sample 2041351 | NCBI WGS metagenome assembly RCND01 (sample SAMN09708230, study PRJNA481090) | Marine sediment metagenome, whole genome shotgun sequencing project. | biome: marine sediment; feature: ocean; material: sediment; isolation source: Sewage treatment plant 12B marine sediment (STP12B) ... | reverse complement strand
AAATACGCTGACGCCTTTCTCAGGATTTCATTCGCTTGGCGAAGCTCTCGGATCTCGCGCTCCATCGCCTTGATCTGGGCGCGCTGATCGGAGGTTTGGCCCTCTTTGCGCCCGCTATCGATATCCGACTGTTTGACCCACCTCCGCAGCGTGTCCCTGCCACACCCGATCTTTGGCGCGATGGCCATGATCGCCGCAGATTGATTGGCGTATTCATGCTCGTGTTCCAAAATCATCCGAACCGCGCGGGCACGTACCTCTGTCGAAAATCGGTTTGCTCTGTTACTTTTTTCCATAGGCTCCATCCATACTTACTTTGGAGCCTCCGGCAAACTGGGGGCGGTTCAAAATGCTCTTTGCCCAATCTTATTCATTCTTGAGCTGGGAGAATTCAGAGGACGAAGATCATGAGGCGCAAACAAGGAACCCATGCTGCAGAAGACGCAAAAGTAGGAGTTACTCATACCACGTGCAGTATAAGATCACGGCTGCCAACCGCGCCTTAGCCAATGGCTCCTTGCCCAATGGCGGATCCGTCGTGATCGACCCCGCCATTGGCCGGAAAATTGTCCTTATGCTAGGCCCGCTCGCTTAGCCTGGTTCCCGTCTTCCCCAGCTGAAGCGGCGGCGACCTTCCGGTGCCACAACGACAGTATCCGGTTCTTCTAAAGTGGGCTCTTCTTCGCTCAACGGGTCGGCTTCGGCGGCTTCGGCAGCCTCAGCCGCGTTTGCATCTCTGATAGAGACGCTTTGCAGCGCATCATACAATTTGCTCCGCAACTTCGGTATGTCATCCTCAATTAACTCGTTGAGTACATCACGATCCAATTGACTCATTTTGGTAAAGGATTGCAATCCGTGCTTCAGAGCGACCTCACTAGCCCGTGGATGTACCTCTTTCCACATTGCACGCAGATCCTCTGCCCGATCACGCACCATCATTTCGCGATCATGGAGCCCCTCAAATATTTTATCGAACTGTGCGATTATGCGTTTTCTCTTACGAGGTAAAACGAACACCTGGAAGATTGTTAAAATGACGATTGCCAGGGCGGCCAGCGCAGGGAGCGCGATGAATAACCCGGTCATGAAAGCCGCGGTACCCAACCCGCCGAACACAAGAATCAAGATGAAATACGAAAGTTTCTTCGAACTCCTGTATTGCTTGGCGGCCTCGTCGATGACAAAGGCATGTAAGCGCAGCCGCTCGGCAAAACCTTGCATTTGCGTGATTTGATTATCCATGCGGCGCGACGGGACGCGATGGATCTCTTTGATCAGGTCGTTTCGCGCCGTATCGAAGTCTTCCATTGGCAAATCAGATTTGGGCTTCCCCTCAAGCGGCACAAAGGTGTTGTAAATCATGGGTAGATCTTTTCGCGGAATGACCTTTCCGAGGTTCCAGCACAGCGCGCCATAAGCGCGGGCGAAGTCATGTAAATTTTGGCATTGATCCATTTTATTCAGAACAATTAGTAGCTTGTGGTCGATCCCATTGAGTGATTCCTTGAACACCTGCAATGTCTCGCCGGTAGTGCCCGGCTTATCTGGGTCGAAAAAGACGATAACCAAATCTGCACGCTCTGCGAACCAGCGAACGGCTCCCGGAAAATCGAAGCCTCGGCCATTCTCTTCTTTTGCCTCGTCAATCATCCCCGGGCTATCGATAAGTGTCACCGTGCGCAGCAGCTCGACAGGTTTCAGTTTTAGATGGATATGAGAGACAAGCTGGTCCCCAAAGTGGCGCAACCCCTCGTAAGGGAGGTCCGGATTGCTGACAACCGACGGGCCATCGCGATCAGTATCGTGAGGGCCATAAGTAACAATCGTAAAATTATCGTCGGTCGGTGCCACACCAGTCTTTTGCACCTCGACACCAAGCAAATGGTTTAAGAAAGTGGATTTTCCCGACGAGTGATTGCCGAGCATGAGCACCTGAGCAGGACGTTGAAGCTCCCCGACGGTCGGGGGTCGTCGGAACATAAACTGCTTTGTCAGGGGATCTAGAGGATCATTATAATACTCTCGGATTAAATCCGCGAACTGTTCCATTACTTGCTGCAAGGGTTGCTCCTTTTCGGTGCCGTGAACTCATATTGGGGATGGGGCTCTAATGATACGCGAAGATCGGTACACCTGCGCCACTGCTGACGTGGTACGGCAATCACGGCATCATACGGAGCAATTGTGGGTTGCGGCTGGGTCGTCAACGTCGTCACCTCCGAGCATATCTAAGAATACAAACGCGGTTGCACCGGTTTTCATCCATAAAAGTCGAACAGTTTGGCTAAATAACAAATAGATTTCATCTATCGGGATGAAATTGGCCGCTCGCGCGTTAATATTATAGATTATGGGGAGAATTTGGTGGCCGTACGGAAAGAACTCGAACGAAGTATTCACGATTATACGACAAGTCTAAGACGCTATGCGCTTGTCTTGACGCGGAACGGTGACGCCGCCGAAGATCTCGTACAAGAGACGTTAGTAAAAGCCATCGCTGCCTCCGACCGCTGGGAGCCTGGCACCGACCTTCGCGTTTGGATGTTTCGCATTATGCACAACACACACATAAGTGAGCGTCGTCGCCATCAGGTGCGCGAGCTGGCAAAACCCTTGTTGCCAAAGCCGGTAGACACAACTGATCCGACCATGCGGATCGAGCTGCAACAGGTTCTTGATGCTCTTGACCAGCTCCCCGAGGCACAACGCCAGCCAATCGCCCTCATCGCTCTTCAAGAAATGAGTTATGCCGAGGCCGCAAGCATACTTGACGTGCCACTTGGCACTTTTTACAGTCGGATCGGCCGAGGGCGTACAGCCCTACGGCGAATTCTTGGAGAGCTTCAGTCAAAAAAACCTAAGCTTGTTGTCGGTAAGGAGTAAACGGATGACAGACAAAATAAACATGGATGTGAACGCTTATCTTGATGGTGAGTTCGGGCCCGAGGAAGCCGCAGAGATGGAAGCACAATTGGACTTAGACCCCGAAGCACGGGCCCAATTTGATGCCTTTTCCCTGCAGAAAGCTCAGCTCGGTGAAGCTTTGGACTCCATAAATGCGAAACCGCAGAACTTTGAGACCGCACAGCTTGAGCGCCGTTTGGCGTTAGCCATTCATAATCAAAGCAAGCTTCGCAGTGAAATAGGTTTTGGTACTTGGGTTCGAACGGGATCTCAGATTGCCGCAACTTGTGCTTTGGTTGCGTTTGGCTGGTGGGGGAATGCTATATGGTCGTCACCGGGGCTAGGCCTGCCTGAATACGTTTCCGAAGCGATGGGGGCTCATCTGGTCTTTGCTGACGACAAACTGCGCCCGGTCGAGTTCAGCGGCGAAGCAATTGGCGAGGCGGCAAAGTGGCTCTCTGAAAAAGTTGGAGTGCCCATCGAAGCACCAGACCTCTCGGCGCACGGCATGACCCTTCTCGGGTCACGTCTTTTGGGAACGAAAGAAGGGCCGCTTGGGCAATTTATCTATGAAAACACAAATGGCGGACGATACTCACTGACACTGAGCCGACATCTCGCCAACCAGCCGGCTTTGCCGTTCCAGATTGCGGAATATCCAAACGCTAAAGTGGCGTATTGGAGCACATTTGATATTGATTACGCAATGATAGGCGATGGCAATGCGGCAGTGATACAGGCAGCGGCACGAGACATGGGCGCAAGCAAATAACGTGACTTGTACTACCATCGATAAGAAAGGGCATCGCTATGCGGTGTCTTTTCTTGTTTGCGCAGTTGCGTAATTTTGAGCCCTTAACACTCGACGCGGCATCGTTGGGCAAAGACTATCTCGCATCATAGCTATTACTCGCAGAGGGGACGCACATTTTTCTTGCTGGACTGGGATGGAAAAGGCTCACGGCGCGTTCTTTGTATACGATCCATGGGTAAAAGTACCAGCCTGGTGCGTGGCCCTGCAACAACTGGAGGATACGATGCAACAACAGGTTCAGCCCGACGGTAAGGAAAAATTGGAGGAAGATATGGTGACACCACTGATACAACCCGACCATGAGGACCAGCCGGACGAAAAAACTGCTAAATCACTGATTCAGCCCAATCTTCAGGAACAACCGGACGAGAACATTGCAATTAGCTGGATAAAGAACATCTTAAGCAGGATAAAAAAGAGCGGCTGATTGAACTTTGTCATCAGGTGCTCGTTTTGACAGCGCTTGTCGCGGCAACTTCGGCTGCATTGTTGCCTTTCTCCATGTCGCTATAAAGTGAAAAGCTGTAGCGGCCGACCTGATCTGACTGGTAGCGGTGGGCAGTCGCGGTAAAAGGCATCTGGCGGTCCGGTCGCGGCAACGGTCTACCGCTAACTTGGGCAGGCAAACTGGGAGTCCTCGTGCTTCTCAGGACATGAAAAATGCCCGTTGTTGCTGTCTGATTTTGTTGCTTCTTGCTGCAGTTGGGTGGTGGTACAAGTTTTGGGGTAACCAAGGCCTGACAACGATAGCTGTTTATCAAGAGCTGCCAATTACTCAAGGCTGACGTCCCGTTCCTGTCCAGCAAAGTAGCTTCTCAGCCGACATGAGGCCGACATTTATGCCGGCCTCTTTTTTCGACTAAGCTTAGGGATGAATCGCAAGATCCGCGCGTTCTTGTTGTGAACGCGGGCCACGAAGAAACCCGCCCCATCCGGTCGTTGTTTATATGACCGAAAGGTTCCGGCCCCTCTGGCAACCGCATGGCAGCGGGTTGTGACGTCGGAACCTTCGCTACAGCGCCTTTTGACGTTGCCATAGGAGATTCTATGACTACCAAGGATGTTAGGTCAATCGACCAGCAGCACGCGCCGTCGGCCACAACAGAGCAGCAAAGTGCGGTTTCGGATATAGTGTTACCAGCAGAGCGCATAATTGGTGCGCTTACAACCGGAACGGTGCTTGTCGTCCTCTGGGCTGGATTCCACTGGCACGACCTTGCTAGCTGGACCGTGGGCGTCCCCATGGCACTGATCGGGGGGGCGCTCACGTTGTGCTTGCCAGCCTCTAAGTCGCTCCGGCTTTCACCCTTAGGGGCGTTAAGTTTTGCAATGTTCGCGATTGTTGGAATGCTGCGCGGCGCCGTCGATGTAAGTCGACACAGTTTATCGCCGAAAACACTCCGTCCTAGTTGTATTCCATGGCGCACCCACCTGCCTGAGGGTCGGCCGCGGCGGCTGTTTGCCGTGGCGATTACACTTTTGCCAGGCACGCTGACCGCCCGAATTGAGGGCGACTTACTCACGGTGCACGCACTCGATCTCTCAGATGCCATGCATGTCGAACTTGCAGCACTCGAGGCGAAAATTGCCAAACTTTATAGACTTAATCATAAGGAAACATTGCCATGATCTTAGATTATCTTGCGCTCTGTACACTTGTTTCCACACTTGCAGCCCTGCCCCGGCTTATTCTTGGACCAACGTCCACAGACCGCATCCTTGCCGCACAGCTTGCGGGAACCGGAACGGTCGCAACGGTGATCGTTCTCGGTGCGGCGGATAATGCGCCTGCGTTGTTTGACATAGCGCTCGTTTTTGCCGCGCTTGCCGCAGTGACTGGACTTGCCTTTGTTGCCCTCAGGAGAACACGACTGTGACTGTGATTTTAGATGTGGTGGGCCTCATACTGATGGCTTTTGGTGTTGGTTTCTTGTTAATTGCAGCTTTGGGTGTATGGAGCCTTCCTGACGTTTTGTCCCGTCTCCACGCACTTACCAAGGCAGATACCGCTGGATTAAGCCTGATCGCATTGGGAGCTGCCTGCCTTACAAGAAGTCTGGACGCCGTTTTCGCACTTGGTCTTTGCATCGTGTTGGTGGCGTTATCGGGCGCAACGATCGGCCATCTCATTGCACGTGAGCATCTCGCAGAGGATGACGTTGAATGAACCTGGCATTTGATGTTTTGCTCGCCTTTGGCATTTTCTTTACTGCAGCTGCCACACTTTGTACGCATGACCGCATCACTTCTGTTACCGGGTTCGTGGTAACCGGGTTGTTGGTGGCTCTCTCTTTCGTGCGCCTCGGTGCTCCGGATGTTGCCCTCGCCGAGGCCGCAATCGGCGCTGGTCTAACCGGTGCCCTTTTATTGCGAAGTGCGGGACGCCTGAAGCCATTGGAAAGGCCTGTACTGCCGCCCATCCACTTAATTGCTGTTGCTCTGATCACTGTTGCTTTCGCTGGTGTCCTCACTTGGACCGTTTACACGGCCTCAGGTGACTCGCTCTATCCGGCGCTTGTAGGCTACCAGCTGGACGCAAGCGGAGTGACCAATCCCGTGACAGCGGTTCTTCTGAACTTCCGGTCATGGGACACACTCCTTGAAATTGCGGTGCTGTTCGCCGCACTCATTCTGGTTCGCATCGTCGCACCGGCGTACCCACAGCCCGTCAAACTGGGGGAGCTGATGCTACCGTTCGCACGGTGCATCGTACCAATTTGTGTCTTCCTTACCGGACACCTGCTCTGGCAAGGTGCGAGTGTACCGGGCGGTGCATTCCAAGCGGGCGCGGTATTGGCTGGAGGACTTCTTGCCTTGATCCTAGGCGGTTTTGCCGTACCCACACCGCGCCTTTTATTCTGGGCAATGTGCATAGCTCTCATGGGACTTGCAGTGTTTTCACTCGCCGCGCTGAGCACTGAAGCCTTAACTGGCACACTCCTGCTCTACCCCGACGGCGCTGAGAAATTCTGGATCATTGCTATCGAGTCGGCGCTCACACTTTCCATTGCCGTTATGCTCTGTCTACTGTTTTGTGGTATGCCCCGGAGGCCCCTGAAATGACACCTGAACTGATCTACATTTGTGCAGGGTCTGGCCTTGTTGGGTTGGCACTGTACCGGCTTGCGACGTGCCGTGACATGCTTTTGCGCGTGCTATCGTTGAACGTTCTAGCGATAGGAATTGCATTGCTTTTCCTTGCGTCTGCGCGGGACGCTGGGCTAACAGATGCGGTTCCACAGGCTTTTGTTTTGACGGGAATTGTTGTTCTTGTTGGTGTTACTGCTGCACTACTGGCGCTGGCCGAGCGGATCAACGGACAGCACGATGAGTGACCTTTCATTACTCGTTTTGCTGCCATTGCTTGCAGCAGTTGGCGCAGCAGCAAGCCCGCGTACGTCCGGAATATGGGGCCTCATCGCGACAGTTTTGACCGCGATGCTTGCGCTTTCGATGGTGCAGGACATACTCCAGAACGGTGCGCGCGAGATTGCTATCGGCGGTTGGGCTCCCCCGCTCGGGATCCTTTTTGTCGCAGATGGGCTGGCTGCATTGATGGTGCTGATGACAGCGGGGGTTGGCGTTTTCATCGCCATTCAGGCCACCAGCTGGGGTATTTTACCGTCAAGCAGCGCAAGCGAGAAGAACGTATCTCTGGCGGCTGGATTCTGGCCGCTCTGGCTTGCGACACTTGGGGCCATGAACGCACTGTTCCTATCCGGTGACCTGTTCAATATCTATGTAGCTTTCGAAATCTTGGGCCTGACCGCCGTCGGTCTGACGGCGCTATCGGGAACCCGCAATGCGATGCAGGCAGCCTTCGATTACCTGAGCGCAGGCCTCGCAGGCAGCCTACTGCTGTTGCTTGGTGTGACAATGGCCTACAGCGCCATCGGACGCGTTGATATTGACGCGGTACCCTTGCTGGCCGAGACGATTTCTGGGCAAATTGCACTCGCGCTTGTTGTTGCCGGGCTTGCCGTCAAGGCAGCACTTTTCCCACTGCATTTCTGGATGCCAGCGGCACATTCAAACGCAACGCCTGTGGCCAGCGCACTGCTGTCAGCGCTTGTTGTTAAAGCGGCACTTTATGTCATCCTTCGCATCTCAATTGAGGGCGGAGCTGGCATGGAGGCACTTCGCCTTGCCTTAGCGCTGATGGGGGCTGCTGCGATGCTTTGGGGGGCCTGGGGTGCGCTTCGGGCTACACGCCTAAAGCTGTTGGTTGCACAGTCGACTGTCGCGCAAATCGGCCTGATCGCACTGGCTATCGGCGTCGCAGGCGACAGCTTGCAGCAAAACGGTTATTGGCAGGCCGCAGCACTCCTCATGCTATCGCATGCACTTGCCAAGGCAGCCATGTTCATCGCTGTTGGGCGCATCGCCGAAGAGTTGGGGCACGACCGCATTTCGGGTCTTAACCGACGGGATCTGCGCCCCGGCGCTGCCGAGTTCGCATTTGCTATCGCTTCCGTCAGCATCATCGGATTGCCACCCACTGCCGGATTCATCGGTAAGTGGATACTGATAGACGGGCTCATCGAGCGCTCCGCATGGTTCTGGGTCGCGCTGATTTTGATAGGTACGGCACTTTCTGCGGCCTATCTTTCCCGTGTCGTGTCCCGTTGCCTGAGGGGTGGCCCGCATATTGCCCCTGACGCACATCACCCAGCCTGGCGGACAGGTGATGTCACTGCCCTTGCCCTTGCCACGTCGGCACTGGTCCTCGGCATTGCCGCGGCTCTGCCACTCACTCTTTTGGAGATTACTGTGAAATGAGCGAGTACCTACCCATCGCAATCCTGATGACATCGCTCGGTGTCGCCCCGATCATCCTGATGATACCAGAACATTCCAGTCGGCTGCGGACGACCGTAAATCTCACGGCGGCGACCGTAAAAGTCGCACTGGTTATATGGCTGACAGTCGTGGTCGTGCAGGGCGGATCGCCTGACCTACGGTTCACAGTCGCACCAGGACTGGATCTACATCTCAAGGCTGATGCACTATCAGTTCTGTTCCTCGCCCTTTCTGCAATCCTGTGGCTGATTACGACCGTCTACGCGATTGGGTATCTGGAACATGGCGTAGATCGCAGCCGCTTTTTTGGCTTCTTCACCCTATGTGTTGCGTCAACTGTGGGCATCGCCATGGCGGGCAATCTCTTTACCTTCCTGATATTCTTTGAACTGCTGACACTGGCAACCTACCCCCTTGTTGTCCATCGTGGCACCGCCGAAGCGCACCGCGCCGGAAAAATCTATCTTGCTTATACGCTTGGTGGGGGTCTTGCGCTGACGGTTGGTACGATCTGGCTCTATACACTAGTGGGTGAGGTGACTTTCACGCCACGCGGCGTGTTGGGCGATCTTCCACAGACCAATCCCATTGCGTTAATTGCCATCTTCGTGCTGCTGATCGCTGGCGTTGGCGTGAAAGCAGCACTGGTGCCACTGCATGGCTGGCTACCGCTATCAATGGTAGCCCCTGCACCGGTCAGCGCGCTTTTGCATGCCGTCGCAGTCGTAAAGGCTGGTGCATTCGGCATCATGCGCATCGTCTATGATGTATACGGAGTTGAAAGCGTACAAGGCCTTGGCCTTTCTACGCCGCTCGCTCTACTGGCCGCTACTACAATAATATGGGGTTCTGTCTGTGCATTGAGACAGGACGATCTGAAAAAAAGGCTAGCCTATTCGACCGTTAGCCAGGTCAGCTATATCACTCTCGGGGTTGCGCTCATATCCCCTCTGGCAGCGATTGGCGGTCTAACGCACCTGATCCATCAGGGCATCATGAAGATTACGCTCTTTCTAGCTGCAGGCAACTTTGCTGAAGGCCACGGAGTCAAAACGGTGAGTGGGATGAATGGCATGGGCCGTCTCATGCCTATTTCGATGTTTGCCTTCACGATCGGGGCGCTCGGGATGATTGGCGTCCCGCCTCTCGCTGGATTTCTGAGCAAATGGTATTTGGGTGCTGGCGGTCTTCAGGCAGGGCAACCTGCGGTCATTGCATTACTCGCAGGATCAAGCCTGCTAAACGCCGCCTATTTTCTGCCAATCCTTTATCGGGCTTGGTTTCTTGATCCGCCAGAGGATGCGCCCGTCCCCGGCAACCTTGGCTGGATGCTTGTTGTGCCACCTGCTTTGACAGCTGGTCTGATAATCGCTGCTGGTCTCTTTGCCAACGCGCCGTTTAGCCCGCTTGGCTGGACCCGCTTCATCGTTTCTTTGGAATACTTATGATCGACTTCCCACTCTGGCTCGTGCCAGCCGCGCCGTTAGTGCTGGTTTTTGCACTCTGCGTTCCCGACCTCAGGCCATATGTTCGCGCACTGGTGCCATTTGCACCGCTACCGGCATTGCTGACCGCACTTGCGGATCACGGCACTATGCCTCTCCGTCTCGATTGGCTCCTACTCGGGACTGACCTTGCGGTGACGGAAACCGCAGTACCCTTTTTGATGTTCACATCACTGCTCTGGGGTCTTGCAGGGTGGCAGTTGATGCGGCTGCTTTCAGATGATCCAGCACAAAACCGTACCGCCTTGTTTTTTCTTTTTGCGATGACAGGAAATTTGGGCCTATTGATCGCGCAGGACATGGCCTCATTTTATACTTTCTTCGCGATGATGAGCCTTGCGTCCTGGGGATTGGTGCTGCACGGCGGCGGCGCAGCGCAGACCTTTGCAGGGCGAGTTTATATCGTCTTTGCAGTCGTGGGAGAGCTTGCGCTTTTTGCTGGCCTGGCTATCGGCGCTTTCGCCATGGGCGATTTGCAGATGTCCGCAATGAGGGGGGAAACAGTACCGCTGCTTGCAACTGCATTGGTATCGACCGGGTTCTTGATAAAACTTGGTGCTGTGCCCCTGCACCTTTGGCTGCCACTGGCACATGCTGCGGCCCCTGCCCCGGCAAGCGCTGTACTGTCGGGGGCGATGTTGAAGGCCGGGCTGTTTGGTTTGATCACAGTATTACCGCTTGGCGAGACTGCACTTCCCGAACTCGCAGCAACCTTCGCCGCGATGGCGCTGGCTGGCCTGATCCTTGCCCCGATCCTTGGGCTGGTTCAAGGAGATCCCAAGGCGGTTCTCGCTTATTCAAGTATTGGACAGATGAGCCTAATCCTATTGGGGCTTGCTACAGCACTTGCTGCGCCGACCCTATGGCCTCTGATTGCTCCAGCACTGGTGTTATTGGCTGTCCATCACGCTTTTGCAAAGGCAGCACTGTTCCTTGGCGTTCCTGCTGTCTGGTCCGTGGAACGGGGTGCGTTACGTGTTGCGGTGCTGGCTCTGCTTGCGCTGCCAGCGCTGGCACTTGCTGGGATGCCAGGCACCAACGGTTGGCTAGCCAAGGACGCACTAAAAGTAGCACTTGCGGATGCACCAGCAGGGTGGACAATCTGGCTCGGCACATCTCTTTTCTTGGCGAGTCTCGGGACTGCACTTCTGATGCTGCGCGCACTCTTCCTACTGGCGGATGCCGCTTATAAGCCCGAGATTGCGCGCGGTGTTGCACTGCCGTGGCTTGCGATGACTACACTGGTCATCTTTGGCCTCGCGATTGCCAATATTGCGCCGAGCGCGAGTAAAACCGCATCCTTGGCCGACTTCGTGCCGCTTGCAACTGCTGGGATTCTTGCGGCGTTGGGTGTTGCCGCATTCCACTACGTGGGGCTACGCTTGAAACCTGCGGCGCCGGGCGAATTGCTCGGGATGGTGCAAAGCGTTTCGGTGCCAGAGCCAGGTCCCAAGCTCATGCTGCCCAAACGAGCCCACCCTCTCGTAGTTCGTCGCCCCTCTGCGACCACCCTTCTACCAGAGCGCGGAGCGTTCGCGATCCTGAGTATAGCAGTGGGAATGGCCCTTTTTATGACGCTCATGCCCATACTCACACCACCCGCACCTTCCCTGCCTACAGTCGAGGATGTCCAGTAGCGCACTTGCTTGGTCTCTGTTGCGTCGAAACCGCCCTGAACCAAAGCTAATCAACCTGTTGGACCGCAGCCGTGCAGTGTTTCGCAAAGAATACTAAGAGGTAACTGGTAATCCCAAAGTCAGAAGGCTTTTTCACTCAGAACCACCTTACACTGCCAAACAAATATTCAAGAATGTCGAAGATTTCTTACCCAGCAAGGATGAAAAGAGGCCGCTCAGCGTTCTTGTAGTAATCATTAGAGAGTGTTCTCAGGCTCGTCGTCGGTCCCACCAAACGAAAAAGGAATAAGCCATGACCGCTTACCTGCAACCCAGCCAAATCCGGCCAAGCGTAGACTCCCAGAACGCTTCCGTAAGGCTCAGATTTTCTGGATACAACTAATGTTACCATTGAAAGCTTCCCCGTCAGAACAGCCAGCGGGGCAAGAAAAGTATCCAAGCAAGCCAATGCGAGTAGGCCCATTGACCATTCCATCGGCCTCGTTGCGATCTCGCTGCTTATTCAACCGCTGAACTGCCCTAGGGTGATAGCTTAGAAATAGTGAAGCGAGGTGTAGGAGTGCTTCAATCTCACTTGGTCAAGGCAAAATATTTCAAATTAAACTTCTGAAATGGAGATCTGAAAATGGCGATCGCGTGGATAGTCCTAATCTTTCCCCTAATTCTTTTGCTGGCCGGTGCCATCAGGTTGCGCGAGACAAGCATGCCCATCGCACCGCCTGAGTGGGCAGAACGGGCAGCGTTGATTGGCATCGGATTGGCAGCCTATTCAGCTCTGCACATCGTCACTTTCGGACCTACAACGTCGCCCGTTCTCGGATTGGGACAGTTTGGCCTCTCAGTTCTGCTAGACGCAGTATCAGTAATCTTGCTCCTGTTGACGAGCGTTCTCGCTTGGGTAATCCTACGCTTTTCAGCGACGTATCTTCAGGGAGAAGAAAGGGAAGGTCATTTCACTTTCTGGTTGAGCGTAACGCTGACCGGCATCGTATTATCGGTTACGTCTGGGAGTCTCGTGCAATTGGGTCTCGGTTGGGTGGCGACCGCGACTGGTGTTAATCGACTTCTCATCTTCTATTCAAACCGGCTTGGAGCTCAGCGCGCTGCACGAAAGGAATTGATCTTTGCACGAGCTGCGAATATTGCGTTGGTGGCCAGCTTGGTGCTTCTCTACGCGGCCTACGGCGAGTCCGATATAACCTTGATCAACGAGGCTGCACGCGCAGGTAGCGTACCTATCGCAGCGCTTTTTGCTACGGTATTTCTGGCGGTCGCGGCAGTGTTGCAGTCGGCGCTGCTTCCAGTTCACGGTTGGCTGATTGAGACCATTGAGGCCCCTACGCCAGTTTCAGCACTTGTCCAAACTGCTGTCGTAAGTATGGGTGGTTTTCTATTAATCCGCTTTGCAGACGTGATGCTCAGCGCACCCATCATCTTGGCCATTCTCGTCATTGTTGGGGGCTTTTCGGCTCTTGTGGGATCCATTGTCATGTTGACGCAATCGGCTGCAAAGACTTCACTGGCATGGTCAACGGTTTCGCAGATGGGCTTCATAGTACTGCTTTGCGGTTTGGGGCTATTTCCGCTTGCTTTGCTGCACATCGTGGCCCACGCACTCTATAAGACCCACTCATTTTTGAATACGGCTGAAGCGTCTCCTGTCACTCTTGCGGCGCTACAGGCCTCCCCCGCTGCACATCCTTCGACCCGCAATGTGGCGCTAGCAATGGGGATCGCGATCACGATATATGCGTTCGTCGTGTTGCCACTTGGTCTGGTGGAGAAATCTCCACAGGCCGTGGCAATTGGAGCAATCTTCGCCTTCGGGGTGGGGTATCTCGTTGCGCAAGGCCTTGCAGATGCACCACCGCGTAAGCTGGTAATGGCTACTGCGCGTACCTCGGGTCTGTTCGCCGCCTCGTATTTAACCTTCCAGTGGATTGCACAGGGATTGACTGCCGGAACATTGCCACCAACGCCAGAGGCTGGCCTGCTGGAATGGGTGCTGATCACTCTGGCTCTGTTAAGTTTCACATTAGTCGCTGTTATGCAGGCATTATTGCCGCATTGGTCCACGCATCCCGTCATTCGCGATTTGCATGTTCATGTCGTGAACGGGTTTTACCTCAACGCACGAATGGACCGTTTTGCTGGTGCTTGGAAAACCAGCCCTTTAAAAAAGGAGACCTGAGCGATGCTCATTCGCAGTCAAAACTTCTCGCCTGATTTGCTGGACCTTGTCAGCGCGGTTGAACACGCTGTCCGTAAAACTGCACCGCTCTTTCCGCTTTCTCACGTCGCAGCGATGAATCCTTTTGATGGCCTGAGCGATGAGCCCATTGCTGTTGCCGCCGCACGCTTGGAGCGTAGTGCGGGGGTTCATATTTTTCCTAGCCGGACAGTCCAACTGGGGCGCGTCGTGAAGGGGGAGATTATTCTTGAGGATATTCGTGTATCACGTTCTGAAATCGCGCCTGAATTAGAGCTGAGTGAGCAGGACATCCTCGAATCTGCTAATGCTGATAATTACATACCCCGTGCCATTCCTACCGTTGCCCACCTTGCAGGTGCGCACAGTGGAACCGATTGGCCAAATCTTGTCGCAGAGCGGATAGGGACTTGGGCACAAAGCCATTTTAACACCGGCGAAACCCTTTGGTCGCAAGAAGTAGAACAAAGTGCGTGGAGCAGTTGGCGTGAATGGGCAATGCGGGATCAGACGCCTGAGATTTTCGACCTCACTGGCTTTTGTGACACAATCAGCCAAAGCCAGCACAATCATTGGCATGCTATCCAAGACGCATGCGTCGCACTTGGTATCGACAACGATGCAGCATCATCTGTCTTTCACCGCCTTTTATGTGATCTGGGTGGATGGGCAGGCCTTGGACGCTACCGCCTATGGGAAGCGGAACGAGCTCAGGCCCACGACACTACTCTTGCGGAGTTGCTTGCCATTCGCTTGACATGGGAGCAGGCCCTTCACGCTCGCTACACTGAGGAAATGGGCCTGCATTGGAACGCTGAGGTCCTTATACATCGGGAGCCGTTGCAAGTGGGGACTAACCATTTGGTCGACGCAATCCTGCAAAGAGCGGCAGAACTGGCATCGGCCCGACGTCTGGACAAATTGCTGGCAAAAGCGAGCGATGCAATCGAGCCCGTTGAGCCTGTATCATGCAAAGCGCAGCTTGTATTCTGCATGGACGTCCGCTCCGAACGGTTGAGGCGTGCACTTGAGATCGTTGAGCCTGAAATTCAAACCTACGGAACAGCTCACTTTTTCAGTCGTACCTTAGCGAAGCAACGGTCCGTTGTCGAAGACGGCAATGATATACATATCAACGGGAAACTACAGAGAGCTATTTCCAGATTCTCACGCGCGGCCGTGTCTAGCTTTGCCTATGTCGAGGCAACGGGACTGCTCAAGTTGGGTCCACTAGTCGATTCATCACAGTTTCACGAGCGTCGTGTTATCGGCTACGGACGAGTACCCAGATTGACGCTCGACCCCTCTAGCGAGGCTGCGGCTGATGTGGCGGAAGCGGCCCTCCGCTCTATTGGGCTGACGAAGGATTTCGCGCCAGTGGTTGTCTTCGTCGGTCATGAAGCGCGTGTCACTAACGATACGCAAAGTGGCCTCTTGCAGTGCGGGGCTTGTGGAGGCCATGAGGGAGCCATGAACGCTCGTGCCGTTTCGTGTCTCCTGAACGAAACACCACTACGCAAACTACTAGCGCGGCGCGGCATCGAGATACCTCCAAAAACGGAGTTCCGAGCAGGTTTGCATGATACGACAGGAGATACGGTGACGCTATTCATAACTGATCCAGTAGGGGACCGCAGACCGCAATCCATCAGATGGCTTCACGATATCCTTGAGCAAGCATGCGATGTCGTGCGTGCAGAGCGGGCTACAAATCTACCTGCCACTGCACGGGGCGGCGCTCTATACGCGCGAGGTGGAGATTGGTCGCAAACCCGTGCGGAATGGGGCTTGGCAGGGTGCCACTGGTTTGTGGCGGCTCCTCGAAATGCAACACGAAACCGGGATTTTGACGGCAAAGTATTCTTGCATGACTACGATATTGACCACGATCCTGAAGGTAAAATTCTTGCGGAAATCGTTGGGGGCCCACTGTTGGCCGCCGCATGGATCAACCTCCAATACTATGCCGGAACAGTGTCCCCGCAGGGCTTTGGAAGCGGCAATAAGCTCGTCCAGAATCTGTGTGGCGGGATTGGCGTACTGGACGGAATATCCGGTCGACTTAGGGGTGGCCCCCCAGGCCAGAGCCTGTTTCTCAACGGCCAGCCAATCCATGACGCGCTGCGCCTGATTGTGCGGATTGCAGCGCCGAACTTCGCAATCGATGCTGCGATCAGTAGTAGTAAAGAAGTAACGAATTTAGTGGAGTCCGGCTGGCTGGAGGTTGGAAGCCTCAGTCAAGCCTAGGTGTTCAATACTGGCAGCTTCTGGATCAGATTGGCGATGAATCTGTCTGGCATAGAAATCTCGTTGTCGCAAATCTAGACACTAAACAACTACAATGAAAGCAAGCACATGGAAGCCGCACAAGAATTCACAATGATGGCGCTGTTCACGCGCGCGACAATTTTGGTTCAAATCGTCATGATCTTGCTGATAGCAGCGTCTTTCTGGTGTTGGGCATTATTTATCGACAAGATAATACAATATCGCAAAGCTCGGACTGAGGCTGATCTCTTTGACCAATCGTTCTGGTCAGGCGAGCCTTTGGACATCCTTTTTGACAAGATTGGGGCCGAACCGGAGGGTTCCACAGAGAAGATATTCGTTTCTGGTATGATCGAATGGCGCCGGTCGCATCGGCAAGATGGCGGTTTGATCGCTGAGACAACTGCCCGCATAAACACGTCGATGGATGTCGTGATCGCCAAGCAATCGTCGAAACTTCAAAAAGGTCTACCGATTTTGGCAACTGTTGGCTCAACAACTCCGTTTATCGGTCTTTTCGGTACGGTATGGGGCATTATGAATGCTTTTATCGAGATTGCCGGACAGCAGAGCACAAACCTTGCCGTTGTCGCCCCCGGTATTGCAGAAGCGTTGCTGTCGACTGGCATTGGCCTTCTTGCCGCTATTCCAGCAGTGATATTCTATAACAAGCTGTCAACTGATAGTGAGGAGATCATCAGTGGCTACGAGGCCTTTGCTGATGAATTCGCTACTATTCTTAGCAGGCAGTCGGCTAGCTGACATGGGCGCCGACACACAGAATTTTGGTGGTAATGGGGGCAGACGCGGTCGCGCCCGATCCCGCCGTACGCAGCCAATGTCACAGATCAACGTCACCCCATTTGTTGATGTCATGATGGTATTGTTGATCATTTTTATGATCGCCGCACCGTTAGCCGTTGTCGGCATCCCTGTCGAGCTGCCTGAAACTTCTGCAACGGCATTGCCCGGCGATGAAGAAGAACCGTTGGCAGTGACGATTACGGTCGACGGTCAGATAATGATCCAAGAAACAGAAACATCACAGGATGTTTTGGTTCAAAAATTGCAAGCCATCGCCGCAGAGCGTGATAGCGACAAGATACTTCTACGTGCTGATGGCCGTATTGACTGGAGCCGTGTTACGGAAGTTATGGGTCTGCTGAATGCCGGCGGGTTTTCTAACATCGGCCTTGTGACTGATATTGGTGGCCCCGCACTTGACGGCACTGAAGGATAGATCACGGCAAATCCCGGTTCTTGCTTCCCTATACCAGTCATGGTGAGACACCGATGGGCCGAAGGCCAATGATGCACCAAGTTTCAAATTGGATCGCTCTCTTGGACTGGTATAAAATTAGTCCCAGAAACTGGGCCCATTTTTTTGATTGCAAAATGAGGTTTGTTCTTGGGACATCTGAATGGATACACCGCATTAATGCAGGGCGTTGACGAACGACGCACGGCTTCGGCGCAAATATACTAGTTATGTTCTGGAGAGCAGTGCAATGAGGCCAGAAAGTAGGTTTGACTTAATGTACACGGATTAATTTCAACAAGCATTGTTTTAAGAGTGCCCGAGAGGCAAGAAATGCTATCCGCATTGGTGCCCGGCGCTTATTAC
>RCND010000821.1_pt1 | contig 17792 bp, 11 predicted proteins | sample 2041351 | NCBI WGS metagenome assembly RCND01 (sample SAMN09708230, study PRJNA481090) | Marine sediment metagenome, whole genome shotgun sequencing project. | biome: marine sediment; feature: ocean; material: sediment; isolation source: Sewage treatment plant 12B marine sediment (STP12B) ... | reverse complement strand
TAGGCATTCCCAGAACCTCCAGGGCCAGGGCGACATTTTCGAAAACATTGCGGTTGGGGAGGAGTTTGAAATCCTGGAAAACGATCCCTATTTCCCGCCTGAGGGTGTGGATGCGTGAAACAGGCAGGCGAGCGATATTGCGTCCGTGGACCAGGATCTGTCCAGTGGTTGGCTGTTCTTTGGAAGCATGCTATCGGATGTAGAAATGGCCCTGGCAAAATCCGATCTGGATATCGGCAGGCACTACAGTGAACTGGCTCCTCAATCCTGCCGGGGGGTGTTTGACCTGATCGATACTGAAATGCGACTGGCGCAGTCAATGATATTGAGTATCAAGGAACAAGCAGACTTACTGGACAAGGAACCCACATTGCAAAGGTCCATCCGCCTGCGAAACCCTTACGTGGATCCCATGAGCCTGTTGCAGGTAGACCTGTTAAAACGTTGGCGCGCAGTGCAATGCCAGGATGAGGATCTACTTGAGGCACTGTTGGTTACCGTGAATGGCATTGCTCGTGGAATACAAAACACGGGCTAACTTGCTTCAAAATCGTAAACTCATTATAAACTCGACAAGCCATTAATATCGGGGACTGTAGGGTGGGTAACTTGTTACCCACGTTTTGTAACCCGTCGGCCATCAATATCATTACACTCGTGGGTAACAAGTTACCCACCCTACGAATTTATCCAATCGGCGCACATAAACGCGCACCGTCGTATCAACGAGATCACCAGTATGTGGGTATGACTCCACACGATACCGCCTTTGATCATAAAGTGGGCTTTATGGAACATAAAAACATTGAAACCCCGGGGCATGATGAAAATCTGCCCCGGAATTTTATTGGTTCGAATAATAAATATCTTTGAGGTATAAATGTTCCCCGTCCAGATCAACGTCTCCTCTGAAATAGAGTAAGCCAGATAAGTCCTTCATGTTTGCACCTTTGTCCAACTCAGAAAACGGGATAGAATAATCTGACCAACCATCCTGGATAGAATATTTACTACCTGGTGCGAAACTCACATAATTTTTTACCTGTGTATCCCTGGCAAAAGACCCGGTATGAAATCCTAGTTCAAAAACTGATTTTGGATTGCCCTTGATCTTAAAATGAACATATCCGGACTTAAATGCTGACAGGTCTTCTCCTACTCCGCCATCGAGCTCAAGCGCACAGCCCCACCACTCACCGCTGCCGGTCGTGACTTTGATTGCGCCGTCAACGGTCAAAACCACTTCGCAGCCACCTCTCCAGGCAACCAGCTTTATTTTCTCACTCGGGTAAGTGGCATCATTCATTTCATCCGGCACCAAAGCGTCACTGAGAATGACATAGTTTGATTCGGTGACCGCTTCTCCCGGTCGACGATTGTCATTAACGGTTGATATTTCGCGGACAGGAATTTGACTTTTTGATGGCACCGGCAGAATGTCAGCCAGTAGGGCCTTTTCACTTCCAGCGTAGGTTTTGCTGATAGCCATACCATTTCTTGTCAAACCCTTGAATATACCTGCATCAACCCTATCCCATAAGGCATATTTTGCCTCGCCTTTGAGGTTAATCAGGCCAAAATGGTTCTCCGAGCCCGTGACACTTTTAAGGTCTTTCCACTGTTCATCAAATGCCTCAAAGAAAAATAACGACATTCCCGATTCATTGGTCCAATCGCGCATGTGCTGATAAAACAATTTTTGCTTGTACTCGTCTGCAGCCTGGGAGCCTGAAGCACCATAATGAGAGCTGTCTTTGCTGGCCCAGCCGGTTTCACCAATGTGTATCGGTTTGTCTTCTCCCAGGGATTGGATATAGTCCCTGGTGCTCTGATATTGAGAGACCGCGTAGTTTTTTACCCGCAACATGGCAGCATCGGCTCTATCTGTCTCAGACAAGCCCTCCTCTTCGGCAAGAGCACCCCAGAATTCAGGGTTGTGATAGCTATCCTGGAACGGGTAGGTATGCATGGATACATAATCGACTGCTTTTACCAGTGCCGCCAGATCTTCAGTATGGTAGCTCTTGTCGTCGCCTCCCCAGGAAGCAAAATTATCTGAACTGGTGATCCATACATCTGCGGGAATATCACCTGAGGCTTTTAATTCCTGTAGGTGATTAACCCACTTGAGGATGACTTTCGGAGCGACAAAATAGGTCACGGCCCAGTGCACCATCGCCTCATTGCCAACGGCGATCACTTTGACGATATCCGGATACGTATTGGTTAATCGGATGGCCGCTTCAATTTCTAAAGTGTTAGCTTGCACATCGCCTTCGCTGTGATCCGGCGTATCTGTCCAGGCGTCTTTACAGTCTATCCAGACACCCAACATGACATACATCTCAAAGTTCTGGTCTTCATCTTTTAACAGACGAATAGCTTCCAATAGATTTTCGGTATGGGCAAATTTCTGTGTGTTGTAGGTGCGGATAATTTTTACGCTCATGGCGGATAATATTTTCATATCCTCTTTCAGTTCATCCACGCTCGGTACACTATCTCGCGTTTTCTCGCGGTAACCACCGTAGGAAAATGCCAGATAATTCGGCTTACCCAATATATCTGCCGCCGTTATTTGCAGCGCAGTATCATTCTGTTGAGATTGGCCACAGGCAGAAAATGCCAGGATCAAAAAAATAATTACAATCAGACGCTTCTTCATATCAACCTCGCATTAAGAATCATTGCACAAGCCTGTCTTGCCCAATAATCATTTTATCCATTATATTCATATAGTTAACATCAAGGAGTATACGTCATTCCCTGAGATTTCTTAACCAGTTCTTTTACCTGAGTCGGGGATATCTCACCATTGGTGATATAGGGGTATTTGATGAATGGATGTTCAACCATAAAATCCTGAAACTCTGCGTCATCGGCGCTTTTCCCTTCAGGCGTAAAACCTTTGATCCAGTTAGGAACCAATTGTTTCAGCAGCTCGCGGGTTTGCCTATTGTTCCAGTAGTCTTTAAAAAAGGTGTATTCATCAAACGCCAACGGAACCTGTTGTGTCGATTGCAACATAACGGACTGTGACAGCCGGATATCCAGTGATGATGAAGCGGCAGATACTACAAACTCGCCACTTTCTGCAATCCACATTTTTCGGATAGCGTCGTAGTAAGAAAAATCACGACTGTCCAGTTGAAATGTAACGGTCTTTGCCTGGCCGGGTTCGAGCGCTATTTTACTAAATTTCTTGAGCTCTTTTTTGGGCCGCTGGAGACTGCTGTGTACGTCGGTCACATAAAGCTGCACAACCTCTTTACCCGCAACATCACCGCTATTGGTGATTTTCACAGTGACGTCCAGTCCTGTTTTATCGGTGATACTAGTGGCGGAAAACGCCAGCTCGCTGTATTCAAAATCGGTATAGGACAGCCCGAATCCGAATGGGAACAACGGTTCAATTTTCTTCTTGTCGTAATACCGGTAACCGACAAAAATTTGTTCGCCATACAAGACTTCACCCTGCTCTCCGGGAAAGTTAAAAAAGGCCGGTGTGTCTTCAAGTTTCACAGGAAATGTCTCAGCCAGTTTTCCTGAAGGGTTCACCTTTCCAAAAATCACATCGGCAATACCGCCGGCACCGGCTTGACCCGCCAGCCAGGTTTCGAGGATGCCGTTAACCTCATTAACCCAGGGCATGGTCACCGCACTGCCATTGGTCAAAACGGCAACCGTATTCTTTTGGACTTTGGCAATTTCGCTTATCAGGCGGTTGTGCGAGGCCGGCATGTCGATATGGGTTCGATCAATACCTTCCGATTCGTAGTGCAGCGGCAGACCGGCAAATACCAAAGCGATATCTGCACTCACCGCTACCTCTTTGGCTTCATCGATGAGAGAGAAGTCATTGTCGTTGGATAGTTGATATCCTTGCGCGTAGCTGAAGTTTATCTGCTCACCATACTCACGCTTAACCAATTCCAAAAACTGGTCAAGCCGGGTGGGTTTCACCTCCGAACTGCCATTACCCTGGAAACGCGGGTTAACCGCAAACTCTCCAATAATCGCAACTTCCTGGTATTTCTGTGGATTGACCGGCAGTACATTATTTTGATTTTTTAACAGGGTAATGGATTCAGCAGCGACGCGGCGGGCATGATTGTGATGCTTTTCTACATCAAGCTCGACACCCTGCTTCTCAAGGGATTTCGCCTTAAACACAATGGTGAGAATGTCTGTCACCATGCGGTCAATCAGCGCTTCATCCAGCTCACCACTTTTAACGGCGTCAATAATCAGATTGTCATTGACAGTATTCAGACCCGGCATTTCGATATGCATGCCGGCTTTGACTGCCGCAACCGGATCCACAACCGCAAACCAGTCTGAAATAACAATACCCTGATAACCCCATTGCTTTTTAAGGACATCCGTCAGCAGGTAGGGACTCTGGGTACCATAAACCCCCTGAATTCGATTGTAACTCGCCATAATTGTCCACGGTTGGGCTTTTCTGACGGCAATTTCAAACGGTGTTAAATAAATTTCATGCAAGGTCCGGTCATCCATACCGGAGTTCATGTACATGCGCCTGGTTTCAACATTATTCGCAGCGTAGTGTTTTAATGAGGTGCCTACACCCTGGCTTTGCACACCATTAATATAGGCGGCGCCAAGCTCACCCGATAAAACCGGATCTTCGGAAAAGAACTCGAAATTTCGACCACCCAGAACCGAGCGTTTGATATTTATTCCAGGCCCCAGCAGTACATTGACATCCTGTGCCTGACTCTCTTCGCCCAGAGATTGGCCGACCTGGTAAATCAAATCGAGATCCCAGCTGGCAGCCAGCGCAGAAGCGGTAGGATATGCCGTCGCCGGCAGTTGATCACCGTAACCGGGTTTATTGGTTTGTGGCGCCCGGCGCAATCCGTGAGGACCATCGGATAGCCATATCCACGGGATAGCCAATCTTTCAATTGACTGTGTACTCCAGTCGTCACGACCGGACAAGAGGCTTGCCTTTTCCTCTAAAGTCAATTGAGAAACCAGTCGTTTAATATTCACTTGAGAATCCTGGGGGTCTTTTGGTGTTTGTGCTGTTACTGTCTGTGACAGTGTCGTTGTCATAAAAGCCAACGCTGTTAACAACAATAAGTTTTTCACCAATAGGCTCCTGGAGTTTTCATACCGTATTCATGTCTAAATGACATAAAGATCCTTTGAAAAATTTTAGCTGATTGACACTTCAATCAGTTTGATTTTATTTTCGCGATTGAAAATTAAACGGCTGGTTTGTTTGTCCAGCAGCTTTCCGGGAAATTCCTTCTGATCGCCATTGTTATACCAGACGACCACTTTCTGATGATCGGCTAATGTGTATACGACCGGTACCTGGCAGAGGGTAAAAGCCAGTTGTTTTTGCTTTAAATCAACGCTTTGGTTTTCGCCGCAAACTGAAACAAACTCAAAACTCCTATCGCTTGTCAGGAACTCACGGTGGTCAATCAAGCGGCTATCAAATGTGATCGCACCCTGGGAGATTTTTATTCCAAGCTCAGCCATTCTGGTTATAAAGTCTTCTTTTACCTGGCCTGTCATTCCCGGTTGTTTTGCACCTGCTCCACCGGGGGTGTGTGAGTAAGGATCAGTTGGAAATGCGCCGTAGAGTTCTGGTGATTTATAGACACCCACTCCCGCTTTTATTTCAAAATAGTGGTCTTTCAGTTTAGCCTCAATGACGGCATCTGTATTTTGCTCGACGGCGTCAAAATACACCTGTTCAACAGCCAGTAATAACTTGGACACCATGTGCCAATAAATACTTCCCAGGCCTTCATACTCGAAAAAAGTACCTGACCTTCCGGTAAATGACTGGTGGTCAAACATCTCTTCATAGACGTCCAGTAGCTTGTTTTTTTCTTCAATGACAAGCTCAGCGTAGCCATTATCCGCAAGTGCATTAAGCGCTTCATCGAGCAAATCTGAGTTTCTTATACTGCCGTTAAAATGATGAACCCCAGCATCGTCAACACTGAGTATTGATGCGTTTTTATCTGCAATAAGCCGGCTCAATAATTTTGATTCTTTTACCCTGTTTTCGGGAATATTATTCTTTTGCGTGAACCTGGGTAATTCACGATTGGGGTAAAGAATGTAGCTATTTTGATCCTCTCTGAACAACTTGCTGTTTCTAAGACCGTCAAGTACATCAAGACTTTCTTGCGGGCTTAAATAACCTGCACTCAATACAGCGACCTGACCTTCGAGCATTTCATACAAATTTCGAATGGATAATTTATCTTGTTTAAAAGAAATCAGGTTGTAAGCATGATAAAGACCATCATCACGCTTATTCACCCTGATAGATTGATCAATGTAGTCCAGGGATAATCGAGTAAACGCCTGTAACGCTTCAGTGCTAATATTCTCTTTGTGTCCTGAGAATGATTTCTCATACAGTTTGTTTCGATAAACTGTACCGGCTTCGCCGAGGGCATCAACAAAATGACGCCGTTGATGATCGGAAAACCCGCTACTCAACACCAGGCTGTTGCTGGAAAACACCTTGAATATGTTATCAAAAAGACTTTTAACCTCTTCCGAGATACTGAAACCCACGCAAGAGGTCGTGCTAAATTTTTCATTCCAGAAACTGATAAACCGACGCAGGTAGCAGAGGGTTACCATGGACACACCATTACCAACCAATGCGTTATTGGCATCGTTCCATTCAGGGCGTTGGGTATTGAGCCAGATGCCGGCTTCCGGTACGAAATTACTCAGTTTAGCCAACAAAGTTACGAGTATTTTTTCGGTTAAATTGACATGATAAACTTCATTTTCGGCGCGCATTATCAGGCGCCCATCGGCACCGTTATGTTCTACTGCACGGCTGATATCCTGGTCGAGTGCATAATCAAACTCAACGGTATCCTGAGAATCATTAACGATGTCATCGTAAGGTTTAATCCGATAGGGAACATTGGCATAGGCAAATATTTCTTTGCCAAGTAACGCATCAATTTTGCCGGGATGATACTTGTCGGATAGTTCCAAAAGGCTTTGCAAATAGGCTATCTGATGATCGCCCCAATAACCGATGTAGGCCCATGGGTCATCCTTGTCCGGGCGTTCCCAATCGATACCACTTCTCATCAAACGATAAGGATTATAGCCATCGGCTGTAGAAGCATTTACGAATTTACTGATAATGCTTTCAATATACTCAGGATAAGACAGGCTCAACGCTTCCCAGTTTTGAAAGATATCACGCCAATTGCCTTGATAGTCTGATTTTGCAGATCCATCAGGATTTCTATTTTCGATAGAAAACAGATTCCACGGACGGCTGGGGTCGCCATGGCGGCGGCTAAAAGTCAAAGGCAAATATTCGTAACTTATTCTTATCAGATTGGCATTATCTGTTGTTTCGGCAAGTTGAGTAAGCGCTTGAATAGTCGTCGTTTGTGGTATCCCGCCGAGTGTGGATTCAAAATCTTTGCTTAATTTTTTATTGGTTTCTCTGACAAATTGTCGGAAATCATCAGCTTCAACCGAATAATTATTAACGTAGGTACCACCGCGCATAATGTTATATAAGGTATTCGAAAAATGTCTGGCGGAACTCAGTGCTTCATTGCCGGTTTGCATCCCGTCGGCACCGGCGACCAACTTGATAAGATTGTCTGTGCCTTGCCGAATATCACTGTTAATCCATTCAGAGACTGATTTTTCATTGTTAAGAAAGCCATTCAGATTAGCGATATCCGTTGCACTTTGATTAATCTCGCTAACGATCATCCACTCTTGATTTTGATGTGGTTCAAGCTTCAATTCAGCATTAACGAGGTAAGCGCCGCGGCGAGCTCTGATATCGGTTTCTGTATGAACAGCCAATCCGTTTTTAAAGTTTTGCAATTGATCAATACAAAGCAGAATTTTGGTATTGGCCAATCCGTACGACCAAACCGATGTTGCATTTAAGGATTCGCTCGGTTCTGCCCGGTCAACGGGGATCGAACTGAGCATGAACAACCCAAGTCCTGTTTCTGGCAGTAACTCATTCTTTTTGTAGGCATTGAGAAGATTGCTGTATTCATTTTGAAAATCATAATCAACACCACAAGGCAGGATATTGGTGATTCCATCGAGCAGTTCTATTTTTAAGTTGTTTTCACTGAGATTGGTGACGGTAGATTTTCTGACAAAACCAAATTTTTCGCTGTTGCACCAGGCGTATTGAAAAGCAACATCCAGTTGATGGTTTATTTCTTCATAAATAATTTTATTACCGTACTCGCTTTTATACAGATTTCTTTGTATCTGATAGACATCAGCGAATTCTTTTGAAAAGGGTTCCCACAAATAGGTTTTATCAGATTTTTCGACCAGCAAAACTGTTTTGCTGCCAGTAATACCGCAAAAGTCATCAATTTTGTCGACAGAATAATAAGGGAACAGGGCATTGTCCCGGTTTTTTCTTCCGGCCGACAAAGAACCATTACTGGAGATAAACATCCAATGATCGGAATCGCTGACGATGGTCATAAAAAAGTCAGGCATTTGATCGTAATGGCTTATCTTGTAAAAGCTTTCACCCTGGATCTCTGTAAAACCACCCTTGACTTGAGTATTGGCTTCTTTTAAGCAGGTATCACCCAGAAAAATTCTTTTCGTTGTCATTTTTCAAAATGCTCTCATATTTTATAATCTTTGTTCAATTTCGAGTTCCGAAATGACCGGGATGAAAACCAGGGCCAGTAGAAACTAGTGGGGAACTATTTCGTTTCACGCCAGTTTTTTTAAAAACCAAGTTTGAATATTGCATTTTAGGTTGTAAGCGCTTACATTAGGTTAGGGGTTTGCCTCAAAAAGGTCAACTGTTTTGTATGCATGCCGTCAACTGACCAACACCAGAAAAATAAAGGGTCTCGAACATGAGTACAAACTCACATCATAAAACTTCTCAGGAAGATCGCATTTCACTGCAACAGAAATCGGCTTACGCGGTCGGCATGCTGGTCAACAACCTGCAGGCGGCGGCACTGCCCGCGATGGTCGTTATCCTCAACCTGGGCCTGGGCATGGATGTTTTATGGGTGGGCCTTATCGGTGCTATCCCACGTATTTTTGACGCGATCTCCGACCCCATGCTGGGTTATATTTCTGATAATACCCGCACCCGATGGGGTCGCCGCAGACCCTTCATATTTACCGGCGCCATCCTCGCAGGAATCCTTTTCGCCCTGATGTGGCAGTTGCCTGCAGGCTACGTCGATGTCATCGCCAAGACGCCGGTGAAACAACATCAAACCCTTGCTCCAGAGCAGAAAGGCGCAGAATTTAACAACGCGGGTGGCGTCATCCTGGATTACGATGCTGATACCCGCCCGGATGCAGAGTTTGTTTTCTACGGACCCGAACAATTGGCACTTAACCAGGGTACGGCAACCAACCTGGGCGGCTTTCCCCAGGTTGAAGTCAACGTGGCACTGCCTGAAACACAGGCCTTCCGGGTGGTTTTCAAGGAAGCCAGTTCAGCCATTGAAACCCTGGACGACCTTCCATCCTCCGGTGGTGGAGATGCTGAATCCTACTTTATTGACCTCAATCGGCAGGACTCTGAGGACAGCAAAGGCAATCTGTATAAATTCCAGTTAGCGGATCTGCAACGCAGTAACAATATTGGCAATCAAAGCGGCAACCAGGTGCTGGATATCCAGGACATGGATACTATTTCAATCCGGCTCAGCGGCCTGGCGGGTTCCGGAACCGCCACCATTCATTCACTTAAGCTGCGCAAGGGTCAAGATTTCTTTGTCCACTATTTTCGCGTCTTTATGGCCATGTCGATCCTGTTCTTTTTCGCCTATACCATTTTTGCCACCCCCTTTGTGGCATTTGGCTATGAAATGACATCCGATTACCATGAAAGAACCCGGCTGCATGCCTTTGCCAACACCGTTGGCCAACTTGCCTGGCTGGGGGTTCCCTGGTTCTATGCAATCATGGCCAGCAGTCTGTTCAGGGATACCGTCCATGGGGCGCGAACACTGGCTATCGTGGTGGGTGTGGTTGTCGCGGTGCTTGGCGTCATACCAGCCATTTTCCTCAAAGAACGGCAAACCCTGCCGCCTCCAAAAAATGCAGGCAAAGGCTTTGTCAAAAACATGACGGAGTTTTTAAAAGGCATCGCTATCACCTTCAAGTGCAAACCCTTCGTCAAAATCTGCGGCGCAACCTTCCTGGTCTTTAATGGATTTCAGTTGGGGATGTCTTTCTCCATCTATGTGATGATTTACTACCTCTTCGGTGGCAATGATAGTGACGCCGGCCAGTTGCTTGGCTGGTTCGGCATGCTGGTTTCCATCTCAACCCTGGCAGTCATTCCGCTGACTGGCTGGGTCGCCACCAAGATTGGCAAACGCAAAACCTTTCTGATCACCATCTCGCTGTCGATTGTCGGCTATTCCTTCAAGTGGATTGGTTACAACCCTGATTATCCCTACTGGCTGCTTTACGCGGCCCCTTTTGTGGCCTTCGGAACCGGCTCCCTGTTTACCCTCATGGGGTCCATGATCTCGGATGTCTGTGATTTTGATGAGCTGGAAACCCACCAACGCCGCGAGGGTGTCTTTGGCGCCATTTATTGGTGGATGGTTAAAGTGGGCATGGCCCTGGCAGGTCTGCTGACCGGTGTATTGCTAAAAGTATCGGGTTTTGACGTCGCCCTTGGAGCAGCACAATCTGAGGATACACTGCTGATGATCAGGGTTTTCGATGTGGGTATTCCTATTGTCACTTCCCTTGCTGCGCTGTGGATCATTGCATCCTACAAACTCACCGAAGAAAAAGTCTACGAAATTCGCACCCAGCTTGAAAACCGTCGCGGCAAAGTCACTGCGGCCGCTCAAACCAGCGAGGACGGTTAACGGATTTTCATTAATCTCGTATCATCGACTGTAGGGTGGGTAACTTGTTACCCACGATTTACAAACCATGGTGGTTTCTTACGTGGGTAACAAGTTACCCACCCTACAAGGGCCGCGATTTACGAGGCGGGTTGGTTTGATGCGCCGGTCATTTCCGATATTGTCAGATGACTTTACAAGCCCAACAATCGTTGCGAGCAATTAACGAAATATAAATGAAAGCGCTTTCATTTGTAAGCGCTTTCATTTATAGTGCGCAAGTAACTTTTGTTACGTCACTAAAACTAGAGGAACAGTCACAATGAGAATTCTATTATTCGTGGGAAGTATCATTTTCATGATGATGGCCACACCTGCTTTTGCTGATGAAGACCAGCAAACCGCAGCTGAGGATGAAACATCGACCGCTGCCGTGGAAGCTGAAGATGAAACCCAATATCCAACAGGCATGCTCGAAGAAGTTGTTGTCACGGGAATCAAATCCAGCCTGAGAAACGCTGTCCAGATCAAAAGAAGCAACGTCGGAGTCATGGAGGCAATTTCTGCCGAGGACTTCGGTAAGTTTCCTGATGGCAACCTTGCAGAATCCCTGGCCCGTGTTCCGGGTATCGCGATTGACAGAAGCAATGTTGAGGGACAGGCAATTGCGGTTCGTGGTTTTGGTCCCGAATTTAACCTGGTGACCCTTAACGGTCGTCAAATGCCTACAGCCCCTGGTGTCTGGAGTGGTGGCAGGTCCTTTAACTTTGGTGATATTGCATCGCCAGGTGTAACAGCAGTTGAGGTCTATAAAGCAGCCGATAGTACACTCCCATCTGGAGGAATCGGTGCAACGGTTAATATGGTGACAACCAAGCCATTGAAAGTCAGAGGCACCAAGAGATTCTTCAGTCTTGCCCTGGTCGAAGATTCAACCAGTGTTGCAGGTGGCACCCCAATTGAAGCCGCGGTGCTGTTCGCTACCAACCAGGGCAACTGGGGATTCTCATTCTCAGGCGCCTACCAGGAAAGAACAAACCGTGAAGAGGGAACCAGAGAATCCAACTGGCTGGTCCCTGAAATAATGGCTGAGTCTGAAGGTTATCTGAGGGTTGATTCTTCCAATCCGGCTTACACCAATAACAACACCAGGGAAGATGGATATACTTTTTACCAGGAGCCTTCGGCCTACCAGATTAAAGACAATGACAGGGTAAGAACAAATGCTCAGGCTACCCTTCAATATGCATTTACCGATGACTTGATCGCCACCCTTGATTACACCTATTCGAAAGTGGACTTTTCAGCCGTGGGCACGATGTTTGGTTCCTGGCTGGGCGGTTGGGATACAGACAATGCGCTGATTAACAAAAATGGTGCCTATACCGACGTTGTTGTCAGTAACAGGGCTTATGATCATGAGTTGATCTGGCAGGAGTTGGAGAATAAAAATCAATCACTCGGTTTCAACCTCGAGTGGAACATTGATGATGCGTGGTCACTCACATTTGATGCGCACAACTCCACAGCAAAAGTCGATGGCGGAGAATTGAATAACTCCATTAGTTTTACGACCGACAATAAAGCGATTATTACTAACATCAACGGTGGCTCCTCGGGTATCAACACGTTCTCATATGACGATGATTTCGGTCCTGAAAATTATATGGGCACCGGCCTGACACTGCGTGATGGTTACAAAGAAAACGAGATGACCCAATATCAACTCGATGGTGTATGGGCAAATGTTGATGAGGGTTTTCTTTCTTCCGTTCAATTCGGCTATTCCCATCTTGACAGTTCGTTTCAAAAGGTCAGAAATATAGGGAATTATTCATCTTTGCAGCCATCGCCTGGCGACTATGATGATGCACTCTTCAATAGAACCAATCTTGGCAATTTCATGAACTCGTTCAATCCCGACATCGGTACGGATTATTACTATAATATTGATCCGGTAGAAGCACTTGCAGCTTTTATTGCAAATAATCCTGACGTAACCGACCCGGTTGATGGAGAGGTATGCTGTGGTCCTGGTGGCATTGACGACAATGAAAGAATCAATGAAACGATTGATTCGCTTTACCTCCAGTTCAATATGCTAACTGACATCAAGGGAATGCCATTGGATATCGTCGCTGGTCTCAGGTATGAAAAAACTGATATTGAGTCAATCAGCTATTATGCCAGGCCTACGACACTAAGATGGGACATGATAGCCGGAATGCTGGCTGTCGATGATGGTAGCGGTGCAGTTGATTCGCCCAGGTATGGAGATTACAACGAATTGCTTCCCAGCCTGGCCATGTCACTGGGCGTCACTGAAAACCAGGTGGTGAGATTTTCCGTGAGCAAATCCATGTCAAGACCCGACCTGTTTGATATGAGTTCCCAGGTAACATTTGGCAATAAGGACTACTTCCAGATGACTGCAGAAAGCGGCAATCCGGACCTGGAACCATTGACCTCGAACAACTTCGACCTGAGTTATGAAAACTATTACGCAGATGGAAGTTACTTTGCGATTAGTGCTTTCAGAAAAGACGTGAAAGGGTTCATTTCATCCAGAACTGTAAGCGGACAAACCTTTGAGGGTTTAACCGATCCTTCCCAATCAGAAATTGGTCAACAGGCAATAGCATGCGTACGGGCCTGGGTTGACGCAGGCCGTCCACAGACCGGTTTTCCCCCGGGTGGCACGGGCGACTGTGTATCTCAACAGGCATTGTGGGCACAAGGCTGGATGAACGATTTCCAACACATGGGATGGGTTGTAAATGCATTGGCAGCGGGTCTTGATTTAAGCGAGGGTTACCCTGCTCTGGACCCGGGCGTTGGTCAAGTTCCGGACTATGTTCCCCCTGAATGTGGCGACGCGGGTTGGTGGAGATGCGCTCCCGGTTACCTTGATGGAACAGAAACCGACCCACTGGCTTTGATGGACTACACATCACCCTACAATATGGGTAAGGGCACCGTTAATGGACTTGAATTTTCCTGGCAGCATTTGTTCGAAGGATCACCATTTGGTGTCACCTTCAATTACACCTACATCAGTGGTGGAGATGTTGATATAGACAGGAATGTTATTGGCGAGCAATTCATCCTTCCCGGTTTAGGTGACTCCGGTAACTTCTCCGTGTTCTTTGAAAATGAAAAACACACGGTCAGAGTCGCTCTGAATCACCGCGGTGAAACGGTTGCAGGGTTTGGTAACTACGACCAGCCTCTGTATGTTGAGGAAAGAAATCAGTTCGATGCGTCTTACCAGTATAGATTTGATTGGGGCATAACAATGAATACATTGTTCCTCGAGGTGAGTAATTTCACCGATGAACCCACTCGCTTGTTTGCCCGTCATCCTGAGATGCTGTTCCTGTCTCAAGACCACGGACCTATTTACAAGTTTGGTTTCAGAACAAATTTCTGATGTTAATTTAAGACTCTTGAAAAAGGGGGGCACTGGCCCTCCTTTTTCTGTCTTTGCTCACACAAGACTATAGAGTAACCACTTACATTTTTGATGGGAGAGATGTACATGGCGACAATTTATGAAGTATCAAAACTGGCAGGTGTATCACTTGCAACGGTTTCGAGGGTCATTAATGATAGCGGCACTGTCAGCCCAAAAACCCGCGAGAAAGTCCTGTCTGCCATTACGAAACTCGATTACAGACCCAATTCAATGGCGCAATCGCTGGCTTCAAAGCGTTCAAATAGCGTCGGTATTTTGATCCCTGAGCTATACGGACCATTTTTCGGGTCCATGCTGAGCAGTATTGAGAAAGAACTTCGGGCATCCGGAAAACGCGTCACCATTACGGCAGGCCACAGTGATGAAGCCAAAGAAAAGGATTGCATCGAGTTTCTACTGGGTAGCAGTTGTGACGCTTTAATTTTGCATGTGTTCTCTGTTTCAGACGATTACCTTTTAGAACTGAACAGAGGCTCTGTACCCATCGTCCTGGTAGATCGTTTCATCCCGGAAATGGCTAAGCAATGCATCAGCCTGGATGACGAACATGGCGGCTATATTGCAACAAAATCCTTGCTTGAACTTGGGCACACAAAGATCGCCTATATATCCGGGCCACTCTGGAAAATGGATGCAATGAAGCGACTGGCCGGACATACCCGGGCCCTTAAGGAATTCGGTCTTGAACTGGACGAGCAATTGATCCGCGAGGGAGATTTCGAGGAGACCAGCGGCAGAAATGCCATGGATAGTCTTATACAAACGGGCCAGGATTTCACCGGAGTAGTTTGTGCCAACGATGAAATGGCCGCAGGTGCCATGGTTGCCTGTCGTGATCAGGGCCTGAATATTCCCGATGATATTTCCGTGATTGGTTACGATAATGTTCACTTTACGCGTTATCTCCATCCAAGGCTGTCTTCCATTGACTGTCGGATCGATGAGATTGGGCAGATGGCCGCCCGTTGTGTTCTCAAGAACGTTTACCATGGAGAGGATCTTGAGATTCAGAACACATTTGAACCACAACTGATCCTTCGTGAATCCGTCAGGAAAGCTCAATAACAAACAAAACCGGTAAACACGATGAACCCAAATACCCGTTACACCATCAGGGTTGCGCTTATCGTCGCCCTGGGCGGTTTTTTAATGGGTTTCGACGCCTCGGTTATTTCGGGCGTGGTGGGTTTCATTGGGCCGGAGTTCGATCTGACCAATATTCAGGTGGGTTGGGCAGTGGCCTCACTCACATTGACCGCTACCCTGGCGATGTTGATGGCCGGTCCTGTCAGCGACCGCTACGGTCGCAAACCGGTGCTCAAAGCAGCGGCATTGTTATTTTCACTTTCCGCCATTGCATCTGCAGTTGCACCTGACTACCTGACCCTGGTGGCTGCCCGTATGCTGGGTGGTTTCGGTGTCGGCGCTGCCCTGATTATCGCACCAATGTACATCGCCGAGATTGCACCGGCCGATGTGCGCGGACGCTTGGTTTCATTTAACCAGTTGAATATCGTCATCGGTATATCGGTTGCCTATTTCAGCAACTTCCTGATCCTGAGTCTGGGCCAGTCTGACCTGGCCTGGGCGCAGGCGTTGAACCTCGGAGACTGGAGCTGGCGCTGGATGCTGGGTATTGAGGCCGTGCCCGCCATTTTGTACTTCTTTGCGCTGTTCTCCGTGCCCGAAAGCCCACGTTGGCTGGTCATGCATGGCAAGCCTGATAGAGCACTTGGTATCATGGAACGTGTCAGTGGAAAAGCGCAGGCCAAAGAAAATATGACGGCCGTGCAGGAATCGCTGGATGCAGACGCCCACAAGGAAGAGGGCAGCTTCAAGGAGCTGTTTATGCCAGCCATGCGACTGGTATTAACCATTGGAATCGTCATTGCCATCCTGCAACAGATTACCGGTATCAATTCCGTATTCTTTTATGCACCGATGATTTTCGAACAATCCGGTATCGGAACCGATGCCGCGTTTATGCAGGCCGTGCTGGTGGGCATCGTCAACCTGGTGGCAACGATCGTGGCCATCATGTTGATTGACAAGCTTGGCCGACGTCCCCTGTTGATCACCGGCCTGGTCATCATTGTAACCAGCATGATACTTCTCGCCTATGCTTTTGGCTCGGCCACTATTGGTGCAGATGGCGAACTGACCAATATGAACCCGACCTTGATCCTGATTGGTATTCTCAGCTTTGTCGCCGGTTTTGGCATTTCGCTGGGTCCGGTGATGTGGGTATTGTTTTCCGAGCTGTTTCCAAACCGCATCCGGGGTATCGCCATATCATTCTGTGGGTTGATCAACTCAAGCGTCAGTTTTATCGTACAACTGGTCTTCCCTTGGGAGTTGGAAAATTTAGGCCCTTCAATGACGTTCCTGATTTACGGTTCTTTCGCCATCATCGGGCTAATATTTGTCATACGTGTTCTGCCGGAAACAAAAGGCAGAAGCCTGGAACAACTCCAGGTCGAGTTAGCATCAAAGCAGTGACAATGTCGTTCCAAACATGCACTCGTACGATGGGTAACTTGTTACCCACCGTACGAGATTTTTTGTTTGCCCTTTTTTATTCGTGTAAATTCAACCGTCCAAAAACTTCCAGGTATCCGCACCATCAAACGTCTTAACCTTGATACCGGAAACATCTTCCCGCCGCATCATCCGCGTGTTGACCGCTATCCGGCAATCGCTATATTTCTCAACACTTTCATAATGGGTGGTGCAACCACAGGTTTTGCAATGATAAAACTCAATACACTTATCACCCCACAGGTAATCCACTCCCGCTTCCTTTAAACCGGAAACACGCACTTGTTGCCGGGTGTAATACGCCCATTGAGCCCCGATACGATGACAAATTGAACAGGTGCATTGGGTTAATGACTCCGGTTTTTCATCAATTTCCAATTTGATGGCACCGCAATGACAAGATGCTGAAAACATGTTTGCTTAAACCTCCACTGGTCGAATATCGGCTATTTCATCATCTGTAAAAAGCCGGGAAACAGCCATAAATCTCAAACCGAGTGGAATCTCCAGCGAAAAACTCGAGCCCCGGCCCTCGCTGACATCAACCACGATATGGGAGTTTTTGTAATATTCAAATTGGTCAGCCGCCATGTAAAACCTGCAACCGTGAATCTCACCAAGGCACAGGTCTCTGGAACCGATCATGAATTCACCTTTGGCAAAGCACATCGGCGATGAGCCATCACAACAACCACCGCTCTGGTGAAACATCAGGTCACCATGCTGCTGCCGAAGCTGATCGATAACGGCTTTGGCTTTTTCAGTTACTGAAACACGTTCTACAAACATTAACTCTCCGTTGGATGATGGGGCAAACGTGCCTCGTAGGGTGGGTAACTTGTTACCCACGTTTTGTATTTCATCACCCCGTAAAGTGCATAACACGTTGCACACGATATATTGGTTTTACGAAT
>RCND010000820.1_pt1 | contig 17798 bp, 17 predicted proteins | sample 2041351 | NCBI WGS metagenome assembly RCND01 (sample SAMN09708230, study PRJNA481090) | Marine sediment metagenome, whole genome shotgun sequencing project. | biome: marine sediment; feature: ocean; material: sediment; isolation source: Sewage treatment plant 12B marine sediment (STP12B) ... | reverse complement strand
GGGCACAACCATCGATTAGCCTCTAATCAGGGCAATCATAATCACACCAATAAAGGGGATACACTTCATCAATGTATCCCTTTTTTTATGGTTAATCCTGTTTGGTTTTGTAATGTACAAACGGGCCGTAACAGTTCTGAACTGTTAAAAGATCGAAATATTTACAGTTGCTTCATATCAATCATAATCAATTCAATCAAAATCATTAATTCAAAACAATCATGAGAAAACAACGTTTAGTCTTGGTAGCTGCAATGCTACTTTCTTCAGCAAGCATCTTTGCGAACAATGTAACCGACAACGATCCAACAAACAGCCTGTCTGCCTAAATTTGAGAAATATTGAGCGACAATGCCTTTACCGATGAAAATACGGATCTGCGCGCGCATGTCAGGTTTACCTTGAACAACGAAAGCGATAAATTCGAATCCTTCGTCAAGAGCAGCTTAAATTATCGAACAGTGTAAGCGAACGATTTCGAAGTAGGCCAGTTGTTTGCCGTTTCGGTCCGTCTGACAAGTTAAACGCTTATTGAAGAAACTGGAACGGAATTCAGATGTCGTTCCTGAAATAATTGGTAGGCGTCTTGATTTTTTTGCCCCACAGTTCTTTTAATCGGCCGTTTAAGATAACGAAATGGATATGAAAGCCATGGTTACGTAAAACGTTCGTTTTTCGATACTGAAATTATAATGGGTAAATACAAATCGTAAATTGCTTAATAAGTATGTACCGTCATCAATTTCTGAATTTACTGGGTGACACACCATACTTGTTCTTGAACAATTTAGAAAAATAACTGTGGCTGGATATTCCAATCTGATGGGAGATTTCGGACACATTCAGTTCCGTTGTGCCGAACAAATGCTTGGCATGGCCCATTCGAAGATTCGAAATATAGTGCCCTACCGATTCCCCATAGAGGTATTTTATGCCCACTTGAAGTTTTTTAGGACTTATTCCAAAGTGCCTGCTTAATTTAAGAATTGTCATTCTTGTATCGAAGTTGTCGATTACATAAACTCCCAAAGAAGTTATTTTAGATAGTTCAGAATTGCTTAGGGTAGATTGGAGGGTGAATTTCAGTAATGTCCTTATTATATGCTTTAATCTGTGATGACAACATATTAAGAATGGCACCCTCCGTAAGAAGCCCTCCTACCAAGTCTACACCATTGTTCTCACATACTATAGAAGTGTACTTTTCCGTTTCGGTATCAATACTTCCAAGACGCCTATAGGGATGGTGTTTGGCGATTTTTTCGAATATCTTTCCAACTTTTGTATATATTTTTTTTGCATTCCGTATATCCAGACTTCCCAATAAATCTAAGTCCACTGTGATTGTGGCTATTTTGAATTCCACATTTGTAGGAAAGATAATTTGCCCGGAAGATTCTGGACTGTCTATGACAATCATGGTCTGGTTCTGCAGAACCTTGGTGAATTCTTCTTGATTACCGAACCGATGAAGAAAACAACCTTTTACAGTATAGCAAAAATACTAGTGACTATCTTTTTACATAGGTCAAATACGTAAAAGCATACGCATGCCTATCATCTTTTGAATGGTATTCTTCTTCGACCAGTTCCCAAGTCGATTCATCGATTTCCGGAAAAAACGTATCCGCACCCGCAAAGGTTTCGTGAATTCGGGTCAGTTCGATTTTGTTAGAGGATTTTTCACCCTGTTTGTAGATTTCGCCTCCTCCGATAATAAAAGAAAGCTGATCATCTCTTACCATTTCAATCGCTTCCTTTAAAGAATATACTACTATGCAGCCTGCAAAATCCGTGGTATAAGTTGCATCACGAGTTACGATGACATGCTTCCGATTGGGTAAGGGTTTGTCGAAGCCATCGAAAGTTTTTCGGCCCATAATAATCGTATGACCCGAGGTTAGTTTTTTAAAACGCTTGAAATCGTCGGGCAAATGCCAGGGCAGGTCGCCGTCTTTGGCAATAGCATTGTTTTCACCAGCAGCGGCTATCATGCAAATGGTATTCATAGCTCTTTTTTTTTATTGATTCTCGATATCGGAAAGTCGGTCTCGATTTCCTTTTGCAGTTCAGCGATACGCTTTTTCTGTTTGGCGACCAGTTTTTCACGTTGGCTGCGTTCCCAGTCTTGCCCCATGAATTTTTTGGTTACAAATACATTGAAGGCATGAATGACAAACAAAAAAGCCCAAAACGTTATCGCCCAGATAAACCAATCGTAGGTATTCCAAAGGTTCAGTATTTTGTTCGCAAAAATAAGAAACACGCTTCCAATCAAGAAAATCACAAGATGAACGTACAACCGTTTCTTTTGTTTGATACGAGCATGGGCGTTTTCCAGCAATTCGTGCTGTTCTAAATCTACTTCGGACTTCTTTTTGTTTTTGAAAAACATGTGAATGGCTATCTTTGAATTGGTCTTTACAACAAAGATACAGCAATTGCAAAACACCGATTCTATTCCATGAAAAATACCCGAAAACATTTTCCCGTTCTGAGCCAATATGTTTATGCGAATACGGCCTCTGCAGGTCTGCTCAACGATAGGCTTATGGAATGGCGCCAAGAACATGATCTCGATTATCTTGTCGGGGGCAGCATTATGAAGAACAAGGCGAGGTTTGGGCTGATTCCTGAAGTTCGCAAAACGGTCGCGAATTTCTTCGGTGCCAAACCTGAAAACACGGCCTTGGTGCCTAATTTTTCATTAGGGCTGAATATGCTACTTGAAGGATTGGACGAGCAGCATCGGGTGCTTTTGTTAGAGAGCGACTACCCCTCGGTCAATTGGCCTATTGAATACCGTGGCTTTCAAGTTTTTTATGCGCGAATCGATGAAAATCTAGAAAAGAACATTCTCGAAAAAGTACGTACTGAAAATATTTCGGTTTTAGCATTGAGCCTCATACAATGGGTCAGCGGAATTAAAATTGATATGGATTTTCTAAAAACCTTAAAAAAAGAATTTCCCGCCCTGGTCATAATTGCAGATGGCACACAGTTTTGTGGCACTTCTGATTTCAATTTTGAAGATTCTGCCATAGACGTACTAGGTGCAAGCGCCTATAAATGGCTGTTGTCAGGTTATGGTAATGGTTTTATGCTTTTCAAGGATGGTATAAAGGATCGTTTTTCGATACGTACAATGGGTTTTAATTCTGCTAATACCGATTTAGAAGGAAAGGAGGATGTGAATTTTGCACAACACTTTGAACCTGGTCACCTCGACACCTTTAACTTCGGAAGCCTTAAATTTTCGTTGGAGTATCTAGATGATTTAGGAAAGAAAAATATCGAATTGAACCTTAAGAAATTATCTGACAAAGCAAAAGAAGAATTTTCAAAACTCGGACTTTTAAGTGCCGAAGTGTTAAGCAGAAAAATGCACAGTACCATCTTCAATATCAAAGGTGATGATGTGATTTTTAAAAGATTGAGTGAGGAAAATATTATATGTTCGCAACGAGGCGACGGAATTCGGCTTAGTTTTCATTTTTATAATACCGAAAAAGATATTGATGCAATTATAAATGCATTAAAAACTGTGGAATAGTACCTGCATATTCAAAAAATAGAACCTGTCTTTTTAGCAGACACTTATAATAAATCTTAATATTTTATGAAATTGATAAAAATGTGTTAATCGTTGGATATGAGCAATTTAATATTCTATTTTTGCACAAAATTTTAAAACAAACAATTTAATTTAAAATAATTTTTATTATGGCAATTTCAAAACAGTATTTAAAGACTAAGCCGGTATGTAAAGTAACTTTTACTGTACCTGCAGAAGAAGCAAAAAAAGTAGCTGTTGTTGGCGATTTCAATAATTGGAAATCGAACAAAGCGAGCGCATTGAAAAAATTGAAAAACGGAAGCTTTAAAGGAACTTTTGAACTTCCTAAAGAGACTTCTTATGAATTCAAGTACATCATCGATGGCGATTATGTAAACGAAGCAGAAGCTGACGGTTACAAGTGGAATGACTATGCCGGCGCAGAAAACGCCGTTTTGGAAGTTTAGTCTTAAACGGAAAAAATGAAAAGCCGGAACGTTCTGAACGTTCCGGCTTTTTTGTTTTAAGTTTACTTCTCCACCGTCACGCCCTTCCAAAAAGCGACATGACCTTTTATGCCTTTGGCAAGCGCACTAACCTCGGGGTAATACCAAGCGGCGTCTGCGTTTTTTTGGCCGTCGACCTCTAAAGTGTAGTATGAAGCTAGACCCTTCCATGGGCATGAGGTATGCGTGGTACTACTTTTAAAATATTCTTTTTTTATGCTGTCCGCAGGAAAATAGTGGTTGTTTTCGATTACTACGGTATCATCGCTTTCGGCGATTACGGTATTATTCCAGATTGCTTTCATATTTTTAATTTTGGGTTAATGCTTTTTTATGTTTTCGTATACCGAGTAGAATATATTTGCTTCAATAAGGTGGTTTTTACCACTTGATATGGTACGAAATATATCGAGAACTTTTTTAAATACAACTTCCGATTTCCATTTCTTCTCCAGGGTTTCATAAACTACTTTTTCTGATAATACCAAATGGGCCAAATCAGATGCAGATACGCTCAGGTTCACTTTATTCTTTTCTACTTTTAGGGTTCTTAAATTCATTTTATCTAATCCTGAAAAATTAACTTCATGATTGTAGTGCGCTATAGAACTTGTACAGTTCAGTAAGTCGAGTTTTTCTAAAGAATCTTTCATTACTACTTCAAAATCATAAATAATTATTTTCGAACCTGGTTTGCCAATTCGAACGACTGCGTCACACAATCTTTGAGATTTCGCATAGAATAAAGATCCGGTAAAACCAATGAGGTCAAAAGAATTCTTCCCCAGGGCTAATTCTTTCAAAAAGCCTTTGAGATATTTTATTTTAGGGTTTTGAACGGCCTTGTCGAGCATTTCTTTGCGAGGGTCTATTCCAAGTACAGTATTGCAATATTCTGTCATGGCAACCGTAGATCGACCCGTGCCACAACCTACATCTAAACCATAATTGAATGGTAGATATTCTATAATCGCTTTGGAAAGAATGGGTGCATGAAGTGATGGCCTAAAGGCGGCATAATGTTCAGCAGTTATAGCGTTATACGTCTTAGACAAACATTTGTTTTTTGAAAATGTAGTTCTTGTACTGGTTTTTAGAATCCGAGAAATGCGCTACAATGTTCAATCCTGATTTTGCAGCCAACCACCTGATAGTTCTATCATCATATTTTTGAGAAATTTCGGTGTGAATAGTTTCCCACTGGTCGAAGTCTATTTTTAGCCCTAGTTGTTCGATAATTACGGATTGGTCTTCCTGCGAAACCAAATGACTTTTGGCGGTACCGGATTCTGGGTCATACACTTCCCAGTGAAGGAATTTGTCAAGATTAAAATCCCCTCCTAACTCAGAATTGATTCTGGTCAAAATATTTTTATTGAAAGCTGCTGTGATTCCAGCTGGATCATTATACGCATCTAAAATGGTCTGTGGATTTTTCTTCATATCGAAGCCGACAAAAAACAAATCGTCTTTTTCCATCAAATTTTGAACACTTTTTAAAAATTCTATGGCCTGCGGATGCAATAAATTACCGATGTTCGAACCCAGAAAAAGAATCACTTTCTTGGTGCCATTTTCGGCATTTATTTTTTTTAAGGCTTCGAAATAGGTGCCTTGTTCGGTTTCAACAGTAACCTTCGGTAATTCTTCGCGTAGCGATGCTTCCAATCCGTCGAGTACGTTTTGACTGATATCTATAGGCTGGTATTTAAAACTAAAACCGTTTTCAGAAAAATGTTTCAGAAGAATTTTAGTCTTCTTACCATCGCCAGCGCCCAATTCGATAAGCTTGAAATTTTTATTTCCTGCGGTAAACAAAGCTCCGATTTCTGCTTTATTTTGCGAAAGAATATCAAACTCACAATCCGTGAGATAATATTCGGGCATGTGCATAATATCTTGAAAAAGCTGGTCTCCCTTTTTATCGTAAAAGTATTTTGAGGATAGGTGTTTGGGGAAATCCGTGAGGCCCTGATGCACATCTTTCTCAAATTGGGTCTCTAAAACTAAGGTAATCGATTCTTGCATAAAACTATAGTCGAATTGAATTGAAAAAACATACAGTGGTTATCGGGCCAATCGTAATCCGGTGAATTGCCATCTCAGCTGGGTCGGAAAAAAATTGCGATAGGTCGATCTAGTATGTTGTATCGGTGTGGCTACAGAACCGCCACGGAGTACTTTTTGGTTCACCATAAACTTACCGTTGTATTCACCGAGGGCGCCGTCTGCTTTTTTGTAGTTGGGGTAGGGTAGGTAGGCACTTTCGGTCCATTCCCAACGTTTGCCCCACGGAAAAAATTCCTGTGCCGCTTCCCATTCGAACTCGGTTGGCAAACGACAGCCTTTCCATTGTGCAAAAGCGAACGCCTCGAAATAGGATATATGGGTTACAGGTGATTCACTATCCATTTTTTGGAGTCCGTTTAAGGTGTAGTGATGCCATTCCCCATCGATTTCATGCCAATATAGTGGCGAGTTTATATTATTTTGATTTACCCAATCCCATCCTTCGGCATGCCAGAGATCGAATTTTTGGTAACCACCCGCAGCTATGAATTGGATAAATTGGTGATTGGGTACGAGCGTGTTTGCTATTTCATACGGATGCAAATACACTTTATGTCTTCCTAACTCATTGTCATAACAGAACGCTTCGGAACTGTGCCCGATTTCATAAATGCCCTCATCAATAGATACCCACTCCGATCGATGGTTTTCTGGTGGATGTTCTTCAAAACTATCAGAATATGACGGAAGTAAAGGATTGTTCCCCAAGATATATTTGATATCGGTCAACAATAATTCTTGGTGCTGTTTTTCGTGATGGATGCCAATTTCCAACACATCGGATACTGCTTGACTTTTGTTTTCGGTAAAAAAGCTTTTGATCTCCTCGGTTACATACTGACGGTATTGATATACCTTTTCGACCGATGGGCGCGAAAGATTACCCCGGTCTGAACGCACGACACGCTTACCTACTGTTTCGTAGTAGCTGTTGAAGACAAACGAAAAATCGGCATCGAAAATTTGATACCCTTTTGCGTGGGGTTTAAGGATAAACTCCTCAAAAAACCAAGTGGAATGCCCCAAATGCCATTTGGGTGGGGAAACGTCGATGATGGGCTGCACCACATAATCTTCGATTTCCAGAGGTTCACAAATATTCTCCGTGTGTTTTCGGGTTTCGACAAAGAAATCCAAAAGGGAATCGGTAAGTACCATAGCAATTTTATTACCCTATAAAGATACGGAATCTTAAAAAGGCATATTGCCCCCTATAAAAATTTTGCTTGAAGTTAAACCGCAACAATCCCCTTGATATGTGGGTGCGGATTATAGTCCACCAACGTAAAATCGTCGAAAGTAAAATTGAAAATATCCTTCACTTCCGGGTTGATGACCATTTTCGGTAAGGGTCGTGCCTCCCGGCTTAATTGCAGTTCGACCTGCTCCATATGGTTATTGTAGATATGGGCATCGCCGAACGTGTGGATAAACTCACCTGCTTCATAGCCGCAAACCTGCGCCATCATCATCGTAAACAGGGCATACGAAGCAATATTAAAAGGAACGCCCAAAAAGATGTCAGCACTACGTTGATAGAGCTGGCACGATAATTTGCCATCGGCCACGTAAAATTGGAAAAACGCATGACAGGGGGGGAGCGCCGCCTTTCCATTTGCCACATTCTCCGAAAATGATTTTGAGGTATCGGGCAGCACGCTTGGGTTCCATGCCGAAACCAGCATACGCCGACTGTTCGGATTCGTTTTTAAAGAATGGATAGTTTCTTTAATCTGATCGATCTCGTCATTGTTCCAGTTACGCCATTGGTGCCCGTAAACGGGACCTAAATCGCCATTTTCATCGGCCCAATCGTTCCAGATACGAACGCCGTTTTCTTTTAGGTAGCCGATATTGGTATCGCCCTTTAAAAACCAAAGCAGTTCATATACGATGGACTTTAAATGCAATTTCTTCGTCGTCACCATCGGGAACCCTTCGCTAAGGTCAAAACGCATTTGATGCCCAAAAACACTTTTGGTACCGGTACCCGTTCGGTCTCCTTTTTGGTTGCCGTTTGCGAGTACGTGTTTAAGTAAGTCGTGGTATTGTTTCATTTTTAAGTACTTTCTGTTATCTAATTTTTTTAACCCTTCACCTTTTGCCTTTTTTACCCCAAAATCATCCCCGCAATGGTAGCTGAAAGTAAAGAAGCAATCGAACCGCCCAATACTGCTTTGAGTCCGAATTGGGAGAGGGTCTTGCGTTGGCCAGGGGCCAGAGAACCGATACCCCCTATTTGAATACCGATGGAAGCGAAGTTGGCGAAGCCGCATAACATATAAGTGGCCATGATAACCGATTTATTATAGGCTAGATTTGAACCGATAGTGAGGTCTTTGAGTTCGGCCAATTGAATATAACCGACAAATTCACTGGCTGCCAGTTTGATGCCCAATAATTGCCCCATAAGCATGATATCTTCATTGGCTACGCCGATCAACCACATCAGGGGCGCGAAAATGGTTCCTAAAATGGCTTCGAGAGAGAATTTATCAAAAGAGGTATTGGCCGCTATCCATGAGTTGATGGAGGTGAGGTCGCCCATCCACTCTAAAATACCATTGACCATGGCGATCATGGCCACAAATACCAAAAGCATGGCGCCCACGTTTACGGCGAGTTTTAGGCCTTCGGTGGTTCCGTTGGCAATCGCATCGAGAAGATTGGAGCCGATTTTTTCAGATGATACGGCAACATCGGTATTTACAGCTTCCGTCTGTGGGTATAATATTTTTGAAATCACGATGGCTCCCGGTGCAGCCATAACCGAAGCGGCCAGAAGGTGTTTGGCAAAAACGAGTTGTAAGACCTTGTCCTCTCCTCCTAAAAATCCGATATAGGCTGCCAGAACGGCTCCTGCTACGGTGGCCATTCCCCCGATCATCACCAAAAGTATTTCGGACTTGTTCATCTTTTCCAAATAGGCTTTGATCAACAGCGGAGCTTCCGTCTGGCCCAAGAAGATATTTCCGGCCACCGAAAGGCTTTCTGCTCCCGAGATGCCTAAAGTTTTGGAGAGTAACCAGGCCAGACCTTTGACCACTTTTTGAATTATCCCTAGATAAAACAGTAAAGAGGTCAATGCCGAAAAGAAGATGATGGTCGGTAACACTTGAAAAGCAAAAATATAGCCGAAGGTATTGGTATCGACAACGAGACCCTCGAAGAGAAACTTGCTTCCTGCCCGTGTAAAGCCTAATATGCTAATGAAAATTTCGCCGACCGTTTCAAAACCTTTTTGAACGAACGGTACTTTTAGCACGCCTATCGCAATAAATAGTTGAAGGGAGAGACCGATACCAACGGTTTTCCAATTAATGGCCCTACGGTTCGAACTGAACAGAAAAGAAATCAGTATCAAGACGGCCATACCAAGAATACCTCGCCATAGACTCGTAATGCTAAACCCTTGATTGGGAATTACCGTTGCTTCCGTTTCAGAAACAAGATCATTAATAGTAGTGGTCTCCAGATTTGTAACCGGAATTTCTTGAGCTATTGATGGGAAGGTAACGAAGAGGACAAGCAAAAGAAGCCACAATTTGGTTTTCATAGATTGCTTGTTGTAGTGGTTAGTTACGCTTGGAAATCTCGTCTCTTAGTTTGGCGGCCTTTTCATAGTCTTCGTTAGAAACGGCCTTGTCAAGTTCTTTGTTGAGTTCGTCCATAGTAAGTTCGGTATAACCGTCAGAGGCTCCCGATTCTATCTCTACAGTCTCGCCCTCTTGTAGTATCTCGTCGACCACGATACTATCATCGTTTTCGTTTTCGTTTTTTTCTTTGGAAGAAAACTTCAAGAAGATTCCCGCCTTGTCCAAAATCGTCTTATAGGTAAAGATAGGTGCATCGAAACGGAGCGCCAAAGCGATGGCGTCACTGGTTCTGGCATCTATAATCTCTTCGATCTTATCACGTTCGCAGATTATGCTGGAATAAAAAACGCCATCGACCAGTTTGTGAATGATAACTTGCTTGACAACGATATCGAAACGGTCAGAAAAATTCTTGAACAGGTCGTGGGTCAAGGGCCTTGGCGGCCTGATTTCTTTTTCTAATGCAATGGCAATGGACTGCGCCTCGAACGCACCGATTACAATGGGCAACTTTCGGTCGCCATCGACTTCATTCAAGATGAGGGCATAGGCCCCATTTTGTGTTTGGCTATACGAAATACCCTTAATTTTTAACCTGACTAAGCTCATAGTATCTTAAAAATACAAAAAGGCTGTTTAAATGAGGGCATGGCGTCTCACTAAACAGCCCTGTTGGGCGCGCAAATTAACAAAAATTAAGCGTTTTGCGCTTTAAATTCCTTTAATTTTTCAACGAGTTTCGGTACTACTTCGAAGGCATCCCCTACAATTCCGTAGTCGGCCGCTTTGAAAAAAGGAGCTTCTGGATCAGTGTTGATGACCACTTTGGTTTTTGATGAGCTGACCCCGGCCAAGTGCTGAATAGCTCCTGAAATGCCTATTGCAATGTACAGGTTAGAGGCTACCGGCTTTCCGGTCTGGCCAACATGCTCGCCGTGTGGTCGCCATCCCATATCGGAAACGGGTTTAGAACAGGCAGTGGCAGCGCCCAAAACTTCGGCGAGTTCTTCGATCATTCCCCAATTTTCAGGCCCTTTAAGACCTCTGCCGCCAGATACTACGATTTCGGCATCGGCAATGGTCACTTTTCCAGCTACCGTATCGATTTCAACAGATTTCACCGAGAAATCACCATCGCCCAATTCAGGGCTAAAGTCTTCAACGGAAGCATCGACTTTATTTTCCTTCAGGCCAAATGCATTATTTGAAACTCCGATAATTTTAGTGTCGGTCGCGATTTCGGTATGTGCGAAGCCCTTGTTGCTGAAAGCGGTACGTTTTACGGTAAAGGGTGCTGTACTTTCTGGGGCTTCTACCACATTCGGTACATAGCCCGCTTTTAGTTTGGCCGCCAAAATGGGAGCCAAAAACTTACTGTTGGCACTTGAACTGATCACGATGACCGTGGCACTTTCTTTTTCCGCCGCTTGGGCAATGGCCTTGGCGAAGGCTGCGGCAGTAAAAGTTTCGAGCTGTGTGTCTGAAACGTTCAATACCCTTGATACACCATATCCCCCTAAACTATCATTTTTAGTTGCATTGAAGGAAACTGCGGTTACCGAAGCGCCCAGTTGGTCTGCGACCGCTTTGGCATAGGAGGCCACCTCAAAAGCACTTTTTTTGAATTTTCCGTTTTCTGATTCCGTATAGACTAATATTGACATTTTTCTATATATGTTTTGTTGTTGTAACTATCCTGTGAAATATTTTTTTTCAATACCCTTTAAAATTCCAAAATACGTATACAAAATTCCAATCTAATTTTTTGAGATTTGATGTTTTTGGAATTTGTCATCGCTAGATGACTTTCGCTTCATTATGAAGCAAATCGACCAATTCATCAACAGATTCGGCTAGTGTGACCGCTCCTTTTGGTGCGGGCTTGTCAAATTTGGTGTCTTTCGTGGCCTTAGTTGCATCGATCGGCTCGACAACGTTGAGGGCTTTTTTACGTGCCATCATAATACCTCGCATGTTGGGTATTTTGAGATCGCTTTCTTCGACCAATCCTTTTTGACCTCCGATAACCAAGGGCAATGTGGTCTGTAATTTTTCTTTTCCGCCATCGATTTCACGAACTGCAGTAGCCGTATCGCCTTTGACTTCGAGACTGATACAGGTGTTCACGAAGTTCATGCCTAACAAAGTGGCAAGAATTCCTGGTACCATACCACCATTATAATCGATCGACTCCCGTCCGGCGATGATGAGGTCATAACCACCATCCTTAATAATGTGGGCCAGTTGCTCGGCAACGAAAAAACCATCGGTAGGCACGGCATTGATACGAATACCTTCATCGGCACCTATGGCCAATGCTTTGCGCATGGTAGGTTCTACCGAAGCCTCACCCACGGCGGCGATATGTACCGTAGCACCTTGTTTTTCTTTGAACCACATGGCACGGGTCAATCCGAATTCATCATTGGGATTGATAACAAATTGTACACCGTTGGTATCGAATTTCGTGTCCCCGTCCGTAAAATTTATTTTAGATGTCGTGTCTGGAACGTTACTTATGCAAACCAGTATTTTCATGTATTATTACGCTTTTAAAATGACCTCACGAAGATAAGTATTCTTTTCCAAAAATGCTATGCATGCATAGCATTTTTTGTTTCTTTTTTGGAGCAATGGATAAATGTTTTGACATATAATTTCTTATTTTTGCATCCCCTTTAAAGTTGGAAGGGAACTATAGTAGGAGTCCAATTAATTAATTGTCCATCGTCCTATTGCTTTTCTCTTCGGGAGAAACCTGTCTTGGTGGCAGGCTGGCGGGAATTAGGACATTTAAAAATTTATGGACAATTAACTTTATTCAACGAAACCAAGTTTATAGATGAAGACATTACAATTTAGGGAAGCCATTGTCGAGGCCATGTCGGAAGAAATGCGAAAGGATGAATCCATATATCTCATGGGCGAGGAGGTTGCCGAATATAACGGAGCCTATAAAGCTTCGAAAGGTATGTTGGCTGAATTCGGTGCCAAACGTGTCATCGATACGCCGATTGCAGAATTGGGTTTCGCGGGCATAGGTGTCGGGTCTACCATGACCGGTAACCGCCCGATAATCGAGTTCATGACTTTTAACTTCGCATTGGTGGGTATCGATCAGATTATCAACAACGCGGCTAAGATCCGTCAAATGTCGGGAGGTCAATTTCCTTGTCCGATCGTTTTTCGGGGGCCTACGGGCTCTGCAGGCCAATTGGGAGCTACACACTCACAGGCTTTTGAAAGCTGGTATGCGAACTGTCCAGGTCTTAAGGTAATCGTACCCTCTAACCCTTCGGATGCGAAAGGTTTATTAAAATCGGCCATTCGCGATGATGACCCGGTAATTTTTATGGAATCGGAGCAGATGTACGGCGATAAAGGCGAAGTGCCCGAGGGTGAATACACCATTCCAATAGGTGTTGCCGATATCAGAAGAGAAGGAAAAGATGTTACGATCGTATCATTTGGAAAAATTATAAAGGAAGCCGATAAGGCAGCAGATGAGCTTGAAAAAGAAGGTATCAGTTGTGAGATTATCGACTTGCGTACCGTAAAACCTTTGGATTACGAAGCCATTCTAAAATCGGTGAAGAAGACCAACCGACTGGTAATCTTGGAGGAAGCTTGGCCCTTTGGTAACGTTGCAACCGAAATTACTTTTCACGTACAGTCGCATGCTTTTGATTATTTGGATGCGCCCATACAGAAAATCAATACGGCAGATACGCCGGCGCCATATTCCCCGGTTTTATTGGCTGAATGGCTGCCCAATCATGAAGATGTCGTAAAGGCTGTTAAGAAAGTGTTATATAAATAAAGGATAACGAATTTGTAAAGTTACTTTTGCTTCGTCGACCTAAAGGTTGGCGAAGTATTTTTTTAAGAGACGGTTTTAAAATTTTCTTAGCATATTTTTTTTCCACTATTGGGGGGTATACATTAAGATAAAGTGGTTCGACATAGTCTAGGTTATGGTTTATCCCGAAATTTTTCAATTTACGAGGCAATAGAAAAAATAGCACTAAAAAAATGCAACTAGTAGCTATTAAAATTGTCTTTTCTGGTATGTTATTTGAATTCACGCACGGAGAACAAACCTATTCATGAAAAAAATTCTTCTAGCAACCTTTCTGTTTTTCACTCTCTTTGCCAGTGCGCAGAGTAAAGTGGGCGGTATCGTGCTCGATGAATTCGATAAACCCGTTGCTTTCGCGAACATCTTCTTTAAAAATTCATACGAAGGCACTATTACCAATGATAACGGTCGGTTCTATATGGAATCTGACGTTACCCACGATACATTGGTCGTTTCCTTTATCGGATATGAGAATTTGGAAATTCCCCTGACCTCTAAAGTGACCTATGATATGAAGGTCAAATTGAAAGAGTCTTCACAGCAGCTAGACGAGGTTGTGCTCATCGCCGGGAAGCAATCCAAAAAGAATAACCCTGCAGTAGAAATCCTAAAAAAAATCTGGTCGAAAAAAAGGGAAAATGGGTTGCGCAAGTTTAAGCAATACGCTTTTGAAAAATATGAAAAGGTAGAATTTGACCTAAACACCATAGATAGTGCCCTGATGAAGCGAAAAATCTTTAAAGGGCTCGAATTTGTCTTCCAAGATCTCGATACTTCGCGAATTACAGGTAAAACCTATTTGCCCATATTCCTAAACGAAACTTTTACTAAAGTATATGGCGATAATCTATTGAACGAAGAAAAAGAAGATGTCTTGGGTAATAAAAATTCGGGCTTCGATAACAATCAGGCTATTATCAGCTTTATCGCCGACCTTTATCAAGACTATGATATCTACGACAATTATCTGAAGTTTTTCGACAAGAGTTTTACAAGTCCGTTATCTCGAACAGGTGTAGACACCTACAATTACGCCCTGCGTGATAGTGCTTTTATCGATAATAAGTGGTGTTATAATATTCTTTACTATCCGAGACGTAAAAATGAGCTCACGTTCAAAGGCGATTTTTGGGTTAATGATACAACTTATGCCATCAAGAATATCAACCTAGAGGTTACCAAAAGTGCTAATATCAATTGGGTCAAGGAAATCTATATTGAACAAGATTTCGAAGTGGTAAACGATTCGGTATTCCTATTGAAACGCGATTACATGATGAGCGATTTCAGTTTTCAGAAAAAAGAGGAATCACGTGGCGTATATGGTAAGCGAACAACTGTTTATGGGGGCTATAACTTTGATCAAAAGCAGCCCAAAGAATTCTATAAAACGGAAAGCAACCCCTATGATCCTATTGTCCAGAATCGCGACAGTACCTTTTGGCAGAACAACCGGCTAGAAGGTTTGAACAAAGATGAACAAGGCATTTACCAGCTATTGGACACGCTACAGACCGTACCTAAATTCAACTTGTATTATAATTTTGTCAGTATACTCGGTTCTGGCTATGTTGAAATTGATAAATGGAATATGGATATTGGTAGCATATACGATTTCTGGGGATACAATGAAGCTGAAGGTCTGCGTGTGCGAATGGGCGCCAGAACTTATTTTGGCGAAAACGACCCTTGGCGTTTAGAAGGCTACGGCGCTTATGGATTTGGCGATAAAAAATTCAAATTTGGAGCTTCTGGAAAGTTCTTATTGGATAAGAAGAAGCGATTGATTATCTCTGGAGGTAAGCGACGTGATGTGGAACAATTGGGGGGCAGTCTCACGGCCACTAATGATGTGTTGGGCAGAAGTATTGCTTCTTCGGCTATTTTAACGGTCGGGGCCAATAATAGGTTGTCCAATATAAACCTGAACGGTCTCGGTATAGAAATGGAACCGGTAACAAATTTGAGGATAGCGGTTGGAGCGACTTTTCGAAAGCTGAGTTCCGCCTTGCCGGCGGCATTTAGCCTTGACTATGTCGATGCCGAATCGCCCACTGGGGTGTCTTCTGAAATTAAGCAGTTCGATTTTCAGACCGTATTAATTTATACCCCGGGAAAACGAACTATTGGTTATGGTGTGGAGCGCCGTGACATCAATGATGAATATAGTACGTTGTTATTAAAATATACTAAAGGTATCGATGGTATATGGGACAGTGATTTCGACTACACTAAGCTGCAATTTTCGTATACCCAACCTTGGCAAGTGGGCGGATTTGGACGTCTAACCAGCACCGTAGAGGTTGGTAAAATCTTTGGGGATGTGCCTTTAGGTTTGTTGAATGTAGTACCTGGTAACCAGACGCTTTTTACTAACTATGGTACTTTTCCCAATCTTGATTTTTATGAGTTTGTTACTGACACCTATGCATCGGTACATTTGGAACATAATTTCAATGGGCGCCTATTTTCACGAATACCTTTTCTGCGAAAGCTTGATTTAAGGGAGATTATAGGTTTACGCGGAGTTTGGGGTGATTTGTCCGACTCAAATATTGCCTTGAGCGCTCCAGCTTCTACGCTAACCCCTTTACAGGCTCCAACGGATAGGATCTATTATGAATATTCTTTTGGAATTGGAAACATTTTCAGAATTTTTAGGATTGATTTTAATTTCAGGGGTAATTATCTGGATAGCCCAAATGCAAGACCCTTTGCTATAAGAGGCACCTTTGGTTTTAGTTTTTAAATTTGATTTTATTCCCATGAAGGCTAGGGCCTCCTAGTGATATTTTCATGAAGACGTAATTCCTTCTTCTTTTTATGTCTTACCCTCTAAACCTATTTAACCGCAAAAAGTGGGGGTATCTATTTTTAACACTTAGTTTTTTTAACAATTTGACACTAAAACCCTCACATTTACAGTACTTTTGTAATCTTAAAACAAAAGAATGAGCGCTAAGAAAGAGATTACATTCGATGTATTAATTGAAATTCCCAAGGGGAGTAGAAACAAATACGAATACGATTTTACATTGAATAAAATCAGATTTGACCGAACGCTTTTTTCGTCAATGATGTATCCTGGTGATTACGGATTTATTCCGGAGACCCTTGCATTGGATAAAGATCCTTTAGACGTTTTAGTGTTGTGCACAGAGCCAACATATCCAATGGTGGTTGTTGAGGTAAAGCCTATTGGTGTTTTTCATATGACCGATGAGAAAGGACCTGATGAAAAAATAATTTGTGTTCCGGTTTCAGACCCTATTTGGAATCAGAAGAACGATTTATCAGATTTAAACCCTCACCGAATAAAAGAAATCGAACATTTCTTTCAAGTTTACAAAGATCTCGAAAAAAAGAAGGTTGACGTAGGAGGATGGGGAAATGCAGAGGAAGCTGAAAAAATCTATGACGAATGCGTGAAGCGTTATGACGACAGCGAACACAAAAAGAAACGTACGTTTACGATTTAGATAAAATTCCCACTAAAAAAGCCACTTTTACTCGTAAAAGTGGCTTTTTTTATTCTATTTGATTTTAGTACATTAGCAGCCGTTAAAAAAAACTTAAAATAACTTAACAAAAATGGAATTAATCGTAAAATTTTTACCGCTCTTCGGTGTAGTGGCCCTTCTTTTTGTGGCTTGGAAGAATTCATGGGTAGGCAAGCAAGAAGTCGGTGATGAGAAAATGTCACGTATTGCTAAAAACATAGCCGATGGCGCCATGGCCTTTTTAAAAGCTGAATACAAGGTTTTAGCAATCTTCGTGGTAGCAGTTGCTGTCTTACTGTTTTTTAAAGGAAGTAATGAAACAGGTTCGCACGGCATGGTTGCTCTTTCATTTGTAGTAGGTGCTATTTGCTCGGCTTTAGCAGGCTTTATCGGAATGAAAGTTGCTACAAAAGCAAACGTTAGAACAACTCAGGCCGCAAAAACCTCTTTAGGAAAAGCCTTAGAAGTTGCTTTTGCAGGTGGAGCAGTAATGGGCTTAGGCGTTGTAGGTTTAGGTATTTTAGGCTTAAGTGGCCTTTTTATGGCATATCAATCGATTTGGCCTGGAGCTGAAAATTTATCAATGGTACTAAATGTGCTTTCAGGGTTTTCATTAGGTGCTTCATCAATTGCTTTATTTGCACGTGTTGGTGGTGGTATTTATACCAAAGCTGCTGATGTTGGTGCAGATTTAGTTGGAAAAGTTGAAGC
>RCND010000819.1_pt1 | contig 17811 bp, 20 predicted proteins | sample 2041351 | NCBI WGS metagenome assembly RCND01 (sample SAMN09708230, study PRJNA481090) | Marine sediment metagenome, whole genome shotgun sequencing project. | biome: marine sediment; feature: ocean; material: sediment; isolation source: Sewage treatment plant 12B marine sediment (STP12B) ... | reverse complement strand
TTTTTCTTTAACCGAATTGTATTAAAATCATCCATATTTTATGATATTGTTACAATGAATCCTTGATTTTACTGATGATATTTTCATTTTTGCGTAAATTTGCATAACCGACTAAGTTTAAAATGACATCTATTTAATTGAATATCAATTAAATATAAAATAAGTAACATCGCGGCGCGTGTTACCCTCTTGCTTTTCCATTTTCATCTGCCAAAAGCAGACGAAAAATTCCAAACAACCGACTAACGTCAATTACTTTTATCGGAATTAAAATTCCGTTCTATCCATTTTTTTGTTGGATATAGTTATTAGCGAAAGTCTAATAATAATAAATAACTATACTTAAAAATGTACTGAATTTCAGCTTAATAAATATAAACTTTTTGTTGAAATCCACCTATAGATGTTTTAAACCATTTGGCAACAATCTATATTAAATTAAGCCTTGATCGGCAAAACTATAATACGATCCGTTTGGAACTAAAATAATATGATCGAGCAATTTAATATCTAATAATTGAGAAGCTTGTTTTATTTTATTAGTTAACTCTATATCGGCTTGACTTGGTTTTAAAGTTCCGCTAGGATGATTATGCGAAATAATAATTGATGTAGAAAGTGTTTTTAATGCAACAGCAAATAGCAATCTAATATCAACCAGTGTTCCGGTAATTCCTCCTGAAGATATTCGTAAATGCCTTTTACTTTGTTGGAATTATTAAGTAACATTACTTTAAAGGATTCGAATAATTCGATAGTATCTGAATTCCAATTATCAAGTAATAGAAGAGCGGCCTCCTCAGCTGATTGGATTTTGTAAGTTTCACAGGAAGGAATTTTGTTTTTATAACTTACTTTGATTTCACTAACTCGACCCATAACTGTTCATTTAAAGAGTTCAACTTTATTGATACATTTCAGCAGGGAAGTGGAGCTTACATAAAACCAAATTTTACATTTGGTGTATGGAACCCACTTTTCATTTTTGTCAGCAAAAAAGGAACCTTTGTGAACATGAAGTAGTTTAGATGATATTGACTATAAATCGAAATCTATATACCGAGCAATTACTTTTTGTAAAAAGCTTCATCAAAAACATTATTCGATATTTTTGTAAGTAGCACAAATAAATTTACCAAATTGTTTAGGACCTATCTTTAATTCTAGAATAAAACACGATTAATTAAAACGATATAAATAAGTAATCAAAACTTCAATGACAATAGAATTGTAAAATAAAATCAATACTTTCACAACATATTAAAGATAAAAAACATGTTTAAAAAATTTACAACCGCAGACAAACTCCTATTTATTGCGGCTATATTATCGTTGATATTTTCAGAAGCGCTCTATTTTCAAGGAGAAAAGGCAGACGGAACTTTTATTGCACTATGGGTTCCTTCGATATTAGCATTTGGAATTTATCTAAAACTAATTAATAGCACAAAAAATGATTGATTTAATACCATATTTTGCAGGGCTAATAACTTTGCTTTTTGGCTTCGGTTTTTTCTTAGCAATTAAAGAAGCCAAAAAAATAAAATAGATAATATTTTTTATCTGCTACTAAAAGCACTTTACATTAGATAAGTGAGTTTGTACTTTAATTAGTAATAATTTGTGATTTAATTCTGCTTGCAAACTTCAATTGGAAAATGAACAGAGGAAGTTAAGCTATGAAAAAGCTGCGTCGAAATCTGAACAAATATAATTAATTACACAAAAAATTATTGGTGATTCCATTTATCTTCAATATATACCTAAAACAAAAACTGTTCATACTTAAACACGATAAATATAACTCTAACAAGCTTATATAAACAATCATCTCAAGTGAGATGGGTTTCCTAAAGCTAGTGCTCTAGTTATCATAAGGTATATACAATTCTAAAGGTAACGAATCGCGGCTGAATGAACGTTTCTGAAGTGAAAACAGACAAGTTATTCGCACTGTTTCTCACTTGGGAATCAATGTCCAATAGATTAGTAGCCTTGATTTCGTATTCCCATTTGGCATCCCTATCTTTTCTATAGGAAAGTGTGGCATCCCAATTCTGGAAAGATTGAGATTGGCCTACGCCAAGGTCTTGATTTGTATATGTATAATTCGTACGGAACGTCAGCGATTGCCAGATGTAGGCATCAAACTCAATAGAAGGTGCATTGGTCACGAACTTTGTCTTACGACTTCCCTGATTATTGTTGGTAATGCTGTAGCGGTATCTTAAACTTACATTTGGTGCTTCCCTATAATTGGTACGTATGCTTGGAGTGTACGTCTGAGTATACCCTTCATTTAGCGATTGCTGTTGTTGAATAAACTGATTGATCTTACTATAATTAAAACTAGTGTTCAAGCTCGCTCTTATCTTACCAAAAGTGCGCTGCACACGTCCAAAGACATTGATATTTTCATCGGCAAAACTTGAATTGAAAAAAGTACTTGTCTTGATCACATTCTCAAAATTCGTTAAACTTCGTATCTGATCGATATTACTTGAGTATGCCGCTCTGACGAAAACATTGGTATAGTTAAAAAGGTTGAAACTACTGTAAAACAAACTCAAATTATGCGACAAGGCATTCTGCAGGTCAGGCTCACCAAATTGAATACTGTTATAATTATTCAAAACGATACCTTGTGCTAAACGCGTGATATCCGTGAATTGATTACGCATGTTATATTTTAAGGTCAAAGCTTCGCTCTTTTTTAACTGGATTCGGGTTTCGAAATCTGGTAAAAATCGAAAGAAGTTATCCTTGAAGGTTTCACCAAACTGGCTATTCTTGTTCCCGTACGCATGTAAGGAAAATCCTGGTGTGATTGTAAATTTTCCGGTTTTCAATCGGTAATGTACTCCCAAATACACATCGCTAAAAATATACTCTGTATCGTTGGTGGCTCGTCCTTCATTAAACGTTGGTGTTGGATTGAACTGAGATCCATCTTCTAAAAACTGGAAAATATTGGAATTGAATTCTTGACGACTAAAGATTGCACCAAGCGTTAAGTTGATATTGCTTTTGGTATTAAGGAGGTTGTAATAATCCAATTTGGCATCCACTTGATTGGACTTAATACGTCTGTTCTGAACCAGGTCATAATTAGTCAACGAGGTGTCCAGACCCAAAGCTTCTGCTGTCGTATCAAAGGCATTTACACCATTTGGGTCATTGGCCAAAAGGGCATTGTAAAACGGATCTTCGTTTTTTATCAAATGCTGCGCTTCAAAGGCGAAAATATTGGTTTCATTAAGCGTGTAATAATAATTTATATTTTGATTGATGCTAAATGGTGTGACTTCATCCAGCTGATTTAAATTTCCTATAACCGAAGAAAAAATATTTTGGTTTTGAGAATCGTTCGATATACGACCCAAGACATCATAATCGAGTTGATTATTAATGTTGGGTTGGTACGATGCGCTCAGCTTTAACAATCCTTGATTAGAACGTTCTTTGCTTGATTGTTCCGTAGCCTCATCGGGGATACCTAAGTCCGAATCCGTGTATTGCACGAAACTTGTTTCCTTAGAAAGAATACGACTGCTATTGAATATGAGGAATCCACTCAGATCGAGCGCCTGACTCGGAGAATAGCTAAAATTACCCGTGCCCAATTTATTCTCTATTTCCAGGGCATTTCCCTGATTTGTCAAGAAATTCAGGCTGTTATTTCCAAGGTTAATACTGGTTCCGCTGCTCCTACTAGGTGCCCTGAAACCGCCACCGAAGTTTCTGATATCGCGCCGTGATAAGGCAACTTCACCCGTATTGTTAAGGTCACCAATAAAATTAAGGCTGTACTTTGGACTATAATAAAACAACTTAGGCTGCACTACATAGAGAGCATTGTCCGGTGAAGTTCCACCACCAGCAGTGATATTACCGAACCAAAAGTTTTCCTTCCCTTCCTTAAGCTTGATATTCAAGGCCACATTATCCTGGTTATTGGTCACACCGCGCAATTGACCAACTTCAGAATAGTTACGTAACACTTGTATCTTATCGACCGCCTTAGATGGAATATTCTTTGTTGCTAATTTGGTATCTCCATCAAAAAAATCCTTGCCGTTAACCATTAACTTGTTGACCACTTTACCCTCCACTTCGATCTGACCTTCTTCATTGATCTCCACACCAGGTAATTTTTCCAGTACATCTTCTAACTTTCGTTCAGTCCCGCTCTTAAAGGAGTCAGCATTATAAACCAAGGTGTCCCCCTTTACGGTAACCGGCATTTTATAGGTAAGCTCCACCTCATCCAAGGAATTGTCTGCTCGAATCGTATAATTTTTTGTTATATTACTTTCTTTTGTAGAAAGGGTCTCTTCTAAAGTCTTCATTCCTACATGGCTAATCTGCATTTTATAGGTGCCGTTCTTGCCTAGCGCCAGCTTATATTTACCTTGCTCATCAGTAATACTATAGGATTCTAAACCACTAGTTTCTTTGTTTATAGCAATCACAGTCGCCAATTCCAAAGGCTGGTTTAAGCCATCATAAACTACGCCTTCAAGTTTAATTTGAGAATAGGAAAGGCTTGCTAGAAAAAGTAGCGCGACACAAAATATATTTTTCATGATTTTATTGTACTTGCAGGTATATTTATTATTTCAATTCAGCCGCTATCAATTTCTTCTTCTTCCTCGGTTGTTTCTCATTTCTTGCATTTTTCCCGAAATAGTAGCTTGATATTCGCTCTTAGTAATTTCTTTCCCTTTATCAGGAGCTTCAATTTTGATCTTCTCCTGAGGGTTCATCACAATTTTAGAACACAGCATTGTAGTATACCCTGCACTTACTTCTAAAATGAGACCTGGAAGTCCCCAATATTCACCTGGGCCGTGACTTACCGGTATTTGAGGCGTATACCATGCTTCAATTTCAGTCATTTTAACTTCTTCCTTTTTAGGCGCAACATTCGTGGAATCAGCTGTCTTTTCGTAATTATTCGTTCTTAAATCACTCCAAGAAAATGAATACCATGCCAGATCAGAAGTAGGCACTAAAGAAGTTGCTTTAAAACATATATATTTTCCTATCTGTTTTGATTCCTTACCCATCTTCCATTCTATAGTCTGTAACTTATCCTTAACTAAAAATTGCTTTCCATAGAATTCCTGACTCTGAATTAATGCATTTTCTTTTACATTTTTATATTGCTCTCCCTGTGCGAAATTCTTTCCCCAAGAATCTGTTGCCCCTGACATAGCATCTAATTTATCTTCTTCATTAAACAGGGATTCTTCCTTATTGAAATTCAATACATAGGTCTTTTCCAACCTATTCTTCAAGCGTGATTGTATTTGCTTTTTTTGTGCTTCGCTCATTCTTGCGGCCCAAGTACCAAGGTCCATCTTAGATTTAGAAAAATAAAACGCCTGACCTTGAAATTCTTGAACATTTGGCTTAGCTGATAACAGCAATACAAAGGGGAGAATACTGAATTTAAAGAAAATTGATTTCATGACTGGTATCTAAAGTTAATAGTTATGTTTAACAAATGTACTTTAATATTAAACAATACAATTATATTTGTGAAAACATTAACATTAATTCCAACGCCAACGTGAAGCGCTTAATCTATTCTATTCAGTTGAATGGCTATAACCACTACATCAAGAAATACAAGACAAATGTTAACTAAAGAAAAATAACGAACGGCTAAGAAAGAACTCCTATGAAAAACTCTAGTCCAGTTCTTCAAAATTAATATCTTTAATTATCTCATAATGAAGATTTTGAAGTGTTGAAATGTTATTAATTCCGATGGGATTATAACATAGAAAAAACTCAAAACTCAGGGGTTATAAATTTTTCTGATTGAAATATAAAAACTATCAATAATGTTTAAATAAAAATAAAATAAGTTAAACATATATTTGCACATCAATTAAAAGATTAGAATTATGAAAATAGTGGTAAACAACATTAACAGAGGAAAATTAAGTTATAATAGAACTAATTTTTGGAATAATCAGAGAAGATATAAATAAATTAATAAAACTTTTAATCATGAAAACGTTAGAGAATAATCAAAATGTAAGAATCTTAAGCCAAAGTAAAAGGCATTTATGGAAAACCAGAAGACGATACGGTTAATTAAACCGACTAATAACTTTTAAAAATTTAAATTATGAGAAGATTTGACCACATTCGGCAACGTGTAACAAGTTTTGCCAAAGAGCAAATTAAGTTAAAGGATAGAATGAACAAGCCTTATAATATTGAAGAAATTTTGTTAACGGGACTTAAGGCATAATAACGATATATCAAGTAAGAAAATGTCATCAATATTTCAGCTATGCGCTTTATGGTACTGTACACATTATCGGATTAAAAGATATGAGGAAAGCAAGATAAGATATCGATGCGAAAGTTTTATATATTAATAAAATGAATAAAATAGTTAAAATACTTGCATGTATTATGTTAACCTTAATGGTTGATAATATTTCTGCTCAAGTCACTACTTTTATATACGGTAGAGTTGTTAATGAAATAGGCGAGCCTATGTTCGGAGCTTCTGTCTATTTAGAGGGCACTCAGTTGGGTTCGCAGACCGACATTGAGGGTAATTATAAGATAACCGGTGTCAGCTACGGTTCTTATAACCTCATTGTGAGTTATTTGGGCTATGAACCCCAGACGCAATACAATATCATTGTGCGCTCTAAAGGTACTCCTGCTTATAATTTTGTACTCGAAGAGGCTACTCAACAATTGGAATCAGTAGTTATTTCAAATGCCAATAAAATATCGCGTCCTAGAGAATCTCCGCTTTCGACACAAACTCTTTCAGCAGTAGAAATTGCTACCTATCCCGGAAGTAATAATGACGTTGTTCAGGTAGCTCAAACATTACCCGGAGTTTCGCCTTCTATTGGAGGCTTTCGCAATGACCTTATTATAAGGGGAGGCGCACCTAATGAAACTGTGTATTACCTGGATGGCATGGAAATTCCGAATATCAACCATTTTAGCACCCAGGGTAGTGCCGGTGGACCGGTTGGGCTTATCAATGTATCCTTTATAGAGAACGTTACCCTTTCTACTTCAGCTTTTAATGCTCGATATGATAATCCGTTATCAGGCGTGTTGCAATTTAATCAGCGTAACGGGAATACCCGCAATTTTTCCGGCAATTTTAGAGTTAGTGCCAGTGAAGCCGCATTGACGTTTGAGGGGCCCTTATTCAAAAAGGGAAGCGAGGAATCAAATACTACCTTTTTAGCTTCAATACGAAGAAGTTATCTCCAATTTTTGTTTGAGGTTATTGGCCTGCCCTTTAAGCCAGATTATTGGGATTATCAATATAAGCTCAACCATAAAATTGATAACTTTAATAGCATCAGTTTATTAGGTTTAGGATCTATCGACGATTTTTCTATAAATCCGCCAGATGAGTTTGATGCTGAACGGCAGGCACAATTAGAGCAAGCACCATTTATCAATCAACGTACTAATAACATCGGTATTACTTGGCGTAATCGTTTTAAAAACGGAAATGGGTTTATGTTAACTACCTTAAGTAACAATACTTTGGTCAACGATTTTAAACGTTATCGAGACCCTGAAAATGAATCAGGTGTTATTTTCAATAACGATGCAACCGAATCGGAGACTAAATTACGGTACGAACTAACCCAGTATTTGGGTGATTGGAAACTAAATTCAGGCTTAAATATGCAATACTCCGATTATAGCAACCTCACCCAGGACCTAAAAAATAACTTGACTTTTAACACCGAAATCAATTTCTTGAAATACGGTCTTTTTGCGAATATGTCCCGTTCTTTTTTTGATAATAAACTTGATATTTCTTTCGGATTTCGCATAGACGATGATAGTTTTACTCAAAACGAGAATTTATTTAGCAATTTCTCACCTCGGTTATCAGCTTCTTATGAATTTGCACCAGATTGGCGGGTCAATGGTACAATAGGACGTTATTTTAAAATCCCACCATATACCATTTTGGGCTTTCGAAATAATTCTAACGAATTGGTCAATCAAAATGTGAAGTATACTATGAGTGACCATTTTGTACTTGGCTTGCAACATTATTTTTCTCCTTCAGCCAGTCTTTCTTTAGAAGGGTTTTACAAGAGATATAATGATTATCCGGTTTCTTTACGTGATGGAGTCTCACTAGCAAATAAAGGAGGTGGCTTTGAAGTATTGGGTAGCGAACCGATTGAAACGATAGGTAAGGGCAGAAGCTATGGAACGGAGTTATTGTTTCAACAAAAATTATCGAATAATTTTTACGGTATTTTTGCCTATACATGGTTTTACAGTGAGTTTACAGGTCTTGACCAAGATGTTTATATTCCATCTGTCTGGGACAGTAGACACTTATTATCATTTACCGGAGGATATAAATTAAAACGGAATTGGGAGTTTAGTGCACGTTACCGTTTTGCTGGTGAAACACCGTTTGTTCCTACTGATCTCGATGCTACTTTGGCTAATTATCCTGAAGTAATTTTAGATTATGACCGTTTGGGTCAGGAAAAACTAGCTGTTTTTAGTCAGTTGGATATTCGATTGGATAAAAAATGGAATTTCAAAAAATTCGCTTTTGAATTATTTATTGAGGCACAAAATATTCTAGGACAGGACATTCCTAGTCCAACCGATTATGGCCTAAATCGTGATAGTATGGGTCTGATAGTAAACCCAAGGAGCCTCGTTGCGATTGATAATGATGGTGGTCAGATCATTCCGAGTCTAGGTATAGTTATTGATTTTTAAAGGTTTAAAATAGTTTAACTTTGATCAATGTATGAATTATTTAAAGTTGCAAGTGTTGATGTTACTGGAAAACAAAGTGAATCCTGTTGCGGGAACACAACGAAAAGCTCGTGAAACTTTACAAGCAGGATGATCCTACAAACTACAATGCTAAAATAGAAACGAAAAGCTAAGTTCGTTAATGTAGCACAGAAAAAATAAATGAACAAATGATTTAAAATATAACTATCATGACAATAAAAAACATATTAATAAATTACATATTAACAACTATTGTTTTCCTTATTATCGACTTGGCTTGGTTGGGGTTTATCGCTAAAAATATATACCAAAAGTATTTAGGCAGCCTTTTGAGCGACAAAGTTAACTGGACCGCGGCCTTTATTTTCTACCTTATTTATGTTGTAGGAATATCCATTTTTGCCATTTACCCTTCGGTGAATAAAAATTCTGCCTCAAGTGCCATTTTATTGGGCGCTTTATTTGGTTTCTTTACCTATGCTACTTATGATTTAACCAATTTAGCCACCCTAAAAGGATGGCCATTACCAATTGTTTTTATTGATATTATTTGGGGTTCGGTTCTCTCAGCCGTAGTTAGTTTGTCTGGTTTCTACATTGTAAAATGGTTAACTTAAAATAAATGAATAAAATAGAAGCACTTCATATCAATAGAAGCATGCACTCCGAAAACGGAGCCATTACCATTTCTTTAATGTTTAACAAATAATACTTCACTAATGATGACTCTATTTTTTCAAGCTTCCTTGCTCATTTGGATTCTGGTTACCCTATTGTGGATATGGAGCGTTTTTATAAAGAATGTTAGTATCGTTGACATTTTTTGGGGTATTGGTTTTGTGGTTGTTAATGCATTTTATGTTTTCATGGCTGGCGAATTAAATCCTAGAAAAATTCTGATATTGGTATTGGTTTCCATTTGGGGTTTAAGACTTGCTATTTATCTTGCCTACAGAAATATTGGCAAAGGTGAGGATTTCAGGTATCAAGAATTCAGACATAAATATGGCACCGAGCGTTATTGGTGGTTCAGTTATTTTCAAACCTTTTTATTACAAGGCATTCTAATTATGATTATTTCTTTTCCATTATTAGGAATTAGCATGAGTAACCATTCAGGAAACCTAAATCTGCTCGATTACGCTGGGATTTTAATTTGGCTGATTGGTTTTACTTTTGAAGCGGGAAGCGATTTTCAATTATCACGTTTTAAACGAGATGACAAGAACACAGGAAAGGTATTGAATACAGGCTTTTGGAAATACACACGGCATCCTAATTATTTTGGCGATTCAGCTGTGTGGTGGGCCTATGCACTTCTTAGTATTGCAGCCGGAAGTTATTGGCAAATTATTGGTTCTGTAGTAATGACTTTACTGATTATAAAAGTATCGGGTGTGGCCTTGCTCGAAAATACCTTAAACAAGTCAAAACCACAATACCGTACATACATTCAAAAAACAAATTCCTTTTTTCCCTGGTTTCCTAAAAAATAAACTACAATGGATTTTATCATTAAAAATATATGGTTTATACTTTTTGTAGCTTGGGGATTGCCATTAAGCTATTACAGAAGTAAATTCCGTAAAATAGTTTACCAAACTGATAGTTGGGTGATTAACATTAAACCGATTTTTTTTAAAGAAATCAAAGGGCTTTTTGGAAATATTTATCCCAATAATCTCGAATACAAAAAGTTTAGAAACTTCTACCGTTTTTACCTGATAATTTATTTACTATTGTTTATTGCTTATTTAGTTTTTGATACCAATTCCGAAAAAAGGAAAAAAATAGATATGGGGAGTACCGTCCCAAAAATTGAATTGGAAGATCGGTTCTTTGAAAAAAATTTAGTTAAATTAAAAAAAGACAGAAAATATAACTTTGGTTTTTATACCCTCATTTATATTTAAATCGTTTTATTCATAAATATATTTTTTTGTTTAATTATTAGTTATATTTGTTGAACATTTTGTAATTTTGTGATTCAATAAATGAAGAAAGCCTTAAAATGGATAATTCTAAACCAGATAATATTGTATTCGATGAAGAAAGTAACAGATATGATGCTTCACTAAAACCTTATGGGACCAATGTTGGTGCGCCAGCAATTAAAGTCGGGAACACTGCACTCTGGAAAAACCAACATATTCAAAAGGTAAATCATCTATTTGAAGCTAAACATAATGAATTAAAATTGTCTTTTGAAAATATGATGCAGCAATTTGAATACAATAATATGGTTTACAATGCTAAATTCAATTTTGAGCCTGTAAAGGGGAAAATATATCATTTATATAGAGACAAGAACAAGTTTCCTTTTTTATCCCTCATACCTCCACAAGAGTGTAATTTTGACTTTATAAATAGTTTTCGATTAAATGCGGATATGATTTGGGAACTAATTATAAATGACATCAGTTAGTTATAATTTGGATGCTATACATAATTTTCTAATTCTTTTTTTGGCAATTTCATTTTTATTTTATGGATATACCTGTCTATATTCAAATCAAATGAAATCGGAATTCAAACGTTTGCAGTTGAATAACACACAACAAAATCTCACTGGAATCTTACAATTGCTAGGGGGAATTTTTTTACTTGTTAGTCTGGCAATACCAATTACAGGGCTTGTGGCTACAGCAGGACTTAGTCTGCAAATGCTGTTAGGATTCATTATACGACTAAAAATAAAAGATAGCTTCATACTTTTGTTTCCATCATTTATTTATATGATTCTCAGTGGTTACCTTTTTCTAAATTTTCTGAAAATTTATATATAGTGTAAATCAATCTATAAGCACAACGATCAGTGACAGCACTAAAAATATAAAAGCCGGTAATGATTTTTTAATCGGGTCACTTATTTTAATATGCATAAAAATAGCTACTAACATCAATGTAGCAATACCTAATGCTGAGGGTATTTCTAATTCCTTAAAATAAATTGAAGCAAGAAGTGCTAAAGACAATATTACTTTAAAAAATCCAACAGTATACATAAGCCATTTGGGCAAACTATAAGCCTCAAATTCTTGTTTCATAGTTTTTGAATTACCACCTCTCCAAACTGAAGATTGATTGAATCGGAATAACCATACATTTATAATACTAATAGCAATAATAATTTTAATCGCATTTATTACATATTCCATAAGTTATTTTTTTTAAAGTTAAACATTATATTGTCGTTTCTGCAATTTATTTAAGCTTTACATCGCGATGAAAAATGGGTTAATACCATACGAAAAATCTATTTACCTATGAATATTTAACATATATTTTTGTTTAATATTATTCAAATATATATAAACATTTTGTATTTTTGAGCTGTTTAGTATATTTTGTTCATTTTAAAATTAAAAATGATAGTGTGGAATTTCTTATTTCCGAAAAGATCAAGGTTAAAGGCGATGACCAACATCAATCATATGCATGGTTGACTAAAAGAATTGAACGGGAAAAAGAGTTCTAGTATAAAATGGAATTTTCAAAAATATTTAGTCGATGAAAATGGACAGCTAATAGATTACTATTTTTCTATTACGAACCCAATGAGTAATAAAATAAACTCTAAAATATAATTATGAAATTAATTCAGTTTTCTTATTGCATGATAGCATTCGTTGCGTTGATTTCTTGCGATGTAGACAAAAAAGAAGCCATTGCTTTAATAGATTCAAAAAGCAATAGCAATGTTTCCGGTCAAGTCACCTTTACTGAGAAGAATGGTGTTGTAACCATGGAAGCCACCATTAATAATGCTACTGAAGGTAATCATGCCATTCATATTCATGCAGAAGGAGATTGCAGCTCGGCTGATGGCAAATCTGCAGGTGGGCATTGGAATCCAACTAATAAGAGTCATGGTAAATGGGAAGAACCACCTTTTCACAAAGGAGATATTGGAAATATTGTAATAGGGAAAGATGGTAAAGGTTCAATTTCCAGAGAAACTGATCTTTGGTGCATTGGTTGTGAAGATGAAACTAAAAATATTTTAGGAAAAGCAATTATCATTCATCAAGGTCCAGATGATTTTACCTCTCAACCTGCGGGTGCTGCAGGTGCCAGAATTGGTTGTGGTGTGATACAGTAAGAAGAAACGAGGAACTCTCTTGTGATTCTTTAGATGAATTTTAATAAATTAGTCTTTTTGGTATAATTTATTATTTAACTAGGAGGGTTCTTTATATTCTTAATATTAAAACATCAATTTCGTTTTTCCTTTTTATTTAATTCTGCACGTCTCATTGGCATAACATCAATAACAGCAAACAATTCTTTACAAGAAACGAATTCCGATTGACGCCATTTAATACCACCATCTAGACCAATTAAAATAATCTCAAAATGAGTATCTGTCTTTTTATATTGATTAAATAATCTTTTTGACCTTTGCCAATTACTATTTAATAATCCCCGTTTATATTCCTTAGGATTGATATGATATATTATTAGTTTTCGTTCGTTTAATCCGTTCTCGTTCTCTTGAAATTGTTTAATCTGATCTTGATAAGTAGCTATACTTACACTGTCAAATAATACCAATACCAATCTACCCTTCCATTGATGCGATGAAAGATCTTGACAGTTAGCAGTACCAATTGTTAACATCATTGTTGCATATGAAAGTATTTTTAAGTAATTCATTTGTTAATTATAGTTTTAATAGAATATAAAAATAAGATTTCTTCTATAACCATTGATTATTCCTTATTTAATAATTACCAAGAACCTTAACAGTAGCAATAAAAACAGAGCAAAGTAAATTAATAAGTCATTCGTCATTCTTTGAGTACAATAAGTTTAGGGCAATGCATAATTTCAATCTTTTTGTTTAATGTTTTGTTAAATTTATTAAACATTATCTTTTTATTTGTATCTTTGTCTATAATATATAAAATCATGGCAAAGAAAAAAAATATTACAGCAATTGATATCACATCATATTATATGAGTTATGTCCTGGAAAATGGTTCCAAGCCTAAATCAGTATATAGTTTCGCAAAAAAATACAATTTTGAAGAAACTTTATTTTACAATTATTTCGGGACGTTCGATGCGCTTGAAAAGAATATTTTCATGACTTTTTATGATAATACCCTCAAAGCATTGCATAAAAGTGAAGACTATACATCTTTTAACGCCCGAAACAAACTACTGAGTTTCTACTACACTTTCTTTGAAAATCTTACGGCAAACAGAAGTTATGTAGTATATGTTCTGGATGATAATAAAAACAATTTAAAGTCTCTTAATTTGCTGTCTGGTCTTAAGAAAAGCTTTGCTTCATTTATTGAAGGCATAGATATCCAGACAATGGATTTAAAACAAAAGCAACTTCAAAATTTTCAGCATAAAACCATAAAAAATTCAGCTTGGATACAACTCTTACTAACCATAAGATTTTGGCTGGATGATTCTTCACCATCCTTTGAGAAAACAGATATTTTTATTGAGAAATCTGTAAATACCAGTTTTGACTTGCTAGATACAACCCCGATCAAAAGCCTTTTAGATTTGGGTAAATTTTTATACAAAGAACAAGTTAATCCAAATTAGAAGAGTAGTATGAATACAATAGATAAAATTCCTATCTCAAAAATACATCGTGCTACGAAGCTAGTTCAGACCGGTGCAAAAGTTGGTGTGAATTACCTAAAATATTATGGTGATAAGTTGGTGAACCCGGAAGTTGAGGCAAAAGAGCGATTGAACATAAACAATGCGGAAGATATTTATGATGGTTTAAAGAATCTTAAAGGAAGTGCCCTTAAGGTGGCACAAATGCTAAGTATGGAAAAAAATATATTACCCCAAGCTTATGTTGAAAAATTCTCCTTAGCCCAATTTTCTGTACCTCCACTTTCTCCGGCCCTGGTAGTCAGAACATTTCAAAAATATTTTGGAAAACATCCCAATCAAATTTTCGATTCTTTTAATTCAACTTCGGTAAACGCAGCAAGCATTGGCCAGGTACATTATGCAGAAAAAGACAATATAAAACTAGCCGTTAAAATACAATACCCGGGTGTTGCTCAAAGTATTACGTCCGATCTGGCTTTGGTTAAACCTATTGCCATGAGTATGTTTAATATTACAGGAAAAGACTCTGATAAATATTTTAAAGAAGTTGAAGGTAAGCTCATAGAAGAAACAAATTATTTACTGGAAATAGAGCAAAGTAAAGAAATTGCCAAGGCTTGTGCTCACATTCCAAATCTCCTATTTCCTAAATACTATACATCCCTATCTTCTGATCGGATCATTACAATGGATTGGATGCGAGGTGAACATCTGTCTGAATTCACGGCTTATAACACCGATACTTCTAAATCGAACAAACTCGGGCAAGCTTTATGGGATTTTTACATGTTTCAAATCCATATATTAAAAAAAGTACATGCAGATCCACATCCGGGGAATTTTTTAATTACCAGTAAAGGTAAACTCGTTGCGCTCGACTTTGGCTGTATGAAATCAATTCCAGATGATTTCTACATCCCCTATTTTGAACTTGCCAGAAAAGAAATTATCAATAATCCAACAATTTTCAAAGAGAAATTATTTGAGTTAGAAATTTTAAGAAATGATGATTCTAAAGAAGAAATTGATTTTTTTACGGTTATGTTTCATGAAATGTTGAGTTTATTCACCCAACCTTTCAACGAAGATGTTTTTGATTTTTCAGATGGTGTTTTCTTTAAAAAAATTGCCGATTTGGGAGAGCGTTACAGTAAAAGTACAGAACTAAGAAAAATGAATGGCAGCAGAGGTTCTAAACATTTTATTTACATAAATAGAACTTTTTTCGGTTTATACAATTTAATGTTCGACTTAAAAGCGAAAGATGTAATCATTAACAATTTCAATACTTTTTAATGAAATATTTCGACAACTCATCTATTAGTGAATTACATAATTTATATAGAATTAATTTGATAAACAGCTGTTCAGGTTACAAATCTGCTAATTTAATAGGGACAAAATCAAAAGACAATATTACTAATGTAGCAGTTTTTAGTTCTGTCACCCACTTAGGCTCAAACCCTCCACTTTTAGGTTTGTTTATGAGACCAACAACTGTACCGCGAAATACATATGAAAACATAAAAGAAACAGGCTATTACACCATAAATCATATTCATGAGGATATTTTGGAAGCCGCACATCACACATCTGCAAAATACCCTAAACATATATCAGAGTTTGATGTTACAACACTAGATCAAATATATAAATCAGACTTTTATGCTCCTTTTGTAAAAGGCTCGCCTATACAAATAGCAATAAAATATATTGAAGAATATGAAATAGAAGCAAATAATACAAAACTTTTGGTAGGTGAAATACAAGGTGTTTATATCAATAGTGGCTTATTGGATAAAGACGGATTTGTAAACCTTTCTGAAGCTCAAATAGCTACTATAAATGGTTTGGATGGATACGCAATACCTAAACTTAAAAAACGACTTTCTTATCAGCGTCCAAAAGAAAATAATGATAAAAAGCACACTCTTCAAAATTTATAAAATGATCTTAAATACAACATATAGCAGTAAAGAAAACCAGAAGCTAATAGAAGGTCTTGTCGGTAAACCTTTCTCTTTATTACATAGAATTAAAATGAATGGGATTGGATCTAAACGCATGATGATCGAAAAGGTAAGCCCAAATATGCATTTGTATATGAATGTGGTTTCCGATATTAATTATGCGAACATTGAATTGCGCCCAACTGGTATTCTGTTGATGATCAATAAAGGTTTACAAAACTTCACTTGGGTAATACCATATTATCACTTAGTTATATATAAAGCATCTGGCTCTAGTATTCACGCTCAAGGAAAATTTATAAATTTTAGAAAAAACAATTTATTTAGAGAAAATAAATCATTTTTTAATAAACTCACTGATCTCAAGATACAATATGATATGGATTTTCACTCACCAACAATGTCTATGTAATGGAATTAACTCTTAATAAATTTGGAAGTAAAATTTCGGAGAGCCTCAAAAGAAGTTAATTTAACTAAAAAAGCCTGCGAACAGTTGATTTTGCTGTAGAATGATAATAAATCGCACTAAATTTTAGCGGAGAAAGAGGGATTACTCCCCCATGGACTGGGGAAAGTAATCCCTAAAGGGCAATCCTGAGTAAGCATGGCTATAATCAATTTCAAATTGACTTAGTTTATTATTTGAATCTTTACATTAGACGAAATACTAAATCTAATTATTGAGTATTATTAGGAGTTCACAATTCGTCAACATAAAACATAGCATTTAGTACAGAACCGATAAACAAAGGGATACAAGCACAAGGTTTGAATCCTGTCGAAATTCTTACACGGATAACTACTAAATAAATTACACCTAATAGCAATATAATAAAAATGATTTAATTAGGATATTAGTAAATTGATATTAATTCATGACAAATGAATCTATCCTATATTGAGTTTATTTGCGTGCAAATTGCGTGCAAATTAAAAAAGACCTCAAAAGTTAAAAACTCTTGAAGCCCTTTATTTACTTAGTGGAGAAGATGGGAGTCGAACCCACGACCTCTTGACTGCCAGTCAAGCGCTCTAGCCAGCTGAGCTACATCCCCAAATTACATTTATATGGCTCCTTTTAATACTAACACGGGTACTCTACTTTCAAAATCATTTTTATAAATTCTATCATCCTCCCGTATCCTTTTAAAAAACCCTCTTTTTCGTCTAATTACACACAACATATCAGGATCAGCCTCATGAAGATGTTCTAAAACACCCTGAAAAATAGTAGCGTTTTCAGTGGTTTGATAACTATTTTTTAAAGCGTCTAATTCTTCGTTTAATTGTTCGTCTTTAGAAGTTGAATTTGGAGTGATAATTCTAAGCAAGTTCAATTCAGAATTATATTTATTAAGAAAGATCTTTAATGAGCTTAGAACATTAGGCGATGAAATAAAACCAGATTTAATAGCCATCAATATTTTAGAAACCTTCTTGAATTTATAATTTCTTGGAATTA
>RCND010000817.1_pt1 | contig 17822 bp, 13 predicted proteins | sample 2041351 | NCBI WGS metagenome assembly RCND01 (sample SAMN09708230, study PRJNA481090) | Marine sediment metagenome, whole genome shotgun sequencing project. | biome: marine sediment; feature: ocean; material: sediment; isolation source: Sewage treatment plant 12B marine sediment (STP12B) ... | reverse complement strand
CCACTACAAGTCCCCGAGAAATAAAGCAGACCTCTCTCACCTCAGCGATGACAATATGCATGAGAATCCTTCATGCGGGGATACGATAAAGCTGGAGATTCGATTGGATGAGGACGGGCGTATAGACACGGCCCGATTCGATGGTCATGGATGTGCCATCAGTACCGCCTCGGCGTCCCTTATGACCGACCGCCTGAAGGGGAAAACCCCCGATGAGGCCAGAGAACTTATCACTGTGTTTCTAAAGGTTTTGAGGGGAGAAGAAGCCGCAGAACGTCTTGAGGAATGGGGTGATCTGGCGGTATTAGGCGGCGTCGTTCAGTTTCCTATGCGTGTCAAATGCGCCACCCTCGCATGGCACGCTTTGGAAAAGGCACTGGAGTCTTAACTTTGAATAGTTCCAGCCGGGGAGATTCAATCTTCCGGTTCCAGTCTGTATAAAACCCCGTTATCCGAATCAGTCAGAAGATAAAGAAATCCGTCCGGTCCCATCCTGACATCCCGAATTCTTCCCAGTTTGTTTTGCAGCAGAATTTCCTGATGAATCACTTTGTCTCCCCGGAGCTCAAGGCGGCGCAGTTGCTGCCCTGCCAGTGCACCGACAAATAAATTTCCCTGCCAGAGCGGGAACGCCGCCCCGCTATAGAACGCCATGCCCGATGGGGCGATGGAAGGGACCCAGTAAATAACAGGGTCTTCAATGCCGGACGCCGTAGTCTGGTTGGAAATAGTGCTTCCGTCGTAATCGATTCCGTAGGTTACCGAGGGCCAACCGTAGTTTGCTCCTTTCTTGACTATATTCACCTCATCACCGCCCTTGGGGCCGTGTTCATGAAGCCAGATATCTTCTGAATCGGGATTCCGGGCCAATCCCTGAGCGTTTCTGTGGCCGTAACTCCAGATTTCCGGGGCACCGTAACCGGGATTGTCCGCTGGTATGCTTCCGTCGGGGTTCAGCCGAATAACACTGCCGTAAGGATCGGCGGTGTTTTGAGCCCGATTCATGGAACCTCTTTCGCCGAGGGTGATGTAAAGATACCCGCCTTCATCGAATACCAGTCGAGATCCGAAATGCCGGCCGCCGGCAGCTTTCGGAAGGGCGCGATATATGAGTTCCGTATCCTCCAGCCTCGGACTGCCGGATCCACCGGTAACCAGCCTGCCTCGGGCAACGGCGGTACCGTAGAGCCCGCCAGCTTCCTCTGCAAAGCTCAGGTAGACCAGGGAATCGATCTCGAAACCAGGTGATATTGCAACATCCAGGAGGCCGCCCTGACCGACTACGGCGGCTTGGGGTGTTCCGGAGACAAGTTCAGAATGGCCGCTTTGCAGAAGCACGAGGTTTCCGGTCCGCTCAGTAATCAGGATTCCACGATCGCCGGGTAGAAAGGCCATGCTCCAGGGCCTTTCCAGATTCTCGGTGACGGTGGTTACCGTGAATACTTCTTTCTCGGATTGAACGGAAAAGGGCGATCCGGCGGAGCTCACGGCGCAGGAGGTCAGTAGAAATATGGGCAGGAATAGAATGGCGATGTGTTTCATGGAGCAAAACTAAGATTTTCAATTCGGGATGTCAAAAAAACAGGGTCGATGAGTATAATCCTGATAAGGAGTATCAATAATGAAAAGTGCCATAACGACACCCGGAGCACCAGGTGCCATCGGACCATATTCACAGGGTATCCGGGCGGGAAACCTGGTATTCGTATCGGGACAGACACCATTGGACCCTGACAACGGGACTATTCCAGAGGGGATTACTGCTCAAACAGAACGAGGCTTGATGAACGTGCAAGCCATTGTTGAGGCTGCAGGATGTTCGATGGATGACGTCGTGGAAGTTTCTGTATTCCTGAAGGATATGAACGATTTTTCCGCTATGAACGAGGTATATAAAGGGTTTTTTGATAGTCCCTATCCAGCCAGGGCGGCGGTAGAAGTATCCCGGCTTCCTCTGGATGTTCTGGTGGAGATCAAGGCGACGGTTTTCGCCGGTTAATTACCGGGAAGATATAAATGAATGTAACGGCGCATTTATTGCTCTAAACTCTTGACGGCCAATAAAACAGGAATAAGAATTAACGCAGTATCGTTTTGCGTCTGCTTATGCAGAATTCTGAATCTTTCTCTCCTGCGTGAAAATTGATGCTGTTGGAAGCCTCCAAGTTGCTGCAACGTTTTTCAGGGCCACGCATTGCGGGGCCCTACTTTTAGTCCTCAGGATTGACCCGAATGTCTCTATCACCGAGCGGCCGGAGTTGAGAGACAACGTTGATACTGATCCCTCTACTCACATTATCTCGTCAGTCGAAACGGGAGTGTATCGCTAAAGTGCAGTCCAGGCGCCGCCTTTTTCCGTCGATTCCAGACAGGCAAAGGTGAAGCGCATTCCCTCCAATCCATCCCGGGCGGTAGGAAACCACATGGCATGAGGATCCGGTTCGGTTCCGGCAATCCGGGCGGCTATGGCTTCAGCAGCATCTGAATAGATGTTGGCAAAACCCTCAGGAAACCCTTCAGGGTGACCTGCGACAACCCGGCAGGCCCGGGCTGAAATCGGATGGGTTCCGGGGCCATTGGGTGTGCGGATCTGAACCGGTTGTCCCAGAGGTGAGTAGGTGAGACGTTGAGGTATCTCCTGCCACCACTCGATTGTTCCTTTATTTCCCGATACTCTGATTTTCAGACTGTTTTCCATTCCGGCCGCAGCCTGGGTTACCCAGAATACCCCGCGGCCGCCGCCTTCAAGGCGAAGAAGTGCCCCTGTGAAATCATGGACTACTCTGCCGGGAACGATGGAACCCACTTCGGCAGACAGTTCACTGACTTCCTTTCCGGTAATGAAACGAAGCAGATGATGAGCGTGGGTGCCGATATCTCCCAGGACAAGGGAGGGTCCGCTGATGGCTGGATCGTATTTCCATCCACGATGAGCTGTAGGATCGTCCTTCTTGCTTTCGTCGGCCTTGCCGCCCTGGACATATTCTACCTGTACCAGACGAAGGTCACCGATTTCACCGGCTTCCACCATGGCCCGGGCCTGACGAACCAGCGGATAACCCGAATAGTTGTGGGTGAGGCAGAAGATCTGGCCGGTTTGTTTTGATTTGCTGACCAGGTCTTCCGCATCTGCGATGCTGTTGGTAATGGGTTTGTCGCAGATAACATCATACCCGGCCTCCATCGCCGCGATAGCGTATGGGTGGTGGGAGTCATTCGGTGTCATGATCGCCACCACGTCCGCACCATCATCCCGGGCTTTTTCGGCACTGAGCATAGTCGGAACATCAGCATAGGCACGCTCGGGATCCAGACCGATTTCGATTCCCGCTTTCCTTGATCTATCAGGATTAGAAGACAGGACGCCGGCAACAATATCGTAGCGGCCGTCCAGACGAGCTGCTGTGCGGTGCATCCGTCCGATAAATGAACCAGGGCCGCCGCCAATAAGGGCGAGGCGGATTCGGCGGCCGAGTAAATCAGTAACAGGATTAATAGACACGAGTACCTCCATGTTGTACGGGTACTATATCATGTCAGAAATAATTTGATTACCTGAAACAGCTTTCAGTCAGGATCAATATCGTTGATAGTAAGTTCAACGTATTCCGAATCAGTACTTATCATATAGGTTGTGTAAGTGTCCCCTTCATCATCCCGTCCCCGGACATTCACCAGCGCTGAGTCCAGTTCCTCCAGGGGGATTTCAACAGTTTCACCGTTGGAAAGAATCCTGCCGTCGAGAAAATCATCACCCCAGTCATCTGAATCAAAGTCACAGATGTACAGCGTCGCAATAATGAAACCGGTATTATTCGTTACTTCCAGGAACCGATCGATGTCTGCAGACCAGCATAAAGCTGAGATTGCCAGTATTAGCGGAAATATGATGAATCTCTTCATATGATTCAGCTCCTGAAATCAAGCTTATCACTACCCCAAAAGGATTTCCAGATGTTATACGGTCTGAAAATGGACGAAAAAAGTGATGCAAAAACTCAATGCTTCTAGTGTTAATACCGATAATTAGAATGATTTTGACACAACATATGGTGTTTTGTGTCAAAAACGTCTTGCCATTTACTGGCCAGCCGGGGCAAAATGATTTCCCTGGGCAGTGCAATTTCGCACCTGCATGGTAAAGATAAATCCGGGAGGGGTTATGTCTGTAACCACACATAGTAAGTTCACGTTCAAGCAAGCGATAAGCGAAGAGATCTTTGCAAGGAAGTACATGCTTCACGGAGAAAAATCTCCGGAAGAGGTTTTCCGGGGTGTAGCCGATGAAGTGGCCACCTGTGAAGCCGAAGGATTGAGAAAGGAAGTCTCCGATCGCTTTTATGAGGAAATCATCTCAGGTCGTTTCATTCCTGCGGGCCGTATTCTGGCCAACGCAAGGCCGACGAGCCCGATGAAAAATTACAACAACTGTTTTACCATCGATGTAGAGGATTCTCTGGAGGCGATTTATGAGTCGCTGAGAGAGGATGCTGTTATCAGCAAGATGGGCGGGGGTGTCGGTTTCGATATTTCGAAACTCCGCCCAAAAGGGGACACTCTTTCCAAAGGCGGCGAATCCTCCGGTGTCGTGAGTTTCCTGCGAATTTTCGACCAGAGTGCCAAGACCATCATGACCGGCGGCCAGCGTCGGAGTGCTCATATTGCATTGCTGGATATTACTCATCCTGATATAGAAGAATTCATAACTGTTAAACAGGGCGATAAAAACAAAGAGCTTACCCAGTTCAATATATCAGTGAAAATCACCGATGAGTTCGTCTCTGCAGTGGAGGAAGATCGGGATTTTGATTTATCTTTCGGCGGGAAAGTGTATCGGACTGTTCGAGCCAGAGATTTATACGACAAACTGGCGAAGAACGCTTTCATACATAACGAGCCGGGCATATTTAATGCAGATAAGGTACAGCGTTACAACAACGGCTATTGGGCTTTCAAGATGGACCGCGTTAACCCCTGTGGCGAGCTTGTTATGCCTCCGTATTCCCTTTGCTGCCTGGCAGCAATGAACCTGTCAGCTTTTGTTAATGAACCATTTACAAAAAACGCCAGTTTTGATTTCAGCGGATTTTCAGATTCTGTAGCCACCGGTATTCGATTTCTGGACGACGTCCTTGAGGTAACTGACTATCCCCTGGATAAAATCGAAACCTTTTCAACACAGTGGCGCCGCATAGGTCTGGGTTTTACAGCTTTGGGTACCGCCATGAGCATGATGGGAATTACCTACGGTTCTGATGAGTCCATAACGTTTTCAGCCGACATGTCACGAACCCTTCGGGATGCCAGTTATCGGGCATCGGCCGCACTGGCAGCCGAGAAGGGTGCATTCCCCGCTTTCGACAAAGAAAAAATTCTTGATGCAGCATTCGTACTGAAACTTCCCGACGATATCAGGCAGGACATTGCCGAGCACGGACTGCGGAACATTCAGATGAATACAGTGGCACCCACAGGTACCATCAGTCTGTCTGTCGGACAGAACTGCTCCAGTGGTATCGAGCCGGCTTTTGCTCTTCAGTACGACAGAAAAATCAGAACCGGAAGGGGTGACGATGTTAAGACTGAAACGATTTATGATGCTGCATGGTTAGCCTGGAAAGAATCGACCGGGGAGGAACAGGCCCCTGACTGGATGGTAACAACCGCGGACATCGATCCCTATCGGTCTATCGATCTGCAGGCGGCGGTCCAGGAAAATATCGATCACAGTATCTCGAAAACGCTCAATCTGCCGCCGGGTACAACGTTTGATCAATACAAGGATTTATTCCTTTACGCCTATCGGAAAGGACTCAAAGGATTCACCACGTTCAATCCTGAAGGCAGCATGAAAGGAATCCTCGAATATTCGGATAAAACTGAAGGCGAGACTATATCAAGAGACACTGCCCCCCCCCGTCCTGTAGAACTACCCTGCGACATCCACCGGGTGAAGGTTAAGGGAAAACAGTATATTGTCATCACCGGCCATTACAATGGAAGCCTTTACGAGGTGTTCTGGATTGACGTTCCTGATGACCAGGAAGTGTATATCAATGGCTATACCAAAGGTGTTGTTCGGAAAGTGGATAGCGGTCGATACGATTTGGTGATGGGAGACCAGAATCCAAAATTGGTGCTCGAGGATTTCACTTCGGTTTATGACACTCCCAACGCATCATTGGCCCGATTCGTCTCTATGGCCCTTCGCCACGGAACTCCGCTGCAGTTCATCATAAAACAGCTGCAGAAGGACACCCATTTCACTGATTTTGAACGGGTTGCAGGAAGAGTTCTCAAGTCGTACATTCATGACGGAGAGGAAGTTATTGCCGGTGAAAAGCGTTGTCCGGAATGCGAGACCGGCCTGGTATTCAGGGAAGGCTGTGCCACCTGCCCAGCCTGCGGCTGGAGTAAATGTAAATGATGAAGGCCTTTCCACGGCAGTGGAAAGGCCTTTTTAAATTCGAAATCTAGTCCAAATGATCTAATGTGGCTATGACATCATCGGACTGAACGTCGACGTCATAGAAAGAATAAGTATCCCCTTCATCATCCTCCAGGCGAATATCAAAAACGGTGCTTGGAAAATTATTCAGGTTAATAGTAAATGAATCACCGTCGAGGAGAACATCATCTCCTAAAAGGTCGGGGCCCCAGGATTTACTGTTCTGGCGAATCTGAATGTAATACATGGTGAATCCGGTTGTGTTGGTTACATCGACATAGCCGTCAAAATCTCCCCCGGGACCATTAATCGTTGCTTCTCCCGAATAGGATCCGCCGCCGGCATCCAGATCGTCCAGGGTTACAAATACATCATCCTGTTCGACATCGACTGTTTCGAATGTATAGGTATCTCCGTCCTCATCTTCAACCATGATGTCGAATATCGACGAGGAATGGCCGGACAGATACACCCTGTACGTATCACCACTTTCGAGGTAGTCATCCCCGAGCATGTCGTCGCCCCAGAGTTCGTCACTTTCGTGGCTGACAAACACGTAGTAAATGGTGAATCCGGTCTCATTCGTGATATCCACATATCCGTCGAATGCAAACAGGGCCGATGCCATCAAGAAAACCAGTACAAATCCCAATCCCAATCGTTTCATTTCTTCATCCTTATACAAGACTCTAGAGCCGGTTGAGTCCTAATTCAAGTATATTATTGCCGAATCCTGCAGGCCTTCTTGAAGGCATCACCTCGATCAAACTCATGTTGGAACATTCCAAAGCTGGTCGCTCCAGGGGAAAGCAGGATGGTGTCTCCCGGTCGGGCGGAGTTCCGGGCGGCCTCCACTGCAGTATCCATGTCGTTGTACGGTCCTTCGATTCTGGCACCCAGAGAGCGGAGTCTCGGCATCCAGGTATCTGTGGCGCTACCACTGAGCATAACAATGCATTTTGGAATACTTGCCGCCTCATCAAAGGGAGCGAAATCCAATTCTTTGTCTGTTCCCCCGGCAATAAGGACTACCGGGCGTTCCATGGCCTTTACCGCCGCGGCTGCGGCATCCGGTATGGTAGCGGCTGTATCGTCATAATATTTAATACCGCCTGTTTCGAGGAACATCTCCATCCGATACGGTACCCCGGGGAAATCCGACAGGGTCTCACAGATAAACTTCGGAGGGCAGCCCCAGAGTTTCGCCATTACCGCCGCGAAAAGCAGGTTCATACGGAAAGGATCGCCGGGAACACGGAGAGCCCGGGGTAGGATGAGTTTCTTTTCTGTTTCCGAAATAAACCATCCGAGGCCTGAATCATCCAGATATGCACCCCGGAAAGAGCATTCTTCCGGTGGTTTGTTTCTGATCATGATCGATTTTCCTGGCGATTTGCCCGACCAGGACCGGCCGAAATCGTCGTCGGGAAACACCGAGTAGTCCCGGGAGCCGAGATTCTCGAATATTACAGTTTTATCGGCTTCGTAATCCTTGAATGACTCGTAGCGATTCTGGTGATCATTCATAAGATTGGTTATTGCCGCAATCCGGGGATGCAACAGGTTCCTGCCCCGAAGATCAGCCAGTTGCCAGGACGAGAGTTCCAGGATTACCGGTTCGTTTGACTCGAGTTCATCCACAAAAGACAGGGGACTGACGGTAATATTACCACCAAGACGGGTACCCGGATGCTGTTTCTTCAGGACGTAATGAAGTGCCGTAACGGCAGTTGATTTTCCTTTGCTGCCGGTTACCGCCAGGAGCGGGGAGGGGGAGGTTTTCAGAAACAGAGATATATCGGTCTCAATATTGCTCCGCCCGGTAATCCATTTCGAGTTTGCCGGTACCGCCGGGTTCTTGACGATGATGTCGGCGGAATCGAAGTCATCCGCACTGTGACGGCCCAGGACGTAGCGAATATTCAACCCCTTCAGAGCTGAGATGGAAGGTTGCAGTTCAGCCTCGCTGCGCAGGTCGGTACAGGTTACCCTGGCGCCCCGTCTTGAGAGGTAGCGGACGGTTTCCACTCCACCACCGTGAAGGCCGAGGCCCATGACAAGAACGTTCTGCCCTCTTAATTCGGTTTGATTCATATGCTTGAGTCACTATAGGGATTGGAGGTTCTATTTGGCAAGCGCCGGGCGGAGAGGTAGAATGGGGTATGAAGTCTTTCATTCCTTTGATCGCCCTGCTGCTTCTGACCATTACTCTGCTGCCTTTGTACTCCCAATCCGGGGCCGTGATCTCCTACGTAGAGGGAGAGGGTTTCCAGCTTGTCAGAAATGGCCGGTCCTCGTCTTACAGTGTTGCCGATGATGGCGTGATCGGAATGCCTTTGGAGTCAGGCGACACGATATTAACCGACCAGGGCAGTTTCGTGGAGTTTCTATTGAACGATGGAAATGATGCTGTCGTGAAATTGGCAGAAAATACCACTTTTACCATTACGTCCCTGGATGGAGAAAGCGGGATGGCGTTCCAGGTTTCATATGGACGGATCCTGGTAAACGCGGCGTCTCTCTCTGGTGAATCGAAACTGTGGATAACCGGATCCGACACCGTTGCAGGTGTTCGGGGTTCAAAATTCGGGTACGACCTTTTCTTCGATATCGCGGTCGAAGGCGGTGAAACTCAAACGGCGGTCTACTGCTTTGAGGGTGAAGTGGATGTTCTTCAATACGATAAAGCTACCGTGAGCAAGATCGACTTGATGGGCAGAGAACCTCATATGTTGCCTGCCGGGAAAATGGTGAGAGCCCTATCGACCTCTCCGGATCAGAAACTCAAGTCAAAGAATATTGAAGATGAAATTCGAGCTTATTGGAATGAGTATCCTATTGTTACCCCTATCGGCGGATCTCTTTCTGTATCAGAAGATTTGAATCTCGATTCATTGTCCGTGGCAACAGAGAAGTGGACCTATGAGACCGGAGGGAAAATCACTTTTGCGATGGGTATCGGTTTAATGACACTGGGAGGTTTGTTAAAGGCCTTTCTCCCCGACGATTCTTCGGCAAACGGTCTTTCAACGGGACTCCTTTTCCTCGGCGGTGGATCGGTTGCCGTAGGCGGCGGGATGTTGCTCTATTCGATCAGTCTACCGTAGTTCTATCGATATTGCTGATTTCCCAGGACTTCCGGCCTTCGATGAAGCTCAGAATATCAATGCGGGAGGTAGACCAAGCGGAAATTTCGGCTTCCCTGCCTCCTACCGGCGGGGTCCATATATTGTAGCGGGCTTCAATCCTGTCACTGCCCAGATCGCTGATTTTCAGGTCGGAAACACCCCAGGGCCACATACCCGCCGGAAGATCCGGCTTTCCGCTTTCGATCCAATCTGACGCTATGGGCATCTCTCCAGTCCCTTCATACCCCTGCCGCACTTTCGTAGTGACGAACACGGTATCGACGAGGCGAACATCGTCTTTGCCGACTTTCTTTGCCAGGCAGTCATCCATCAGTTGGGAGTCCATGGCATCAATAGCGGAATAGTATACCTCTGCGACCTGAAATCGATTCATGCCGGCTGTAATCGGTGTTTCCAGTGCCTTACGGATCGGAGCCGAAATAAATGCCAGAACAGCTGCACTTGCTGCAATTGCAGTAAGGAGTTTCCAACCGGAGTTGCGGAACCATCGCCGGGCCCTGAGCTCTCGTTCAACATTTCCGGATTTTCGTCCGGCCCGGAACTTACGATCTTCGATTTCTGATTCCGTCAGATCAGAGACGATTCCCTCTCGCTGCCAACGGCGAATTAACTTGTCCCATTCGTCCAGGTTCGGCACCATCTCTTCGTCGACTTCCAGTAGGGCTCCACGAATCGTCACTTCTGCCTGTTGGTGTACACCGGGTCTCAATGCGTCCAGTGGCTGCAGGACGGCTCTGCGAATTCTCTCCCTGCGAGCTTCACCGGTTTCGTCAGCAAAGGGGTCTACTCCGGTTATTATCTGCCAGGCCAATACGCCCAGAGAATACGACCAAGCAGCCTCCCCCTGGCGGTCAGGATGAATCCATTTCTCGTCCTGATTGAGTTCTCGAACCCATTCGGCGAGTTTCGGCGGATAGATAAGGACGCCGCCGTCGGCCAGCCACCTGATGGCACTGCTGTAAAGTCCCTTCAATGGGAATCCGGCAGCCTTAAGAACCCGGATTGCGGGCTGCAGCCGGCTCAGCATCTTCAGATCCACCACAGCGTCATTAAATGGACGGCTTCCTTCCAACCAGGGGCCGACAGCCACCATATTCCCCTCATGTTCTATAAACTTTTCGATCGGCCAGGGAGTTGTTTTACCAGCCGAATCGATGACGATACCCTGAGAGTTTCTTATAGCAACCGTATCGGCACTGCTGAATCGCCTGGTTGCTATACCGGTGGGAAAGCCCAGTTTCGGTCCATCATCAGTCATGCACTTCAGGGCCCATTCATCCAGTTGTTCAATTCTCATAACGGGTTTCTCCCCTCGAGCGTCGGCGATGATACTGTTCGTTACGATACATCGACGGTGCCGAACCAGTGTAGTGCTTAAAGACCCGGCTGAAGTGATATTCGCTGTAGAATTTCAACCTGTCGGCGATTTCATATACTGCCAGGGGCGTGTCGGCAAGTAGAGCCGCCGCTGCTTCCACCTTCAATCGTGTGTAATATTTCATTGGAGTGATGTTCAGTTTCTTGCGGAACAGTCTGATTATATAAGATTCGGTAATCCCCAGTTTATCGGCGACTTCCGGCAATCTGAGCTGATCGAAAACCTTGTCCTGCATCATATCCAGGGCCTTTTCCAGGTGGATATTTCCCGGTTCACCAACAGGTATATCTCCGTCGCCGATGAGATAGAGAAAGGAAATGAGCTGGTGTAATGCAGCCTGCCGTCTGATGGCGGATACCGAGCGGCTCCTCTCCTTCAGTTCTTCGAAAAAGAAACGGTAATTTCGGCCGATATTTTTCGGCGGCCTGGAGGTTGCACCGTAGAGTATCCCCTCCAGTTCGTCCGCGTCAGGTGTCTCTTCGACTGAGAATAAAATGGCATAGTAGGAAATCGGGTCGTCGTTGTACCGAGCTTCAATTGCATGGGGGATGCGGGGCGGACAGATGAATAAGGAACCGGGACGTACCTTGTTGAGAGTGCCACCGACACGGAACTGCCCTTCTCCTCCGATGAAATAATGAAGTTCGAATTCCCGGGCGTGGTGGCTATGATGCCTGGTGTGCCATTTTATATCTTCGGCGCTCTTCAATTGGTAAACAAAAACGATATCCTGGAGATTGATCAGCATTACGAGTTCAATTTTATGCATCAAATTCACTTTCTGTCCATTACGTTACGGCGGCTTGAGTATTAAGCTTTGATTCCAATCCTCAAATTGGCAGGCGGAAACTGATGAAAATTGTTCTCGGAATAGATAACGGCACGCAAAGCACCAAGACTATGTTTTACGATGTGGATACCAAACAGGTTGTGGCCATGACGTCAGCAAAACACGACATGATCGCTGAAGATGATGGTACCAGGGAACAGAAGGCCGAATGGTGGATCGATGCATTGTTGAGCTGTCTTGAACAGGTCGATCCCGAGATACGAACCGCAGTACAGGCTGTAGGAGTATCAGGTCAGCAGCATGGTTTCGTTGCCATTGATGATGATGGTAATCCTCTATACAAGGTTAAACTCTGGTGCGACACCTCTACCGCAGGAGAATGTGATGAAATGACCGAGACCTACGGAGGCGCTGAAAAGCTGCTCTCCGAAGCAGGCAATCTCATTGCACCCGGCTATACGGCGAGCAAAATACTCTGGTTGAAGAAAACCTACGGGGACCTGTACAAAAAGATGTCCTGGGTTCTACTTCCTCATGACTATCTCAACTTCTGGCTCACTGGTGAAGCCGTTATGGAATACGGCGACGCCTCGGGAACCGGGCTGCTCAACATCAGAGACAGGGTCTGGCAGGAAGATCTGATTCGCTCGGTGGATGCCGACCTTCTCGGTAAACTTCCCCGGCTGATCGGGCCCGACGAAAAGGCCGGTAGGATTACTGCAGAGGCAGCGGCCAAAACCGGCCTGCCCCAGGGCATTCCTGTTTCCAGCGGAGGCGGGGATAACATGATGGGTGCGGTGGGAACCGGAACCGTAAGCGACGGTGTTATCACCATGAGTATGGGCACCAGTGGAACTCTCTACGGCTACAGTGACAAACCCATTGTCGATCCTGACGGTATTCTTGCCGCGTTCTGTTCCTCAACCGGCGGATGGCTTCCGCTTCTCTGTACTATGAACTGCACCGTGGCCACCGAACTGACCCGGGACCTTTTCGGGATGAATGTCAGAGAAATTGACGCAGCAGGAGCGGCGGCGCCTCCAGGGGCGGAAGGTGTTACCATGCTTCCTTTCTTCAATGGAGAACGGGTTCCGAATCTCCCCCGGGGTAAAGCGAGCATCATGGGCCTGAATGCGACAAACTATACAAAAGAAAATATTGCCAGGGCCTCACTGGAATCAGCCGTGTATGGGATGAAGATCGGTCTGGACCGTTTCCGGGAGCTGGGTTTCGACGTCAAACAGATTCGTATGATCGGCGGCGGTGCAAAAAGTCCCATCTGGCGGCAGATGGCCGCCGACGTTCTTGATGTCCCGGTCCTGATACCTGAGCAGGCCGAGGCTGCAGCTCTGGGTGCAGCACTTCAGGCTTTCTGGATGCTGGACGGAGGCGGAGTTACCAATCTTTCCGCCATCATTGACCAGCATGTCACTGTAGACAAGAGTGCCTCCTGCGAACCGGATCCGGCTCTCAGGGACGTCTATGACGAAGGTTATGCCCAGTACCGCCGTTGGCTTGACGTGCTGGCACCTCTATACAAATGAAAATAGAAGCGTCGTGGAAAACCGCGATACTTCGATATATAGGAGTAATTATATGAGCGGCATTTTTATCGGTAACAAAGAGTACTTCCCCGGGATTGGAAAAGTGGCCTACGAGGGCAGCGGTTCGGATAATCCTCTGGCATTCAAGTTCTACAACCCCGACCAGAAAGTCGGCGGCAAGACTATGAAAGACCATCTCAGGTATTCCGTTGCATACTGGCACTCCTTCTGCGGAGACGGTTCAGATCCCTTCGGCAGCCCTACAATCGATCATCCCTGGCGAAATGACGACCCGATGACTTCTGCAAAGAATAAATTGGACGCCGCTTTTGAGTTTTTCACCAAGATCGATTCACCGTTTTACTGTTTCCATGACATTGATATGGCACCCGAAGGTGCCAATCAGGTTCAGTCAGAGAAGAATCTTGTGGAAATTTCTGATTTGGCCAAAGAGAGGCAGGACAGCACCGGTGTCAAACTTCTCTGGGGCACCGCCAACATGTTTTCCCATCCCAGGTACATGAACGGTGCAGCGAGCAATCCGGACTTCCAGGTAGCGGGTCATGCCGCACATCAGGTAAAGGCCGCTATTGATGCCACTATGAAACTTGGCGGTGAAGGTTATACGTTCTGGGGCGGTCGTGAGGGTTACATGACCCTCTGGAATACCGACATGAAACGGGAACTGGATCATATCGGCCGATTCCTCGGAATGGCCAGGGATTATGCCCGGAAAGCCGGATTCACCGGAACTTTCTATATTGAGCCCAAAGCGATGGAGCCCTCAAAGCACCAGTACGATTTTGATGCGGCAACAGTTATCGGTTTCCTGAAAAATTATGGTCTGGACAAAGATTTCAAATGCAACATCGAGGCCAATCATGCCACTCTGGCGGGTCATGATTTTGTACACGATCTCAGAACCTGCCGTGATGCCGGGCTGCTGGGAAGTGTTGATGCCAATCGCGGCGATCTGATGAATGGCTGGGACACCGATGAATTCCCCACCGATGTGTATCAGACCACACAGGCCATGCTGGAAATCCTGGCCATGGGAGGCCTGACTACCGGCGGTCTGAACTTTGACGCCAAGCGCAGACGGAATTCTACGGATATGGAAGATCTTTTCCTGGCTCATATTGCAGGAATGGATGCTTTCGCCCTTGGTCTTACCACAGCACAGAAGATAATTGATGACGGTAAGCTTGCCGAAATGGTGAAATCACGTTATGCCAGTTGGGATACCGGCGACGGCGCCGCTTTTGAAGCCGGAAAACTGACCCTCGAGCAGCTTGCAGCTCTCGGGGAGAAGGGTGAACCTGCAACCATCAGCGGCAAGCAGGAGTACCTTGAGAGTCTTATCAATGGTTATCTGTTCGGATAGATCAGGTACATAAATAGTATTCCGGGGCGGCCGCAAATCGGCCGCTCTTCTTTTTTGAGTAATCTGATCTACCTTTTGAGTCCGTATGCCGATGATTAAACGGTATTACATTCTTTTTTGATCGGGTTATTGTGAGCAACACGGTATCAGCCCCCGGGAATGAATCCCAGGTTGTACAAAGTTACGGCATCGATTCTCTACTCGGTGTGTCTTCTCATATTCTGGAGATACGGGAGTACCATCTTCGCAAGAGCCAGAATGGTCAGCCAATTTTTAAGCAGATTCAGCAGCACCCCAGGGCCGATGAGTTAGTAACCGGTTCAGGAATATTGACCAAAGAAACCCTCACGAAGCTGTACGGTAAACAAGCTGGAACCATCAGAAAAATACTGGCAGAACGGGGTTATTGCCGCTCATTTGAAGACGGTGAGTATAGACTCACCTGGCGATTCCGGAATCTCACTTCCGAAGAGTTTGATATCAACCTCGGGTCCAAGGGTAATGCTGATGTCTACAGAAGCCTCGATTCGCTACTTTGGAGTATTACACCGGAGACTGTTAACCTCGAATCCTTTTCGGGAAGCGGAACCGAAGCGACCCACCGCATTTCAGAACGGGAGTATTGGTTTCGCCAGGGTATTAACATCATGGCGATACGTTTCGACGATGAACCCAGCCCTGAGTTGATAAGTCTGATAGATCATAAACTTCAGGTGATTCAACAGGAAAAAATGCAGAATTATTTCCATATTATTTCGTCCTTCAATGCAGACAGCGGCGTATGGATGAATGAAAAGAATCGGAGTCAGAGATTCTTCGAAATAATCGAAGAACTTCTGACTTATACCTGGCGGCCCTTTGATATGGAAAGCTGTGAAGTCAGCATTGATGCCGCGGGCGACGAAGGTATGGTAGCATCGGGCAGCCTCCGGGTGGATTTTTCTGAAAACGGTACCCCAAGTTCCCGTTTTGATCGTATGGAGAAAAGGTTTCCCCCGGTAAAATCCGGGAATCTTGAATCCACAGTTAATGATGTGGTCCTCAGAGCCGGCGAGTCCACCGGAGATTCCTCTTACCTCAGCCTTCACATGGTCAGCCGCAGCCCCGGTAATGTAGACCCCCGGCAAAACCTGTTAACACACCGCTTTGTTAAATTATTTATCGAATCCGTTGGGAAACTTATTGATGTCATCATGCCGGTAATCCGCCGGCAAGAAGCGATCCGTAATCTCAGGTGGAGATATTTCCTGGATTCTCTTCGGATGCGTGCCCTCGATTTCGGTGAAAACCTTCACTACATCGTAGTCGACTCATTGGAAGTCCTGAGGAAATTCTTCGGAGTCTCGGAAGTTCACATTTTCTCCGAAGACAAAGATCTGTCCCACATGATCGACCTTTTTTCCAGAGACGAACTTGGCGAGAAGCCCTATAAAATGCTGGAAAATCCTCTGACACCTGCTGAAATCCTCAAACGTCAGATGCTCCTGTTTCCGATCAGAGAGATACCCGGGGGCAGGGTATTACTTTATTTTGACCTGCCGAGAACTGGAAACAGGCCGTTGAACCCTGAAAGTCCGGATCAGTACCTGATGGGCACTGATATTTGGACCGTTGTAAACGAAGAAGCCCTGATTATCGGGCTCCCGGATCTGAAAGACTACCTTTTCTTCATGGTTACCGAATGTCTTACTGCGAATCCGAAGGCTGCTCTGGCTAACCTCTCCAGACGCCTGCCTGTGAGAGGCGGTGTCGACGATGTCGAAATACTCATGAAATTGAGCCGCCGTATAATGGAACGCCAGACCAGATTTTTTGACCTGTTTCAGGCTCTCAGTGGAAATCTGGAGTCTGGCCTGGCCTATATGAGGGGGCGTCGGGATAATCTTACGGGACTTTATAACAGGCAGCATTTCAAGTTTCTGTTAAATGACTCTTTTTATAAGCAGGGATATCAGCTGGGACTGATTTTCCTGGATATGGATAATTTCAAAATATTCAATGATGCAGTAAGCCATGATTTCGGAGACAAGCTTCTGGTTTCTCTGGCAAACAGAATGATTGATTCAACAGACAGCATCGGATCTGATGCTGTTCCCGGTCGGTTCGGGGGAGATGAGTTCTGCTTCTTCATCGGGGATATTGATAAGGATTCATTCGAAGCAAAAGCAATTGATGTATTCCGAAACATCACCAGACGTCCACTGGTGGTGAGTTTTTATTTCGACGACCGCAGCGAGGGGGATGGAATGGAGATTAATATCATATCGTTCCTGCATCGTCTGATGCGACCGGACGTCGGAAGTCGTCAGGCATCACAGACAGAATATGTCGAAAAAGTTCATTCGACACCTAAAGCCCACGTAGTCGATGTCTGGAAGCATTATCAGATGCTCCAGGGAGAACCCACCTCCGGTCTGAAAATCCGTGCCGATCGCATTATCAGTGACATCAGCAAAGCAATTGAGGACAAGATTCTCTATAACAATATTTTTTCTGAAATAGATGTTGAATTCAGTCGTATTATCCAGCTGTTTATTACGTTGCAGCTGAAAGATTGTACGACAAACAGAATCAGAGAATACCTGATCGGGGAGTTCAATACCCTGTCGGTTGAACGAAATATTACCATCAAGGTGAGTGCCGGCCTGGCACATAATTCCGAGAATCGTCTCAGATCAATTGAATCTCTTTTCAAAGCCGCCGACAGTAGAGCATATCTTGCAAAGCACAACGGCAGAAACTGTTTATATGGCATTGATGGTCAACAATTAGCTTAGAATTGCCCGGGATATAACCTGCCCCATTAAATCCGCACCCTTTTCGTTCAAGTGGGCACCATCCATGGTGAGATACAGTCCCCGCTCCTCTGACAGTTTCATTGCCCCCTTTCCCCGGCGGACTTTTCTGACATCAGCAGTGAAATCCGCCGGTTCTCCGAAGAACCAGTCTGAAGTTGTCATGGTTTTTAATTCTTTCTCAAATTCCGCAGCAACATCGGCAACTGCCGCTCTTGCAGAATCCGCGGCTGTACGGATTTGCTTATTGTACTCAAGTCGCTTCCGATTTCTTTCAGATGCCAGATTTTCTCCCATTGGCGGGATGGTAAGACATACAACCCGGTCAGTTCCC
>RCND010000815.1_pt1 | contig 17835 bp, 14 predicted proteins | sample 2041351 | NCBI WGS metagenome assembly RCND01 (sample SAMN09708230, study PRJNA481090) | Marine sediment metagenome, whole genome shotgun sequencing project. | biome: marine sediment; feature: ocean; material: sediment; isolation source: Sewage treatment plant 12B marine sediment (STP12B) ... | reverse complement strand
GTAACCACTGCGGTGCATCGGCGAACGCATATTGGCCTTGGTAACAATCAACGGCGCATTCGGGTTAAAACGTGACTCGTTGCTGACGCTGGTAATAGGACGACTCAGTGTGGTTCCTTCATCTTCACGCAACAGACCCAGCCCCGTGCCATCAACCACTTTCAATGTAGCAACATTGTCCTTCTGCACGATGTCATAGCTTCGTGCGCCGATAAACATAAAATGGTCATCCCCAACCCACTTGAGGAATTTGATACATTCTTTTCGAACCGCCTTGGGCAGGTCCGGTGCGTTCTCGCCAAATTCATCAATGGCAAGCCCAAGACTCTCTGTCATCAAAGGCCAGTCCTCAACAGTCGCACAAACCGTGGCCATGCGTGACCTGAGAAGGGAATCTACGGATGCCAATACTGACGGATCGGTCTGTTTCTCGAAATGAATATGAATAAAAGACTCTTTACCAGAGTGCTCGGTCGCCCTGCTGCGAAAGGCCTTCAGTTTGCCGCTTGCATCCCGCTCAACGTTCAATATCGGGTGAATAATATGGTGCACACCCAGGTTCAGTTCCTGTAAAACCATGTTGGCCGTATCGACCAGGAATGGCATATCATCGTTTACCAGTTCTACGACAGTATGATCACAGCCCCAACCATCCCTGTTTTCATCAGGGTTAAAAACACGTATGGATAAATCACCTGGCTTGCGTTGCTGTAAAAACTCAAGTTGACTGACGAACATGGCAGCATAAACTGACGGTGCTTCCCCGGTCAGCTCATTCATTGGCACACGCTTGAAAAATACATCGCTAAAAAAAGTCGCCTGCCCGGCAGCCTTGGTCGGCAGTCTACTGGTTAATTCGTCTCTGATTTGTTCAAGTACTGCTTGCTTGTTATTTTCGTTATTGGTTTGCATTGTTTGTGTCCACTGAGTGTAGGGAAATTATAGTGGCTTTACCTGCCGGATTCTTTTTTTTGTAAAATCCGCCTGGTCTCTATTGGGCATTTTCCTTTATCACATGGGTTGACCCACCCCGCTTCACTCGTTAACCTCTATATATCTTTAAATCGGGATAGAAAGATATATGCGTTCCAAGATGGATTTGCAGCACGCTTCACAACACTTCCGATTACTTTCAGACAGCACCCGTCTACGCCTGTTGATGCTGGTCGACCGTGAAGAACTCAGCGTGGCGGAGTTGGCAGCCATTACCCAGTTGGCGCAACCGAGGGTCTCTACTCACCTGGCAAAACTGAAGGAAGCCGGGTTGGTCAGTGACCGCCGCGAAGGTGTTTCCGTGTATTACCGCATGACCGGTAATATCACTGACACCAGCCTGGCTGCACTTTGGGAGTTGTTACGGGAAAATACCTCTGATCCATTGATACAACAGGATCTGGAACGTATCCCACAGGTACTGAACGCCAGAGGCGGTCATTCAAGCTGGGCCGACAGTGTGGCAGGTGATATGGAACGCCACTATTCACCCGGTCGTACATGGGAAGTAACCGCACGTGCAATTGTTCAGTTACTTGAACTGGGAGACGTGCTGGACGTAGCCTCCGGCGATGGTGTTCTGGCTGAACTGCTGGCACCGCATGCCCGCAGTATCAAATGCCTCGATATTAGTCCAAGGGTGGTGAAAGCCGGCAAAAAGCGGCTGCATAATTACTCCAATGTCCATTTTGAACCAGGTGATATGCATGAATTACCGGCTGAGGATACTTCCATCGACACGGCCCTGCTGATGCATGCACTGACATATACCAGTACACCAGCGGCAGTTTTCAAGGAGATTGAGCGGGTTTTACGACCCGGTGGACGACTCCTGGCAGCCACATTGCAAAAACACGCACATAAGAATGCAGTGATGGCCTATAACCACCTGAACCTCGGGTTCACGGAATCTCAGCTACGCGAACTTTGCATCAGTGCAGGCCTTGAGCCGCAAAACATCCGAATTTCAGCTGTCGAAAAACGCACACCCAACTTCGAAGTGCTGACCCTGCTTGCCGTTAAACCTTCGAAAGCGCCAACCCCCTAACAACACGGTCGATAAGAATCATTATGTACTCCCAGCCTTACAAAAAACCGAAACAAGCCGAATTACTTCACCGTCTGCTGTCTGAGAAAATCCTGATACTCGATGGTGCAATGGGAACAATGATCCAGTCATTTGAACTGGATGAAGATGATTTCCGTGGTCAGCGATTCAAAGACCATCCGCTGCCATTGCGTGGCAATAATGACCTGCTGACACTGACCCAACCGGAAAAAATTGCCAGCATCCACCGGGCATTCCTGCAGGCGGGTGCGGATCTGATCGAAACCAACACCTTTAACAGCACCCGTATTTCCCAGGCCGATTACGGTGTGGAACGACTGGTCCGGGAACTGAATTTTGAGGCTGCCTGCCTGGCGCGGAAAGAGGTCGATCGCATTACATCTGAGGAACCTGACAAACCCCGTTTTGTGGTTGGCTCGATTGGCCCGACCAACCGCACCGCTTCATTATCCCCTGATGTGAACCGTCCGGACTATCGAAACACCAGCTTTGAGGAGTTACGTCAGAGCTACGCGGAAGCTGCAACTGGCCTGGTTGAGGGTGGTTCTGACATCCTGATGGTAGAAACCGTTTTTGACACACTCAATTGCAAGGCCGCGCTGGTGGCGATTGACGATGTCTTCACAGAACTTGGATACCGTGTACCCGTCATGATTTCGGGCACGATCACCGACGCCAGTGGCCGCACATTGTCAGGACAAACTGTCGCTGCTTTCTGGAATTCCGTTCGCCATGCCAAACCCATTTCCATTGGTCTGAATTGTGCCTTGGGAGCCACCGAATTGCGCCCATGGCTGCTGGAGTTATCCCGGGTTGCTGAATGTCCTGTCAGCGTTCACCCGAATGCCGGTCTGCCCAACGAACTGGGTGAGTATGACGACACACCTGAAAACATGGCCAGCGTACTGGCAGAGTTCGCTTCCGATGGATTGATCAACCTGGCCGGTGGCTGTTGTGGCACAAGACCAGCCCACATCAGGGCTATTAGTGATGCACTCCGTAACAAAACACCCCGGACACCGGCGGAAGCTATCCCCTATTGTCGCCTCGCGGGTCTGGAACCACTGACGCTGACGCCGGAACTGAATTTTGTCAATGTTGGTGAGCGGACCAACGTAACCGGTTCGGCCGTCTTCCGACGTCTTATCCAGGCAGATAATTTTGAAGCTGCGGTCGATGTTGCCAGGCAGCAGATCAAAAACGGTGCACAAATTATTGATATCAACATGGATGAAGGATTGTTGGATGGCGTAGCCACCATGACCCGATTCCTGCACCAGATAGCCTCGGAGCCAGATATCGCACGGGTGCCTGTCATGCTGGATTCTTCCCGCTGGGACGTGTTGGAAGCTGGACTGGCCTGTCTACAGGGGAAAGGGGTCGTCAATTCGATCAGTCTGAAAGAAGGTGAAGCGGTATTCCTGGCCCAGGCGCGCTCAATACTACGATTTGGCGCAGCCGTCATCGTCATGGCCTTCGATGAAAATGGCCAGGCCGCCAGCCTGGAACAACGCGTCAGCTTCTGTAAAAGGGCCTGGAAACTGCTGACTCAGCAGGTAGGGTTCCCACCTGAGGATATCATTTTCGACCCCAATATCTTTGCCGTCGCCACTGGCATCGAAGAGCACAACAGTTATGGGATTGATTTCATCGAAGCCACCCGTCGTATCAAGCAATCCTGTCCCGGTGTGCTGATTTCAGGTGGCGTCAGCAATATTTCATTTTCATTCAGAGGCCAGGACCGGGTTCGGGAAGCCATCCATAGTGTTTTTCTGTACCACGCAGTGCGCGCCGGTATGGACATGGGTATCGTCAACGCCGGCCAGTTGGAGATTTATGACGAGATCGCACCTGAACTTCGTGAGGCCGTTGAAGATGTTGTTCTGAATCGCCGAGCGGATGCAACTGACCGCCTGCTCCTACTGGCACAGGCGTTTCAGGGTATCAGCAAGACCGAAGCCATTGACGAGGCCTGGCGGCAAAGGCCGGTAGAGGAACGTCTCAAGCACGCATTGGTTAAAGGCATCAACACATACATCCAGGAAGATACCGAAGAGGCCCGGCTAAATGCCACGCAGGCCCTGGATGTGATCGAAGGTCCGTTAATGGATGGTATGAATGTGGTCGGTGACCTGTTCGGCGATGGCCGGATGTTTCTGCCCCAGGTGGTTAAAAGCGCGCGGGTCATGAAACAGGCCGTGGCAGTGTTGATTCCCTATATCGAAGAGGAAAAACGTCGAAGCGGTGTCGGTAACAAACGTCTGACACGTATCCTGATGGCCACCGTTAAAGGTGATGTACACGACATCGGTAAGAATATCGTCGGTGTCGTACTCAGTTGTAACCATTACGAGGTGATTGATCTTGGTGTCATGGTATCGGCTGAAGCCATTCTCGAAACCGCAGTTAAGGAAGATGTGGACATCATTGGCCTGTCCGGTTTGATCACACCGTCTTTGGAAGAAATGCGTCATGTTGCCTCTGAGATGCAACGGCGCGGTCTGCAACAGCCACTGATGATTGGAGGAGCAACCACTTCACCCCTACACACGGCATTGCGTATCGACCCTGAATATGCCAACGGGGTCTTCTGGGTTAAAGATGCGTCCCGGGCAGTTGGGGTAGCCAGAAAACTCTGTAATAAAGAGGAGCGCAAAAAACTGACTGTGGCAACGGCTGAGGACTACGCCAACATGCGTGAACGCAGGGCCAAAGGCAGTTCTCGGAAACCACCGGTCAGACTGGAGGATGCCCGTGATAATGCATTCTCACCTTTGTGGTCGAGCGAAAACATCTCTTCGCCAGCCCAACCCGGCTTACATGTCCTTGATGATATAGATCTTGCGGAACTGGTGCCTCTTATTGACTGGACACCATTTTTCCAAACCTGGGAGATGCAGGGCCGTTACCCGGATATCCTTGAAGATTCGGAAAAAGGCGAAGCGGCGCGCAGCCTGTTTTCAGATGCCCAGGTCATGTTGAAACAGATTGTGGAAGAGCACTGGATCAGCGCACGTGCCACGGTCGGTATTTTCCCGGCTGCAGCCGAGGGTGATGATGTCCTGTTGTACAGCGATGAGTCTCACCAGACCATTGAGCAACGGCTCAATTTTCTGCGTCAGCAAAAACCCAAGGCAAGCGGTCGTCACAACCGCTGTTTATCTGATTTCATTGCTCCCGTTTCTGCAGAGCTAAAGGATCATATCGGTCTGTTTGCCGTAACAGCAGGTCTGGGGATTGAAGTAAAACTTGCAGAGTATAAAAAAACCCACGACGACTATGCCGCTATCATGCTCAAGGCACTGGCGGACCGTCTGGCGGAGGCACTTGCCGAACACACACACCGCCTGGTACGCAGGACTTTGTGGGCATACGATCCACAGGAGTCACTTGAAAACCGGGCGTTGATCGCCGAGGAATACCGCGGCATACGTCCAGCCCCTGGCTATCCTGCCTGTCCTGACCACAGTGAGAAAGAAAAGATTTTCGAATTGCTCGATGCTGAAAACAATTCCAACATGGAATTGACCAGTGGATTCGCCATGTTGCCGGCAGCTTCGGTCAGCGGTTATTACTTCGCCCATCCGCAGAGCAGTTACTTCGTACTGGGGAACATTCAGGAAGACCAATTACTGGACTACGCAAAACGCAAAAACATCAGCCCGGAACAAGCTCGCCGCCTATTGGTAGCAAATATTAACCTGTAGGGTGGGTAACTTGTTACCCACGTATAACCCAACCCGTTGGCACCAAACCCGTGCGCAACAAGTTATCCACCCTACAGTTCGGTTAAGACCCAACATATCGTGGGTAACAAGTTACCCACCCTACAGTACGGTTTAGAAGTAACAAGTTACGTACCCTTGGATTTGGTGTTACCAGATCAGATCATCCGGTACCGGATTTTCTTCTTCACCTTCGCTCTCAGCGCCGCTGAGATCTGGAACATGATCCGGAGCAAACTGCTTGATCTCTTCGATCTTGTTTGTTGGCATCAAGTGATAATTGCCACTTAAATAGACCACGCCAAGTGCGCCGGAATTGATTTCCTTGATCTGCTCAACGGTGGCCAGGACGCTACGAATCCGGCCTTTGTAAAGAAAATTGCGTTTGGTATCGGCAGCGGCATCACGGATCGCGCTTTCCTTAATCATTGCCTTGATCTTCTGATTGATCTGGCGGCGTTTCTGTTCCTGTTCACGTTTGATCGCAATGGCCCGCTCTTTTTTTTGACGATCATCCTGACCGCGAATCCGGTAGGCCTGGTCAAGCGAGATTTCAGAGTTGCCTTGTCTATGCTTTTTTACTACGGGTTTCGGCTTACGTTGTTTTTTAGGTCGGGATTCAGTTTTTTTTGGAGCCAGGCCGAGGGCCAGCAACTGATCTTTCAGACTATTACTCATATTAATTTAAAATTCAACCCGGAAACAACCCTGACCACACCATTGACCTTTTCAGTGTGCTTCATAAATGAAGCACACTGTTGGTATAAGCTGGATGCTATTCTTCAATTTCCAATAATTCTACCTCGAATATCAAGGTTGAATTGGGAGGAATAGGACCGCCGCCACCTTCGCCATAGGCCAATTCAGGACCAATGTAGAAAATGAACTTGCTGCCTATCGGCATCAGTTGTACACCTTCAGTCCAACCTGGAATCACCCTGTTCAAGCCAAAAGAAATAGGCTCATTGCGGGCATAAGAACTATCGAACTCGGTACCGTCAAGCAGTGTTCCGCGATAATGAACCTTAACGGTATCTTCAGCAGCGGGTTTGGCACCATCACCCATGGTCACAACTTTGTACTGCAAACCGGATGCCGTTGTCTGCACACCTTCTTTTACCTTGTTCTCTGCAAGAAACTTCTGACCTTCAACCAGGTTGCCCTGACCTGCAGTCGCTGCTTCTGCCTGCTGTTCGGCCTGTCTCTTCTCTACATATTCCTTACGGATAGCAGCCGCTTCATCATCCGTCAGTTTCAATTCCTCGCCCTTGTATGTTGAGCTAATGGCATCGATCAGCGAATCAAGATCCACATCAGTTCCCTGATCACGCAGTGATTTACCGATATCCATACCAATGATGTAACCCAGTTTCTGTTCGTCAGTTTTCAAGTCAGCTGCCCATGTGTTAATTGAGATAGTAATAGCGGCTAAAATCAGACCGCAACGTTTAATATTGTTCATTCTGTAATCACTCCTAGTAATCAGACTGCGAATTGTCCACATATCTGACCACGCACGCAAACAAAATGTTCAATTTGATTACAAGTTTTTAATTTAGGCCATTGGCACGCTAAAAAGGCGGGCAAAACAGGCGAAAGTGGATCCTTTTGAGGTGGGTGTACAGGTTGCCTTTCTAGCAAACAAGCAAAGCCTGTCTGCCCGCTCTCCCCACGAACTGATTCATCAATTCATCAGGATGGTTGCTTTTCACATTTATAGTGTTATACTTCACTACAACACTACTAGAGAATCATCACATTTACAGAGAAACAAATGTTGAACTTACGACCACATCGCAGATTACACATCCCCAACGGCCTTGCCATCTTTGCCGCCTTATTGCTGATCGGCAGCAGTATCGTGGGATATGAGACCAGCCAGGGCGTGTATTCATCCAGTCAGGAAACCAGGACATCAGCAAAAGCTCAAAACGCTGAGAACGATCGTATCAATGATGCCGTCGAACGCAAATCTCGCGGTCTGAAGCTTGGTTTGTTGCTGTTTCGTCGCTGATAAGTGAACCAGGGCCTGAATATGACAACCCAATGGAATGACAGCCAACCGATCTACTGGCAATTGAAAGAGCGGACCATTGCCATGATCCTGGATGGTACACTGGCGGAAGGCGGTGCCCTACCCTCGGTACGTACGGTGGCATCCGACTTTCAACTCAATCCCATTACGGTGTCCAAGTCCTACCAGGCACTTGTAGATGACCACCTGGTCGAAAAGCGCCGTGGACTGGGTATGTTTGTACTCGAGGGTGCAAGGCAGAAACTGACTGAAAGCGAACGGGAAAAATTTCTCAATGAAGAATGGCCCGCCATGGTCACACGTATCCGGCAACTGGGTCTGGATACAAATGAATTACTCCAACCAATTTTAGAAAAAGAAGGCAACTCCTGATGAACTATGTCATTGAAGCGCAAGGTCTGACCAAACGCTACAAACGAACTATTGCCGTTGACAATATAGACCTGCAGATTCCATCCGGCAGGATTGTCGGGCTGATTGGCCCGAATGGCGCCGGTAAAACCACGGCTTTGAAGGCTATCCTCGGACTTGCCACCTATGATGGAGAACTGAGCGTTCTTGGCAAAAACCCTTCCAAGGACAGGGCAGCGCTGATGGAGGACGTCTGTTTTATCGCTGATGTTGCCGTTCTACCGCGCTGGATCCGGGTCTGGCAGTTAATAGAATTGACCGAAAGCATACACCCGAAATTCTCCCGCGAGAAATGCATGCAGTACCTTGCTTTGACCAAGATCACCATGAACAACAAGGTCAAGCAGCTATCCAAGGGCATGGTAGTGCAGTTACACCTGGCCATCGTTATGGCTATTAATGTGAAACTACTGGTGCTGGATGAACCAACACTGGGACTGGATATCCTCTACCGCAAACAGTTTTATACCAATCTGCTAAATGATTATTTCGATGAAGAACGCACCATCATCATCACCACACACCAGGTTGAGGAAGTCGAACACATACTCAGCGACCTGATCTTTATCCAGGATGGCCGCATCGCACTCGACTGCAGTATGGAAAAGGTTCAGGAAAGCTATGCCGAACTGGTTGTTACACCCGACCAGGCGGCAGCTGCCCGGGAACTGCAACCACTTTATGAACGCGAGTTATTCGGTCGGCATATTTTTCTGTACAAGAACGGCAACCGTGAACAACTCAAGACCCTGGGTGAATTGCACACACCGAGTGTCGCCGACCTGTTTGTCGCTACCATGAGTGGAGGTGCGTCATGAACCGTTTAATGGCCCTGGTAAAACGTGAATTCTGGGAAAACAAAGGTGCTTTCCGCACGACACCACTGGTGATCGGGGGTATCTATATTGTCTTATGCCTGATGTTCATTGTCACCTTCAGCCATTTCGACAATGAATTTCAATCATTGAAAGAATTGGCCCGGTTTATTGCACAACAGGATACCGTTCTTCGCAGCGAGATCATGTATGCAATCACCATCTCCATCATTCCCTCGTTGTTTACCCTGGTACTTGCGATCGTAGTATTTTTCTACCTGCTGGGCTCTTTATTCGATGACCGCAAGGATCGCAGCATACTTTTCTGGAAATCGTTACCGGCATCAGACACATTGACGATGGCTTCAAAACTGCTCGCGGCCATGGTGCTTGCGCCAGTCATATTCTGGGTCGTTTACGTTTTAACCCATATCATAATCATGCTGATTTTCTCAGTGGTCGTATTGTCACTCGGTGAAAACCCGTGGACCCTGCTCCTGGGCCTCGGCAGTCCGTTCAAAGGCTGGAGCATGGTACTGATAAGTTACCTGGCTCAATCGATCTGGGCGTTACCTCTGTATGGCTGGTTGATGCTGGTATCTTCTTTTGCACCACGCATGCCGCTGTTATTTGCAATCCTGCCACCGGTTGTCATTGCAGTCTTACAAATATGGATAGAGTTCCTGCAAACCTTCACACTGAAGAACAACCTGTTTGGTGTCATCGGAGAATGGTTTGCCAATAGCCCGTTAATCATGTCTGCCGATGACCATGGGGACGAGTTCTCGGTAGCACTCGGCATTCCTTTGACCAAAACCTTCGGCCACGAAGTGACTGTCGCCAACATGTTCGACCGCTTGTTTTCCATCCATATGCTGATCGGCCTGGCTGTCGCCGTAGTATTCCTGGGCGCAGCACTATGGTTGAGACGTCGCGCCACTGAAAGTTGAGACACTGACAAGCAACTGACCAGGCTTGTCGGGATGGCTTGAATTCCGAATAAATCGGAACAAAGCATGCCGGTTAACTGTACACACCAGCCCGTGTTACAGTTAACCGGCTTTTTTTATTTCCATTCTCATGAATGGAGAACCATTACTGACAAACTGCTTTCATGGTCACAAATACAGACATCAATCACCCCCCGCAATGGCTGGCCCTGCACTTCCCGCATCTGGCGCTGGATCAGCACAGCCGTATCCGTGATCAACGGGCAGAGCAAGCCTGTTTAAAACGCCTCGCCAGCTGGTCTTATCAATACAGCAGCCAGGTTTGTATTGCCTCACAACGCAACAGCCTGTTGTTGGAAGTTGCTGCCAGTCGGCGTTTGTTTGGTGATGCTGAAACATTGGCAATGCGTATCAAGACAGAACTTGAACAGCTTGGCTACCGTACATCCTGCGGCATTGCACCCACACCGGAAGCCGCCCATCTGGCTGCACGCCACGGACTGGTCATCCACACAGCCGGTGATCTACGCAAAAGCATCGGTGCACTCAGCATTGACAGCCTTAATCTGCAAGTCGCGTCGATACAGGCTTTGAAAAAAATGGGGTTTCGCACTGTCGCCGAGATTTTCCGCTTACCAAGCAAGGCATTGGCAAGACGGCTCGGACTGACAGTAAGTGACTACCTGGACCGTTTACTGGGTCATCGACCCGACCCTTGCAAAACCTTTCGTCCGCCGGACAATTTCTCGGCCGGTATGGATTTAGCGGATACAGAGCACACACAGGGCCTGATTTTCCCCCTGAAGCGACTGGTACAGGAGTTATGCGGGGTATTACGTGCCCGTGACCGTGGCATCCAGGTTTTGCAGGTCCGTTTACAACTCGGGAAGGACACAAAAACCATCCGCCTGACCCTGCAACAAGCCACACGTTCCGAATCCCACCTGATGCTGTTACTACGTGAACGCCTGGAGCGCCTGCAACTGCCGTGTCCGGTCAATCACATCCGTTTGCAGGCATTACATTTCCTGCCTTGTGTGATAGTGCAGACAAGTTTACTGGAAGAAACAGAAAGTTCTTCCAGACAGGGGGCCACGCAGGCAGACAGCCATGTCATTGAACGTCTCCAGGCCAGGCTGGGGACAGAATCTGTCAAGGGGATCACGGGTCTGCAGGATTATCGCCCTGAATACAGTTGGTCATTACGCGAACTGGATGAACCTGCCAGCTACACGACACAAGCGGGCCGACCGGTCTGGTTATTACCTGAACCCCAGCCCTGCCGAATCGACAACTATCACATACTGACAGGCCCTGAACGAATTGAGACCGGTTGGTGGGACGGCAGGGACTGTCGCAGGGATTATTTCGTTGTACGGGATTCAAATGGCAGTACCCTGTGGGCCTTTCATGAATACAAACCCAGTCCCGGTTGGTATTTACACGGTTTATTCTCATAAAACACATATAATGCAATGACGATACCAATGGAAAGGCTCAACAAAAAACCATGAACGCTTTGGGTAAACTGTTTTTGAAGGGACTCGCAGTTGTCATACCGGTCACCTTGACTCTGGCCATATTGTGGTGGCTGGCCACAAGTGCAGAACAGTTAATGGGTAGCGTATTGAAATTCACCCTGCCGACCGGTTGGTATGTGCCGGGTATGGGCCTGGTATCCGGTATTGTACTGATTACCCTGATTGGCCTGTTGTCGCATGTTCTCATTTTCCAGAAATTGTTCAACCTTGGTGAAGCCATCTTTCACCGTCTGCCCCTGGTCAAGACCATATACACGGCCATCAAGGACTTCATCGGCTATTTGAACCCGGATAAAGACAGCGGAATGAGCAAGGTCGTCATGGTGCAACTGCCCGGACAGTCATTCCAGCTGATCGGTTTTGTAACACGTGAGCAATTTGACGACCTGCCATTTACACCAACAGCCGAAGACCCGGTTGCTGTGTATATGCCCATGAGTTATCAGATTGGCGGTTATACGCTATTCCTGCCCCGCAATTCACTGACTCCGCTGGACATACCCTTTGAACAGGCCATGCGTCTGGTCCTGACCGGTGCGGTCACCAAGGGGGTCGAAAACCCCAGCGAAACTGAAACCAAACAAACCGCGGGCGGGTAATCTAACTGTGAATTCCAGCAACGATTTACACATGAATGGTGCACGGGTGGTATGGGGTAGTGGTATTCGGGACACACTCAAGCCTTCCATGGGCGTTCGGTAATTTGTTCCCGACAAATTACGGTCCCGAATACCACTACCCCACACCACCTCTCAAACAATGTGCCAAATCACGGAGATGTTGACGCTCAGTGCGCATCCGGTGGTTTATCTGTTTTGGTGACCTCGCAGCGCCGCAGCAGCGGACCGTTAGGGGTGAAATGGACAAGGATGTCCATTTCAGGCCGTCCAGGGCGGGATGCCCTGTGAGGCCGACCCCGTCAAGACGGTTTGATACTGAGGGTAGCCCGAAGGGCCGCGCGGACGGGAACCCAAACATAGAAACCACCGAATGGGCACCGCACATCGCTGAATTTATCGAGCTCAATGTTTCTTTACAACGTTACTGATATTCACATCTAACCCGCATAGTGCACCTATGCGATATATTAATCTGCATTCAGGCTGAGTGCGCTCAACAAGCCACGTAACACCAGATCGGGAATGACCTGGTCAAACAGATCCGTACCATCAAACAGGGACGCAAAGCCGCCAGTGGCGAGGACTTTGGGCCTTTGACCGTTGAATTCCTCCTGCTGTACCCTTTGCAGGATTTCCCGTAAAGCCCCCAGGTGACCAAAATAGAGACCCGATTGGATGCTCTCCGCCGTGGCACGACCCAGGCAGGTGTCTCTACGGATAATTTCAACTGAACCCAGTTTTGATGTACCACTTTCAAGTGCCTGCATGGACATTCTTAAACCCGGCAGGATAATCCCCCCCCGATAACTACGGTCTTTGCTGATGACGCACAGTGTTGTAGCCGTGCCAAGATCTACAATCACCAGGTTTTCACCGGGAAATTTATCGACCCCGGCTATCGCATTGGCGATGCGGTCGGCACCCACTTCAAGCGGGTTTCTGTATTGAATTTTCAAGCCGGTTTTCACACCAGCCTGCAAAATGAAGGGAGACGTACTGAAATATTTCTGGCAGGCTGCCGAAATTGTGTAAACAACTTCCGGCACCACGCTGCACAAAGCCACCCTGCTCACCTGCTCCGGGTCGAGCTTGTTCTCCCGCAATACCGAACGAAAAAACAGCCCATACTCATCCGAGGAAGCACCCGCTTTCGACGACTTGCGGAACGTCAGCAGAGCCTTGTCAGATTTATAAACACCGCCATATATATGACTGTTACCCACGTCCAGGCATAGCTTCACGAGACCGTCTCCAGCAATTTGTTGATTGTAAATGCCAATTCCCCGCTATTTCCACAGGTCACCGGCTCCTGCCCATTCCTGTGAAAACAAAACCTGTGAGCTGTCTCGCTGATATCTGACAGATCGTTGTGCACCACGGCATCGACCCCTGAATTATCAAGCTGTTTCCTGATAGCTGCAAGCCGTTGTGACATGTCCCTGGTATCCGTTAATTTGAACCCGATAACCTGCAATGCGGGATTCCCGGACCAGTCTTTCAGGTGGTTCAATAATTTTGGATTGCGCTTCAGATGCAATACGAGATCAGAGTTTGAAGGTAGTTTACCGTCATCAGTGCTCAATGTACTGCCCTCGCCTGTCTTCACACCAGCGACACTGAAATCACTGACTGCAGCCGCATGAACAACCACATCGTACTCACCTGCCCCAAGCAGGTCTTTCAACCGGGCCTGAAGATCGGAAAAACTGGTGTAGAGTTCAAGTCTGTTCACCATGGCGGGCTGAACTGCATCCCTGGCACCTAGCCAGGTCACCCTGTGGCCGGCGGCGGTCAACTCATTTGCCAGTGCTGAAGCGGTACGGCCACTGCTCATATTTCCAATGTAGCGTACGGAATCAATAGGCTCCCGCGTGCCACCGGCAGTGATCAAGATACGTTTGGCCTTGCCCCCCTGATCAAATGCCAACAGACGGTCAACAGTTTGCAGGATATCAACCGGCTCAAGCATACGGCCTTCACCCATTTCACCGCATGCCAATTCGCCTTTGCGAACCGGTAAAATATGAACACCCCATTGTTTCAGGCGTGTAACACTTTCCTGTGTTGCGGGGTAACGCCACATACGTGTATTCATGGCCGGAGCGATCACCATGGGCTTTCCCTGACCATAGGCCGCTTGCCAAAGGGTGGTGACAGCATCATCGGCAATGCCCGCTGCGAACTTGTTAATCAAATTGGAAGTGGCTGGTGCAGCAATAATGATATCCGCCCATTTGCCAAGCGAAATATGTTCCATCGCCCTGCCCGGTGCAAAAACATTATCAAATACCGCTTCTGCACCCAATCCCTGCAAGGTGGATGAGCCGACAAACTCCGCAACACTGCGGGTACAGGCGACCCTCACTTTATGGCCCCTTTTGGTCCACTCGGATATCAATGATGATGCCTTGGCGCAAGCAATTGAACCGGACATTAATAACAGGATGTTCTTGTGTTCAAATATCGACATTATCAATCAACCTTGTGTTTCCCAGTCTCACAGCCGCCAGGTGTCAGGCAAGTCAAAAGTATTGAATCGCGACCGGCGGTCACGGACCCAACGGCTATGAGGAATTTCGAGTAAACGGAAATACTCTGAGAAATGGCGCGCAAGCCTGCCGCCACCAACAATAGCGTAATCAATCATAGCGGTACCTGTCCTCCAGGGATCAAGTCCTGTTTTTACATATCTGCAATGCAGATCCAAGCCAACGCTTTTCTCTTCTGGGTCGTAACCGCCATCGCTGGTCGGTTCTTTATTCCAGGCTAATTAAAGCGTGGTGTTGATTGTATCTTTAAACTCAGGTTTTCTGACAAAAAATATCAGATTCAGTTCACCATGATAATCCAACTATTTACCATGAAGGGTTGGCTATCTTCTCCCATCCGGCCGGGACTAAGAATAAGCTATCCGGTACATCTTTCTCATCAATAGAAGTCAGTTCACTGGTAATTTTGAAAAGCGTTACAGTGCCGGCAGCCGGGTTGGCCACTTCTGCAACCGGTTCAGGTTCTTTTTTCTTTTTGCGAAATTTTTTGAATGCGCCGCTCATGAGTTCCCGGCTGGCAGCGCCTATCGCCGAACCGGCAATTGAACCCCCAACACCGCCACCCACGGCATCTGCGGTTTCATTGGCAACAGCATTCCCAGCATGCCCTGCAGCCGAGTGGGCGGCCGCATCAACACCGGCATCAGCAGCCTGACCCCAGACGTCACTCGATGCTATGGGCTGGCCTCCGGCAGTGATACAACTTTCGCCACCCATCTCGAGGCTCATGACTGTTTTGACCGGATAACCCTCCACATTACCCGACTCCTCCAACACATCGTCCCAGCCTTTTTTGAACATAGCGAGTAAACCACGCGAGTACGCCTGAGCCATTCCGAGTTCATCATCACCACCCATAGCCTTTGCCAGCCCCTCCTGGAAAGATATTGCCTCCTTCTTTCCGGGCATACGCTTGGCGTTCCAGTACTCCATGTTCCAGATCATATCGCAGCTTTTTTCGGAATCTGGAACGGTGCAGGTCTGTCGGACAGAAATGATGGTTTGCCGGGCTTTGACACCGGCGAACTTTTGCTTTTCGCCGGTCTTTTTCACCTCTAGTTCAGGTTCAGACCACTGACATTCATCTTCACTGACAGGCAGACCACCCTGACCATCAAGTTGCTCGGCTTGCGCCATGCCCTTTTCCATTTGAGCGCGCATTTCTTCGAAAGTTATTTCAGAGTACTGCTGCTTTTCCATGGCCAGGTTGAGCATACGTTCATCCTCCAGAAGAACGATCGTTGCCGTATTGAGGTTCTTGGCAAACCTCTTCATCAGCTTCGAGGTGGATTCCATCTGGTTCTCTGTCCGACCCCGGTCCCCTGAAATGATGGTAGTCACCGTACCATTCGAACCCATCATCGACATGGCACCTGAAGCACTTACGGTGACGTTTTGTTGCAGTGTGACATCAGCTACCGCCAAAGGTATGTTTGTACTGCTAAACGCGAGTGCAATCAGAATGCAACTGCTCAATGGCTTCATAGTTTTCTCCTGACAATTGATGGTTTTCGATACCTGTTACTAGGAGCCTGTCGGATTTAACATGATCTACTGCGAAAAAGCAGAGTTTGGCCAGATTTCCCGCTCTTTCTCGTTAAATAGCGGTGCTATTCGCCTCAAAAGACCGAAAAATCTGACTCAAATCGACTTTCCCTCGCTACGATCGGCCAAACCCGACAGGCTCCTAGCTTCAGTTTATAACAAATACTGTAAACATTCTGCCAGATATAAGAATGAAATCTGTTGGTGCCTGAAACCTGACAGACTTGTTTTTTGACTAAATACTGTATATACATATAGCATGTCTTCACCTGATACATCAAATGACTATGCAGAGCTTGTCTGCACCAGCAACTTCACCTTCCTCAATGGTGCTTCACACCCGCAGGAGCTGGTCTCACATGCGGCTGAACTGGGTTACTACGCCATTGCACTGAGCGATGAGTGTTCACTGGCCGGTATCGTACGTGCCTATGAAGAGGCCCGGCGTTGCAGGCAAAACGGAAAACCCATTGAACTCATATGCGGCAGCCTGTTTAGGTTGGAGAACGGTTCGAGACTGGTACTGCTAGCCGCAGACAACACCGGTTATGCACAATTATGTACGCTGATCACACGGGGACGACGCAATGCACCCAAGGGCAGCTATGCATTGGCAGACAATGCTTTTGAAAACCATCTCGACCACTGCCTGGCATTGTGGCTGCCAGAAACCCAGAAAAACGAACCTGAAAACGATCTACTCACAGCACACTGGGTGGCCTCACACTTTCCCGAACGAAGCTGGCTGGCAATTAATCTTAGTATGGGTGTCGATGACAACTCACGACTGGCACAGCTGATTGCTATTGCTGCTGCAGCTGGGTTACCAGTGACTGCCTGCGGTGATGTGCAAATGCACATCCGCTCACGACGTATGCTGCACAATGTACTGGCCGCTATCCGCCACACTTGCAGCCTGTCGGAACTGGGTTACCGCGCCCTGCCCTCCGGCGAACGACACTTGCGTAGCCGCCGTTGCCTGGATGCTCTGTACCGTCAGGAATTATTGGATGAATCAGTTCGGATTGCTCAACGCTGTCATTTTAATTTAGGTCAATTGCGCTACCGGTACCCACGTGAAGTGGTACCACAAGACATGAGCAGTACTGCCCATTTGCGGGACCTGACCGAAGCCGGTATCAGGCAACGCTGGCCATCCGGTATTGACGGGAAACTACGGCAGCAGATTGAAGGTGAGCTGAAACTGATCTCCGAACTACACTACGAGTCCTATTTCCTGACCGTACACGACATTGTCCAGTTTGCGCGCAGCCAGGACATCCTCTGCCAGGGTCGTGGTTCCGCGGCAAATTCCGCGGTCTGTTATTGCCTGGGTATTACCGAGGTGGATCCGGCCCGCATGAATATGCTGTTCGCGCGATTTATCTCCCGTGAGCGTGATGAGCCACCGGATATTGATGTCGATTTCGAACATGAGCGCCGCGAAGAGGTGATCCAGTACATCTACCGGAAATATGGCCGCGAGCGGGCCGCGCTGGCGGCTACCGTCATCAGCTACCGGCCACGCAGTGCAATCCGCGATGTTGGCAAGGCACTGGGCTTCAGTCACGGCCAGGTTGAC
>RCND010003275.1_pt1 | contig 17840 bp, 19 predicted proteins | sample 2041351 | NCBI WGS metagenome assembly RCND01 (sample SAMN09708230, study PRJNA481090) | Marine sediment metagenome, whole genome shotgun sequencing project. | biome: marine sediment; feature: ocean; material: sediment; isolation source: Sewage treatment plant 12B marine sediment (STP12B) ... | reverse complement strand
AGGTTGACAGCATTGCCGGCTTCGATCACGGCGGCGGCGCAGGTGTGATAGCCGCCATCGGCCAAGCATCCCCCGACGTGACCCGCATCGTGGTCACAGCCCCCGGGTGGACCGCTGACGCATCACAGCACGACCGGTACTGGCTGGCGTGGTGGCCAGCCGCCACCGACGCAACCGACCTCTCCATTGCCGCCTTCGACACCAACGGAGACATGCTCGCATCGTGGACACCACCAAACAGATGACCAGCATGTCACAAGGCCACCCAGCGGGGACCCTGAAACGAGTGATCGGTGCGGAAGGGTCGGCGGGGGCGAAGCGTCGGGTCGGGTCGGGGTGGGGAACCCAACAGCGTTGAACTAGCGTCTGAATACCATGAGGCTGCGATAGGTTCAGTGATGAGATTTGGCCCATTGTCGAACACACCGGTTCGGTTCCTGCTCGGCGGTGTTGTGGTCGTCGCCGTTGTTGCGACTGCTTGGTGGATTCGATCTCCAGGTGATGAGCCGTTGTACGGGAGCTTTTCTGCGCCTTCGTACGAATCGGTGGAAGCGTTGATGACTGACGCTGATGTGGTCGTCGAGGGTGTCGTCGAGGGGGTTGCGGGTCGCGAACTTGACTATGGGACGGCGAATCCTGAGGAGCGTTTCGAAGGCTCGGGGGTGCCCCTCGTCTTCTACAAGGTCACGGTTACCGCCACACTGAAGGGCGACCCAGACAGCAGCATCATTGTGGGCAAGATCGACGCCGAGAAACTCATCACAAACCAAGTCGCACCTCCTACTATTTCTGGTGGAACAGATCGCCGCCCAGGACTCGCCAGGCATCACACTGTTTGACTTCTACTACGCCACGCTAAGCCTCGACGCAGGCGTGTTCGACATACTGCCGAATGGACAATTCAAACCACGAGACCCCGACCTCGTACCCCCAGATGGTTCCGTCTTGGAGCGCTCCAACATCGAATCTTGACACGAACGGAGGGACCGTCGCTGTCTCCAGGATTCTCCGCGCACCGGCTGCGGTCGTTGCGAGACAAGCAACGGCCTGCCCGAAATCGAAGGCGTGTACACGTTTGAGGTGCTTCTGGGTATGAGTTGAACCGCTCACCTCACAGAGTGAGCCGGGTTAGCCGACCCTTCGCGGTGGCCGTGCGGGGAGAGATCGAACGATCAGTCCTGTTCCTATGCCCACGACGACTGGGATGAGGAGGAGCAGTCCTGCGATGGCTGTCCAGGGGATCGCGATGCCGCCTTCCCAGGTTCCAAGCTTTCCGACGCTCACAGTGTCGCCGGTGGCGACGGCCATGAGAAGTAGGCCGAGGGGGATGGCAATGATTGCGGCTGTTGCCGTGTACAAGGCGCTCTGACGACTGAGGAAGCGCCGCCGCATCGACGGCGCGGCGCCTACAGCGACCATGACAGCGATGTCCCGGTCAGACTCCGTTGCGGACAATCCGACGACGATAGCGATAACGATCGCCACGACAATGGCGGCACCTCCGACGATCATCGCCATGGTCCCGCTATCACTGATTCCGACGCCGGACAGCCCGATCGCAACGTTGGCGTCGGTTGACCACAGGGTGTCCCGTTCGTCGCCGGTCAGCGGATCATCGTTCACAAAAAGCACCGTTCGCCGAGTGTCGTCCATCAGGCCGCGTTGGGTTGCCCAATCCTCTGGCACGTAGAGGAGGGGCATCGACCACGGGTACACGTCGACATCGTGCATCTGTGTCTCGAGGCGTTCTCCCTCGTAGTCCACGACGACGGTTGCATCACGGTTGCCCAAGACAATGGGTGTCCCGGCGCGGAGATCCTCGGTGGCCGCAGGTATCCCCATGGCGTCGAACATCGCGAGGTCACCAACCGCCGGTGGGAGATAGATCGACTGAATGCCATAGCAGTACTCATCAAGCGCACCTGAGCGGCAGTAGTAGCGGTCGTACCAGACGTCTCCTTCGCCAGACCGTAGGCCTTGGACGTACTCGGCGAGGAGTGGTGTGCCGGTGAGTTCGCTGATGTTGAAGCGTTCGGCTCCGGGAATGATGGCGACGAGCTTCTGCTCGTCCTGCGAAGTGAACTGCTCCATGCGTGGGTCGTCAGCGAACCTGTCCGGGAACGCCCCTCGTGCAATGACGAAGCGTGGGTCGCCGCTGCGACCTCCAAGACCGGTTGCTTCTTGGGTTGCTTGGTTGGTTGCCATGGCGGTGGATGCCGAGACGGCTGCGATGAGGATGACCATGAGTGCAGCGATAGCTGCGGTGGCGCGTACCGATTGCCGTGCGGCGTCCCTCACCACGACCCTCCCGGCCAGTGGAAGTCGGTGCGAGTGTTTGCCGAAGAACGTGACGAGTGGCGCACCGATGAGGATCCCGCCACCAATCACGAGGATGACGCCGATGATGGCCTGGGTCTGACCGAGGCCATCGCTGCTTGCTCGTGCGGCGAGGAGCAGGAAGGAACCTGCTGCAACTAGGCCGAGGCTCACCGGAACCATCCATCGTGGATGCTGGCGAACCGGCATGCGTCCCTGGAGGGCAGCGAGGGGGGACACGCGCGCTGCTGTACGCGCCGGGAGCCACGCCGCGAACGCCGCCGCGGCAACGGCCACGAAGACCGGTCCGACGAGATCCATGATCGACACGCTGACCGACGTCAATGTCGGGTCCCACGTGCGCTGGATGATCGGTCTGATTGCGAGGGCAGCGGCCACTGCGAGGATGCAGCCCAGGATTCCACCGATCAGACCGGTCACGATTGCCTCACCAACCACGGAACCGCGCATCTGTCGGGACGTCGCTCCCTGGGTTGCGAGGAGGCCAATCTCTCGCAGCCGACGCCGAATCCCTGTCGCATATGCAGCCGCGGCGAGGAGCGCAATCTCGGCCAGTATCAGCGCCGAAACCAGGGTCGAGATCGCCGAGGGCTGTCCTCCGATGCCTACGCCTGACCCAGGGCTATATCGCTCCCAGAAGGTGCGGGCTTGTACGCCGATGTCGCTGTCCCCAAGCTTCGAGTCTGTGAAGGTGCCCGCCACGGCGGTCCAGTCCGATTCGATCTGCTCGGTCGCTGCGACATCATCGAAATCGCCTGCCACGAGCCAACGGCGTTCCCGATACAGGTCTTCGCCGTCGGCCTCGATTGTCGCAAGGACGTCACGAAAGGCTCCGGCGTTCAACACGACGAACGACGTCCCGGCTCGATCCATCTCGACGACCGTTGCTGCTACCTCGTAGGTGGTGTCAGACCCTGAGGGTGACCATTGATCACCCACGGAATGGTCGATGCGGCGGGCGTAGTGCCAGGAAAGGGCAACCTCGCCGTCGGATGCTGGTTGGCCTTCGATGATGGCGAACTTGCCCTCGAGCACCGGGTTGGCGAGGTCCACGGCGACCATCTCCCCGAACGAGGCGTACACACGGTCGATCGCGAGGATCTCTGCATCGGGCGTCACGCGGACGAGTTCCTCATCCAGCCACGCTGCCCCACCCTCGGTGTACCCGTAGAGCGAGACCTTCATGGACGCGGCCCCGAACTCGCGAGACACACGTTCCGCATCGGAGGGCGTTCCCGTGCGCACAACGATCGCCGAACCGACGGCGATGCCAACAGCGACCGCGATGAGTGCTGCGATCAGCCCCGTGCGGAGTCGGTGGTGGCGGGCCGTCCGCCATGCGAGGCGAGTGACAGCCCGCGTACTCGCCAGGCTCACAGTTCCACACCCTCGAGACTCGCCGGGGCGATCGTACGGTTCGTGATCGAATCGATCTTCCCGTCCCGAAGGCGAACCACGCGGTCCGCATAGGCAGCCCATCCAGGGTCATGTGTGACCAACAGTCCCGCCGCTCCGGCATTGCATCGTCTTCGAATCAGTCCAAGGACCGCCTCACCGGTCAACTCGTCCAGCGCTCCTGTCGGCTCATCGGCAAGGAGGAGGTTGCGTGGCCCAATGAGCGCCCGCGCAATAGCGACCCGTTGGCGCTCACCGCCGGACAGCTCGTCCATGTAGCGGCTCTCCTTCCCCTCCAGGCCCACCTCCACCAGAGCCTCGGCTGCGAGGCTCTGAGCCTGGCCGAGCCGTGTCCCGTCGAGTTCAAGCGGGAGCGACACGTTCTCTGATGCGGTGAGGGTCGGCAGCAGGTTGAATTCCTGGAACACGAACCCAACGTGGCGACGGCGCAGCTTCGCAAGCTCCTTCCCGCTAAGCCCAGCAAGCGGTTCCCCACTGATCGTGATCGAACCCGCGGTCGGGTAATCAAGCGCACCAGCGACATTAAGGAGCGTCGACTTCCCCGAGCCACTGCGTCCCGTGATCGCCACCAGCTCGCCGGCAGCCACATCGAGATCGATATCCCGCAAGGCATCTACACGCGCCACGCCATCACCGAACGTGCGTCCGACCGCTCGCATCGAGAGCGTGACCTCCGTCGTCACCGTGTCACCTCTGATGCGCTCTCCCCATCTTCAACGAAGAAGCGACCCGGGTGCGACTCAGAACCAGCATCCCCTCTGACGGCACGTCCCTCCAGCCGGTCTTCGACTCGATCGAGCCATCGAAGCTCGGCCTCGGCCAGCAAGACAAGACGATCCAATTGCAGCAACCAGGCGAGATCGGAGTCCTCAGAGTCGGATCGCAAGTGCTGCAAGTCCTGAAGCGCCGACATCGTGGCTGACCGTTGGACACCGATCACGTCGGCTGGGGCGGCCACCGACGACTCGATAGCGAGCAGGATCTTGATCGACAGCGTGTCGCGCGATGCAGTGCCCTGGTCCAAAGGGGTCGTCATCCACGTCTGCACCTCAGCCGACCCAGAGGGTGTCACTCGGTACCGCTGCTGATCGTCCGCTCGATCCTCCTCGGCGACCACGAAACCGTCGCGTTCCAAACGTCGCAGAGTGGTGTACACCTGACCGACATTCAGGGTCCACGCATCCCCAGTGGCTTTCTCAAATTCGAGCTTGATCTGATACCCGTACTTCGGCTCCTCAGCCAGAAGCGTCAGGATTCCCTCTCGTATCGCCATCAGACCTCCCGGCTACATACTCAGTATGTACTGATTGTAGTCATGCATACCCGGTATGTACAACCAATCCGAGCGCAGGTTGACAGTTGCTGGACGACGCGGTCCGACGGTAAGAGCATCGAGGCACAGCGTCGACTGCTGGCTGACTACCACCGACTAGCACCCAAGCCACCCACCCATATCCGAAAATCGGACGCATCGCGAGGATGTCGCTCGTGACAGTGTCTGTTCGAGATCCCACACGCATCCGTGCCGTTTCCGAGCGCTCGGCCAAATGCTTCTTCATGCTCCGTATTTGGCAGTCCACCTGGTTGGGGGCTGTGGCCGCTGCAGTGGTGCCGGGGAACATGGTCATTCGCCGAAGCGAAGACAGATTTGGCGGTGCCGCAGGCCTATCCGGCATCCCGAACGCGGTCGTCGCGTCAGGTTGCGACGAGCTGTGGGTTTGCGCTTCGACGCCGAGCCTTCACCAATCGCCACCCGAAACCGAACATCGCGTACAACAGAAGGTTGACACCTATAAGCACCGTCACCGCGACACCGAGCGACGTCGCCGCCGACGAACGCGCCTGGCTCAGCGCATATGCCAACGGCAGAGCGGCACCGTTGGTCGCAAGCCAAATCACCCAAGCGGCCGGCTTGAGCCGAGTTAGCGGCCAATACAGGAACGCAATCGACAACCACACAAACCCGATTGCTGACGAGACAAAGACGGTAACAAGCGACTCCGTGCGGAGCGCGCTACCCAGCCCACCGAGCATGGCCGCCGCAGCGGCACCGGCTGTCGACACGATGGCCCAGATCACCACCATGACTTTCGTGAAGGTGGTTGCAGACTTGATGACGACTCTCATGTGTGGCATATGTCCCCTTCTTGTCTCGCTGCCCAAGATAGCTCCAATATTCACCTACGGGACACGGCCCACCTTGATGCTACCCAACGTGTGAACACCGACTGCCTACGGCGCACGCACGCGTGAGGATATGGGGTACTCCGTATGGGGAGCATCTTTGGCACTACTTCGAGCTGTCGGCCATGCGTTGGAAAAGGTGGACGCCGCCTCGGACGCGCGTCTACGTGAGGCCGTTCAGGAAGCTTGGGAGAGGTGGGGTACCCACCAGGACGAGAATCGGATCTTCTGGGAGTTCATCGATGATGTTAGGAACAGCATTCTCAAGGAGTTTGAACTCAAAGCCGGCCAAGGCGTGATTGTTCGTCCTGGAGGTGGGCACGCAGTTACCTATCCGGTCTACCTAGAGGGATTCTCTGAGATGGACCAGATCGAACTTCTCGGCACGGCACTGGACTGGTGGCGCGCCAGACTCGATGAAGTTGAGGCCCGAGCGGCAGCAATCGAATCGGATTGATCGAGCGGCACCGCCGAGTGCGGCTTGAGTAGTAATGGAACGGAAGACAGGGTTAAGCGACGCCACGCTGCGTGGCAGCGTCTTCGCCTGGGACCGATCTTGGAAGTGCCGTTTCCGAGCACTCGCGGGAATGATTGTTGTTGCGACAGAAATGGTGATCGGCGATGCCCGCGAAACCTGGTTTCGGTCTGTGGGTGCCCGCTAGTCAGCGGCCGGCTGGGTCGATACTGACCCGACGGACGGTTTCTCCCACGATGCTGAGGGAACCGTCGTCGTTGGTCTCGGTTTCGGATACCCAAAGCCCGACGGCTACGGAACCATCCTGTTCGATCACCTCGTAGGCGTAGCCTTCGCCGAGGTCGGCGATGTCGATCCAGGTGTCAAGGTCCTCTGACCACTTGGCTTTGGAGGTTGCAGACATACCGGGTTCGGATACCACGGCGAGGTGGCCGTCTTGCCATTCGATCAGGTCAACTAACTGTTCCTCAATCAGAGTGACGGTCCAGGTGGCGCCACCCACGCTTGCAAAGATAAGCGTCCCTACGTGCCGCGGATCCGAGCCGTCGACGAACTGCACAGGCTCCCACGCTACGAACCCGTCCGAGGTGGCCTTGACATTCTGGATTCCGTCAGCAAGGCGATAGTCGCCTGGGGCTTCGCCGATGGCCATGCCTTCCGGGAACTCGATCTCGGCCGGAGTCCATGCGCCTCCATCCGAGAACCAGATGCCGGCTGTGCGGGTTGCGTTCCCGCCAACGATGACCGCTCGACCGTCGCTGACTGCTGCGTCAGGGATGAAGTCGGGGAACTCTGCATAGGTCTGACCGGTGGTGGCTAGGAGGTCCGAGACAGAGCGGAAGGCGTCACCGTCGATTAGAGGCGTCGAGTCGATCGGAGGGACATCGCCGGTACTCACCTCGGTCACGGTGACCCGAGGCGCGTCGACTTCGATCTTCTCAGCTGTCGACGATGGAGCGGTCGGCTCGGTTGTCAGCGTGTGCGTTCCGTCGTCTCCGCCCGGTATGGTCGCTACCTCCTGGGGCTGTGTTGCGCCTGGCGATGTGGGGCTCCCTGGCTGAGCTGAGTCGCCGCGAAATACGATCAGTGGGAGCCCGATCAGCAGCACGGCAAGGACACCGGCCGCAAAGGCGACGGCCGGAACAGTCCGGCGTCGAGTCCGCGGCGCGGCGCCTTCCTGCAACGAGGCGACTGCGACGTGGACATCGCTGGCGCCCTGTTCAAGTCTGTCTTCGATGGTGTTCATGGTGTTTCCTCCTGCACCTCAAGGCGTTGAGCGAGTTTTGACCGGGCACGGCGCAAATGCGTGTTGACGGTGTCTTTGCTGCAGCCGAGCATTCCTGCGATCTCCGGCATGGTCAGCCCGGCGATGTAATAGAGGGCTACGGTCTCGGCCTGTCGGCGTGGCAGGCGACGGACCTCGCTCCAGAGCTCTGCGCTCGCGGCAGGAAGCTCAGGGACCAGATCAAGGCGTCGAGTGCCAGCGGCACGTGCCAGAGCGCGCGCCTCGGCCTTGATTCGACGCGACATGGAGAACGAATTGTTCGCCGCAACTCGGCGCACCCACGCCGCCGGCTGATCCAGTACACCGACCTCACCCCAGCGGCGATACGCCGCGATGAACGCTTCCTGCGCCAGATCCTCGGCGGCCAGCCGGCTCCCCGACAGCACGAACGTCAAGCCGATGACACCGGATCTCTCGCGTCGATAAAACGACTCGAAGCTCTCCGGCACCCGCACCGCGCTGCTCGTCTCCTCAATTACCCATGTCACTGAACCTTTGCGCTCCCGTCTTGACGTCATACCCATAACACGAACACCAGCCACGAAAGTGTGACATCTACGTCAAAAAAAAGGGAACAAGCCGCCGAAATGGCTCGGCTGTTCGATGGCCCGCTCGCGAGGTGCCGATATCGATCACTCGGCGAAACGCTCGTTTCTGCAACATATTTAGCGATCTCGGGCGGGTCTAGCGTGGCGATAGTGATTGGTGTGTTTGGTCCTGCTGGGTGTGTTCAGTCGGGCACGGATGGGTTGTCGTATGGGAGGTGTTGCCACCATTGGAGTTCGCCAGACGCTATATCGAGAGCGAGCACCGCGAGGGTGGAGGCCACATAGGCGACGGTGTCGTTTGCGGCAACATCAATGCCGTTGGTGACTCCGATTGGTGCTGTCCACAACGGTTCCCCGCTATGGGGGTCAAGACGGGAGACGCTACCTGTGGATGCGTCCAGTGACCACAAGGCGTCGTCTGACACCGCGACCGACAGCCTGTTGAGATCTTGTGAGCTCCAGATCGTCTCGCCGGTGATTGGATCGACTGTGGCAACGCGATCGTGAGCCGCGACGATGACCACCCCGTCGACAACTCCGATCGGGTTTCCGATGCCGTCCGGGCGACGAAGGAGTTCTTGGCCGTCCAACCCAAGCACTACCAGATCGGCTTGTCGTCCCGCCACAACGATCCGGTCGCCGGCCACAACGGCACCCTCGAAACCGGTTACTTGATCGTCGACTCCGTCGTCGAATGTCCTCCGTAGGAGTAGATCACCGGTCAAAGGATCTACAAGCAGCAACTCGTAGCCGCCATCGACCGTACGCTCGCCAGCAACAATCGTAAGGACATCATCGGCTGACACAACAAGATCGCACGGAACGTCGGCACTCCATTGCTCGACTCCGGTTGTGACATCGAATGCCACCACAATCTCAGCATCGTCACCGCGACACAGAAACACCGCGCCGTGACCTGCTGCGGCCATGCTCCCTTCGACCTGCCAGAGTTCCGCTCCGGTCTGTGAGTCATATCCAGTGGTGTCCCGCCCGTCGTATCCGACCAGCACATCAGCAGTCCCAAGCAATTGCCCGCTCATGCCCTCCATGACCCACACAACCTCACCATCAGTACCGATCCCCTGCATCCCCTCGGCGGTAGCGACGGCGACACCACTCGGAGTAACAACTGCGTCGATTTCCCGAGACCCGAGCCACGGTGACAGGTCGCCGCTGGTGCAATCGTCAGCGCCGCACCCAACCAAATCCCGATCGCCCAACGGTTCCGCTAGATCTATCTCGATCGTCTCGATAATGCCCTCATCAGTGCAGCCGCCGGGTTCCACAACAGTGCCTTGACTTCGACACGGTCGGGAGACTCGTCCACCTCCCAGCCCTCCCAACGAGTACAACCGCTGGAGACACCCCCAAAAAGGGTCGTGACCAGTAGATGCTGCTCGTCCGGGGTCGCCCCAATCAAGGTCCAATCATTCGGCCCAACCGAACCGTCCAACGCACCCGAACCGTCCAACCCGCCGCAACCAGATACGATCACAACAACAACCAAACCCGCCATCGCTACCCGAAGCTGCATCACCACGCCACCTCCTCAGGGTTTCGACGCTCATCCCGCTACATATCGTTCCCGACAACGAAAGCCTATTCACTCAACAAGATACAACCGATACAACATTGAGACCCATCACCGACAGTGGTCGAAGCCCCGCACGTGGACATGCCGATATCGGGTGGGTGAGAGATGTGCTCGTTTCTGTAACAGAATTGACGATCGGGGCGTCCGGTGAGACGCGGCTGATAACGAGGTCACGAGGGCCCGCGCAGTGGTTGCGTCGGGCCCTCACTTGATAGCTGCGCTTCGTCGGTCCTACTTGTTTGTCGGTGGTTCAGTCGTAGTTGGTGCTTGCGTCGTGGGATTTCCGGGGTCCGGTTCGTCGGTCGTTGGGTTTTCCTTTGCCCATACTCCGATGGTTCCCCATTCGAGGTCGATGTCCACGGTGTGACACTCCGCCGGTCTGCTGAAGGTGAAGTCCATGACTAGCCAGGAATCTCCGAGTTGGGATCTGGTTTGCTGAGCCATTGTGACGGCTTCGGCCTTGGTGAGGCATGCCTCGATCCCTGAGGCCTTGAGCCCGATCTCTACTTGGCGGGCGCGGTTGATGTCATCCAGTGATTGCATTGTGACGAGATTGACCGGTGAGGATGTTTCCAGGGTGGTGGCCTCGCACTCGGTATCCCATGCCAACACAACCGGGAATCCTGGGTGTTCGGCTGCCGGGTCTCCTTCGAGGATGACGAAGTATTCGTCCTGGTCGATCCTGTCGCTGTATCCCTGCTCTGTGACAGTTGCCTCACAGAGCGTGAATTCGGTCGGAATACCATCCTGATTGCGGACCACATCGTTGCCGGTGGCACATTCAGCCAGCAGCACGTCCATTGTCAAGGGATCACCCAGGGGGTACTCGGACACGTAGGTGGCGGCCCCGGTTGTCAGGTCGTACATGCACCAGACGCCTTCGGATCTCAGGCTGGGTCGCCATCTTTCGAGATGAGCCGGGGCTTGTTGCTGGCCGTCGTCGACAATCGTTGCAACATCTTCGGGATCAGGTGAGAACACTCCCGCGGCAATCGCTCCCCCCGCGGTCAGCACCAACAACGCTGCCGCAAGAGCAGCAACCCGCCCCATTCTGGGACGTTGCCGTGTGGATGTAGTCGTATGGTCTTGCATTCCGATGATCTCCTCGAATAGAGCCTCCCCAGAGGCCGAACAGGGTCCATCGGGCAGTTGATGCGCATCAGGCACGGGGTTGTGGCTTTGGATCAGATGAACTGGATCACGTTTCATGGTGTTGTCTCCGGAGCTGCATCCCCGTGTGCCCTTTCACCTAGAACATGTCCGTCACCAACTGGATCTTTCACGAGCAGCTGAAACTCTTTCCGCAGACGCGCCTTGGCACGGTGCAGACGAACCGAAACAATGGCACCGGTCTTCCCAACAACCGTTGCGATCTGACCAGGGGCGAGTTCCTCCCACAAAGACAACAACAGAATCTCTCGATCGGCAGCCTCCAGAGTGTTCAGCGCCTCGACAGCCAAAGCAAGATCAGAGTCGTCATCGTTTGCTGCATGATCCGGCACGACCTCACGAGCTGCACTTGCCAAACGGCTGTAGAGGCGGGACACTCGAACGTCGCTGCGATGCCGGTTCGACAGCACCCGTCTAGCAACCCCGTACAGCCACATCCTCTGTTCTACGGCATCGTCAGGGACGGCGTCCCAGCGCCTCCAAGCCACCGCAAAGACATCAGCCACCACATCCTTGGCGTCCTCGTACGAGTCGACCCGCCTCACCGCATACGCCAACAACGAGGAATAGTTGTCGTCGAACAAAACTCGGAACCGACCGACGTCGGCAGCATCCGTCATCTAGACCTCAAACTTGAACGACCATTCACAAATACATGTCCACCAACGCCGCCACCTTTCACCCATTATCCCGATCCACGGCCACTGCCACGATCCCACCCTCAGGCACCAACGATTCGGGACCTTGGCGAACCCACACACATCGCCCACACCCACAGCAATATCGAGCACCCCTCGACATCGTCGAACCGGCGGATAGGACACATCCAGCGGCATGACGAAAGTCACGGCGAGTGTTCGACACCACGCCCGCGGAGGTGCCGGTCTGCTCGGTTTCCGAGCGCGCTCGTTACGTCGACATATTTGCTGATCGGGGTGGAACTCCCTGGGGTTGTGTAGCGTCTGATTGTTATGAGGCGTCTGACGGTTTCATTCTTAGTCCTTGCTTGCCTTGCCGCTGGTTGCGGTGGTAGCGATACAGGTGGTGCGGCGGATCTGGTCGTTGTGACTGGCGAGGCTGCAATTCCCAATGTCGATCTCTATCGACAACCGGTCGCTGATCCCGCCAAAAGGGCCGGGGCTGCAGCGGACTACATCGATTGCACCTTCGAAATCTGGCAGGGTGGGTGGTCTATGGATTTCGGTCCACCGGGAAGTGCTTCGGATCCCGAAGGTGCGCTGTCGAGGTTCTTGGACGAGGGTCTGTTCTCCCTTCCAGCCGGTGGTTTCGCTCCCGCCGGCAGCGATGAGCACCGGATGCTCTACACCTACTCGGTAGATGGCCTACCGAAGGTTGCCGTCATCGTCGCTGACGCCACCGAGGTGGAACTCGACGCCGACGATGGTTGGGTTGCCGAGACGTTCGCCAGCTGTGACCCAGCCGAGTACGACTCATCGACAGATGGACAGCTCTTCCTGAATGTGTGGCTCGACGCCAACGGCAACCGAGTTCCTACATCAATCATCACCTCGGCGCGGGGAGCGGAGCACTGTGACTGGGACTCGGTCACGTTCCTCACCTTCGAGGACCGTCAGTACATCAGGGATCCACAAGGTGTGTTGCGCAACTCCGGGCTGGTGGTCCCCTTCGATGACAATGCCGACATCCCCGACGACGCAATCAATACCGGCTATCACCGTGATGGTCGCCAACTGTGGGTTTCGACGGATGCGTCGATCGCATACCTAGTCGTGGGCGACCGTGTTGAAGTATGGCCAACAGCCACCACACCGATCGGATGCGCCTGAGGCCCGGCGAGGACACGAGCTGGAAGCTCTCCCGGATATCAAGAATTAAGCACAGCAGTGCCACGGTAGGTGTTCGAGACCCCGCCCGCAGTCGTGAGGATCCAGGACGGTCGACGAAATGTGCGTTCTCGTCCGAGATCTAGTGATCGGCTCGGCGAGCGGTTTACGAGGGCTTCCCAGACGAAGAGCCTGTTCAGCCAATGCTCGTTTGGGTGGTGCGGTTGTTGCAGCTGGAGGTATCGGGGTTTAACGGGTGTTTGCCTACAGTGGCTGGCCTGTGGGCCGGTGGAGTTCACAGGTGTTGTAACCCCCAATCGGGGTCTCGTGCGAGTAACAGGTATATGAACGACGCACTCCGTGATCAGAAGAGAAGTATCGGCCACGACCGGGATGTTCCCGTGGTTCGCTCGGTGCAGGACTTCGACGCGTTCTACGAGCGGGAGTATGGGTCGGTAGCCGCGCTGGCCTATGTCTTGTCGGGCAGCAGGATCGCCTCAGATGACCTCGCCCAAGAAGCCTTCCTGGCCGCCTACCGCCGTTGGACGGATATCGGTCGATACGACAATCCCGGGGCTTGGGTGAGACGAGCAGTGGCCAATCGCTCGGTATCGCTGTTTCGCCGCAGTGCGGCACAGACAAAGGCACTGACCCGGCTGAGCGGAGCGGACCCGGTGCGAGAGATGGCTCCGGACTCGGTTGATGTTTGGAAGGCCGTACGGCGCCTCCCCAAACGTCAAGCCCAAACGGTGGCCCTCTTCTATCTGGAAGATCTGAGCCTGTCGGAGACAGCTGCTGTCCTTGACTGTGCCGAAGAGACGGTGCGTACCCATCTACGCCGAGCACGCAAGACGCTGGCTGCACGGCTCGAGCCAATGGAGGATCGCCATGCCTATTGACGACAGAATGCGCCGCGCGGCTGCTGATGCCCGTGCCGCCGTCGCCCGCACCAGCCACGAGCCGATCGGCACCGTCCGTCGCCGTGCGGCGATGCAACGGATCATGGCGTTCGGTCTGGGGGCAATCGTGGTCCTGGCGGGAGTGGGGGCTGTGGCAATGGCCGGCGGCAGTGGCGACACCGTGTTGGTACCGCCAGCCGGCGAGGCAACCACCTCAACGACGACAACTACACCGACCACGACCACTGTCGCCCCAGTCGCGACTTCGGCTGCGCCGGAGACTACGAGCACCACGTTGCCGACTGTGCGGGGCGACGGGCTTTCCGACGTCGACGCGCTCCGAGAGTCCTTCGTCGAGGAGAACGCGACCCTCCTGCTCGCCATAGATGGGCTCGGAATCGCAGCGACCCCATATGTTGAACTCGACGGAGTGTGGTATTTCCGGTTCTCGGAACCCGCAAACTACGAGACCCGGCTTGCATTCGGGCCGGACTTCGTGGAGGGAGAGATGATCGATTTCATCATGTGGCTGCTCGTCGACCAAGAGTCCCCGACTATCACTGTCTACGGTGTCGCTCCCCTCGGCGTCACCGAACTAGCGCTGCCGATAGTCGATGCGAATGTGGCCTCGGACGGATCAGGCCCCGTCATACGCATCGATGAGTTCTATCAGCGGCCCGAGGTCGGCCGGTCCGTTTTCGTTGGTGAGTTCGATGCCGCCATCCTCACCGAGGCCACCCCACCTGTCCGATTTGATCCGTGGATAGTCACACCAGCGGAAGTCGAAATCGACACCCGTGCGATCTTCGAGAGCTTCGGGCTCCAGAGTGGCCAGGTTTGTGACTCCTGCGAGAGTCCCATCACCGCCGACATCTTCCTACCCACCAGAGAACTCCTCGCCGGTGAGTTGGAGGTCGACTTGTTCCCGGAAGTTCTGACCTGCGAAGGCGCCAACGGTGTGGGGAGACCCCCCAACCAAGGGCGGACCATCGAGAACGGAGAGGTGTTCCCAACACCAAGGGCCGCGTTCGAAGCCATCATGAGAGGCGAACTAGGAGACTCGTGGTTCCCGCACTCGGGCTATCTCGAGCTTACCGACTTGGCCGGGAACATCGCCTACGGCGCTCCACCGGACTGGGGTACTTTGGACGACGGAGTTGTCACGCTGATCAACATCGTTGCCGTCGGAGACGGATGGACGATCAGCCACTGGGAAGCCAGTGGTTGCTGAACCGCACATATCACCCACCCCGCCTCGCGTTATCGAGCGCCCACCAGCGTCCTGGAACCGGCAGATCGTGCGCATGCAGCTGTTGGCGGTGACCGCGTTCGGTGTTCGATCTTGGCGGTTGTGGCCGTTTGGCGAGTTATAAGGATCTGCGGCACTTATAACGGAATCGGATATAAGTCACCAGGGGCACCAAGGAGCGCCGCCAAAGGGCCTCCTCTCGATCTGGCGATCGGTGAGCGCCGCTACCCCGGAGCAACGGCACTCATGTCGGTTTATCGGCTGGCTCCTGCAACGAAGGTGGCGACGATGTATGTGGCGTGCCGGTCGAGTGATCGCCGAGCGCGGTCGTATCGCATCGTTGTCCTCGGATCGGCATGTGAAGCGGCTTCTTGGACATCCCGCAACGCCACACCGGCATCAAGCGCGGCGGTGATAAACGAGTGCCGCAGCGAGTGCGGTGAGATGTTCTTCTCAATCCCCCCGTGCCTCGCCAACCGTTTAACAATCCGGGTAGCGGCATGCCGATCCAAGCGGCGGGTACCGTCATGGTTCAAGAAGATCGGACCATCCTCTCGTTCACCAACACACAGATCAATGGCCCGGGCAGTACGGGGCGCCATCGGGATGGTGACAATCTTGCCTCCCTTCCGAGTAATAGTCAGGGTGCGATGACCCCGCTCCAACCCGCGATCCTCGATGTTGGCGTTGAGGGCCTCTGAGATCCGCAACCCATTCAAAGCCAACAAACAAGCCAAAGCATGGTCCCTCCCACCCGACAGTCCGGCCTGGACCAAGAACATGCCGAGTTCGTTGCGATCCAACCCGGTGGCATTGGATTCGTAATCAACCCGGGGTCGGCGCACATGAACCGCCGGCGACACCGGAATCAACTGCTCCTCAAAGCAATACCGGTAAAACCCGGCCACCGTTGACAAACGACGCGCCACAGTGGCTCTCGCTTTGCCGTCTGCCTCAAGACTGCGTGCAAACAACTCGATATGAGCCCGCTTCACATCAAACACCCGCAGCTGATGCGTGTCGCACCACCTCAGCCACTGCCGCAAATCCAAGCCATACGCCTCACGAGTCGTGTCGCCATAGCCAGCCAAGAAGCCGGCGATCGCCTGGCGCACCTCAAACGAGTCAATGTCCCGGGTCCGCAACGCGGCACAAACCTGGTTTCTGTAGTTGTCATCATGGTTCCTTCCCCTCACCAGAGAAACGAACCGACCTGCACCCCACCAATACAACACCAACCAGAAGTTATCCGGGTAGCCGCGAATTCGTCCCAGGTAGGTGCTTGAATGAGAGAGCAGAAGGAGAGGAAATGGCCCAGACCCACGATCGGCTTCGATTCGACGTTCCGCTATATACCGTCGCAGAAGCGGCACGCATCGTTGATGTTCACGCATCAACCCTGTCGACGTGGGCGCAGGGCTATGTGCGGCGTTTCCAGAAACGGCCGGATGTTGTTGGTGGTGCAATCATCACCTACCTTCAACCATCAGGTCCAAGGCGTCCCTCAATCCCGTTCGTGGGCCTCACCGAAGCCACAGTCCTTGCTGCAATCAGGCGTAGCGGAGTCCCGATGCAACGCATCAGGCCAGCTGTCCAGGCCCTCCAAAGCGGGTTGGGCGTCGACCACGCCCTCGCCTCCCGGCGGCTCTATACAGACGGTGCCGAGCTGTTGTTTGACTACGCCCAAAGCCACCCCGACACCGCCGACGGCCAAGCAGCCAAGCATCTCGTTGTGGTCAGGAGCGGACAGCGTGTCTTCACCGACGTCATCTTGGAATACCTACGCAGAATCGAGTACGCATCCGACGGCTACGCCGAGCTGATCCATGTTCCCGCCTATGACCATGCTGAGGTAGTCGTCGATCCGACACGCTCGTTCGGTGCACCCATCTTTGAACGAGGAGGGTCGCGTCTAGATGACGTCCTCCAACGGTTCTGGGCAGGCGAATCGCTAGATGAGCTCTCCGACGAATTCGGGGTGCCGCTAAGCCAGCTAGAGGACGTGCTCCGTGTCACATCCCGACGGGCTGCCTGACCTCTTCCTCGACCGAAGCCTGGGCCGAATCAAGGTCCCCGCACTGCTCAGAGCCGCCGGACTCCGCCTCGTCACCCTCGCCGAGCACTACGGCATACCTGCCGACGAAGCCATACCCGACGAAGACTGGCTCGAAGTCGCTGGCACCCAAGGATGGGTCGTGTTCATGAAAGACACCCGCATCAGATACAACCCAGCCGAGCGCGAAGCCGTCAAAGCGCACAAAGTTCGATGCTTCTGCCTGTCAAGCCAAAGCCTCACCGGCGACGCCATGTCCACCAGATTCCTCAATAACCTCGCACGAATCACCACAGCCTGCGACGAACCCGGACCCTTCATCTACGCCGTCCACAAGAACCGAATCGAAGAGCTCACTCTCGGTGACCAATAGGGCGAGCGGCAAGTGCCGATCTGGGACGCCCAGCGAAGTGATCGTTATGGCAACAGAATTGGTGATCGGGGTCGGCGACGGATCTATTCCCGGAAGAACACCAAGGGGATCCCGTTCCACGATTGTGGCGCTTGGGGGCACGGTGCTTCGGGGCCGAGTGTCACTCGGATCTGGTAATCGGGGACGTCTTGAATGGGGTAGGTGCCGTTGCCGGGATCGTCCCACACTTGGCCGTTGCGAGGGACGACCTGGGCCTCGACTGCTCCATAAGTATCGACGAGGTCCTGGCTGGTTTTGGCAAAGACTTCGTCGACGCGGTCTTTATCGGTTTGCCCATTCTTGGGTAGGCCGTCCCCAATATCAGAGCGGAGTATCTGGTCGGCGACTGGACAATCGGTCTTGATCAGGACCGTTTCGCCGATTGCATATGTGGTCAAGGTTTCGGGGGTGTC
>RCND010000814.1_pt1 | contig 17844 bp, 16 predicted proteins | sample 2041351 | NCBI WGS metagenome assembly RCND01 (sample SAMN09708230, study PRJNA481090) | Marine sediment metagenome, whole genome shotgun sequencing project. | biome: marine sediment; feature: ocean; material: sediment; isolation source: Sewage treatment plant 12B marine sediment (STP12B) ... | reverse complement strand
CAATCCTATTTTTTCAGGTATTTTTGCAGGAATGGAAAGTGTCCTTAGTACATACTTACCCGAAAGGGCCGTTGCACCTTGCATGGAGCTTATAAAAGTAAATGGGGTGCATCTGAAAATAGTAAACGAAAGGGTTACACGCCACGGGGATTATAGAAGACTTACCGATGGTAAGCATCAGATTACCGTAAATGCAACACTGAATAAGTATCGGTTTTTAATTACCCTAGTGCATGAGATTGCACACTTGGTTGCCTTTGAAAAATACGGTAGGCGCATTAAGCCCCACGGTTTGGAGTGGAAACAGACATTTCAATATTTGATGCTCCCCTTTATACGGCCAGAAGTATTTCCTTCAGGATTACTTCCGTTATTGGCAAGGCATTTTAGAAACCCAAAAGCAAGCAGTAGTACAGACGCAAATTTATCCATAGCTTTAAAGAGGTTTGATACGCAACAATCAGATAAAACCTATGTTTTGGAATTACCTATAGGAAGCGTTTTTCGTATGTATAACGGAAAGCTCTTTAAAAAAGGGAACAAGCGGACTAAAAGATATGAATGTGTTGAGGTGAGTTCCGGGAAAGTATACCTTTTCCAACCCAATGCAGAGGTTGAACTTATAACTAGTTAAGATGAATAAAAATTATTATGCAGTATTAATGGCCGGTGGCGTAGGTTCAAGATTTTGGCCTGTAAGTACCTCCGAGAACCCAAAACAGTTCCACGATATGTTAGGGACGGGAAGCACCTTGATACAAAAAACATTCCAACGACTAAATACCTTTGTGCCCACCGAGAATATTCTAATTCTTACCAACGAACGTTATAATGACTTAGTCTTGGAACAATTACCTATGGTGACCCAAGACCAAGTGGTGCTAGAGCCAGCTATGCGAAATACAGCACCCTGTATTTTATATGCAGCCTTAAAAATTCAAAAAATGAATCCTGACGGGCTTATGATTGTGGCACCTAGCGACCATTGGATAGAAGATGAAGCCGCTTTTGCAAAAGACGTGACCGCTTGTTTTGATAAATGTTCTACCGAAGCGGTGCTGTGTACTTTGGGTATAAAACCAAGCTTTCCCAATACTGGATTTGGGTATATAGAGTATGATAAGACGGATGACAACAAGCTTAAAAGAGTAAACCAATTCCGCGAAAAGCCAGATTATGATACCGCTAAGCAGTTTTTAGCACAAGGTAATTTTTTGTGGAACGCTGGAATTTTTATGTGGAGTGTAAAAACGATAGTAGACGCTTTTAAAGCCTATCAGCCAGATCAATATAAATTATTTGAATCAGGAATTGGCGTATATAATACAGGGGAGGAAAGTGCTTTTATAGCTGAAAATTACCCTAAGGCAGAAAACATTTCTATTGATTACGCGATTTTAGAGCAATCCTCAGCCATTTTTGTTTTAGCCGCTACGTTTGATTGGAACGATCTGGGTACCTGGGGCTCATTGTTTGATAAGTTGGACAAAGATACTTCTGGTAATGCCGTCGTAAATGCTCAAGTGCTTGCGGAAGATGCAAGAGGGAATATGATCAGCTCCCCTAAAGATAAGGTTGTGGTTGTAGACGGATTACAAGATTATATTATTGTAGACAAAAAAGATGTACTTTTAATATACCCCAAGTCTAAGGAGCAAGATATTAAGAAGGTGCTGAATAAAGTAAAAGATAAATTTGGCGATAAGTACGCATAAGTATGCAAGATAAAATTGGTCAGGACAGTAGCACACCCACAGACAATGCTACCGATAGTGGTGAGGATGTAAAGAAAGACTTCCAAGGATTATTGGGGAGTACCAAAAAGTTTTTATCCGAACTTTTAGATATTCGCACCAATACAGATCAGCAAGCAACAAAAGAAGCTATTATTGCGGATATTCCTTTTAAGGGGCATACGTCTTGGATTCTTATCTTTTCTATATTTATCGCTTCGATCGGGTTAAATGCAAACTCTACTGCAGTGGTTATTGGGGCCATGCTTATTTCTCCGCTTATGGGACCTATTTTAGGCATAGGTATGTCTATAGGTATAAATGATATAGATACACTCAAAAGATCCTTAAAGAATTTTGCGGTTATGGTGGTACTTAGTGTATTGACTGCATTTTTGTTTTTTAAGTTTTTCCCACTTAGGGATGAATCATCAGAATTATTAGCCAGAACGGCGCCGGATATTAGGGATGTATTGATCGCTTTTTTTGGGGGATTGTCACTGGTAATTGCTAGGGCAAAAAAGGGAACTATTGCCAGTGTTATTTTTGGGGTGGCTATTGCCACCGCTTTGATGCCACCCTTGTGTACCGTTGGTTTTGGCCTTGCTATAGGGAACTGGGATTATGCAGCCGGTGCCATGTATCTGTTTACGATCAATACAATATTCATTGCCTTGGCTACTTTTTTAGTTATAAAACTCCTGCGCTTTCCTATGGTGCGTTATGTAAATTCTAAAAGACGCAGATTTATAGCTAGAATGGCATCTTTGGTTGCTGTTCTTGTAATGATTCCTGCCGGGTTTACCTTTTATAATGTCTTTCAGGAATCTTTATTCCGAAAGGATGCAACCAGTTTTGTTAACGAGAAAATTGCACTTTATCAATTCTCAGAGGAAGGTAGATTCTTGGAGGATTTTACCAATTTGGAATTCAATGATGGGGAGAACCTCCTTATTGAGGTAGTATTTATGGGTAATGAGACCATTCCCGAAAATATTATTGCCACTTGGAAAACACAAATGAATGAATACTCCAAACTGAAGGGAACGACACTCATTGTAGTCCAAGGGTCCAAAAATAAAGCTGCTGATCAGCTGAAATATGTTAATGAATTATATGAGTCCCAGAAGAACCAATTATCCAGTAAGGATGAGAAAATTTCTTTTTTAGAGTCGGAACTCATGCGTTTGAACAAGGGTGCAGCGGGGCAAATTCCTTTTCCCGAAATAAGCCTGGAGGCTAAAACCAATTATGAAAACCTATCTCGTTTGGCGTATTCGTACATGATTTCAACCGACTTTGCCAAAACGGATACCATACCAGTATTTGAAGTGACTTGGAAAAAGGAAGCAAAACGCTCAGATACTGAGAAAGACCTTAAAAAACTTCATGATTGGCTTAAACTCCGTTTAAAAAATAAAGAGCTTCTGGTAAAGGAAGTTGTTTTGGAGTAAGAAAATTTTAACTTACGCAAGGTAATATACTTCCATAATTCATACTGTTAGTTGCGTTCTTCGATATACATCTGTCGCACTTTTTTGAAAAGATCTGAAGAATAGACAAAATTAGTAACGGCTTCATTATCGGTCTTAAAGATTTCATTCTTGGTACCTTCCCATTCTTTGAGTCCGTCTTTTAAAAAGAGAATTTTCTCCCCTATTTGCATCACGGAGTTCATATCATGTGTATTAATTACCGTGGTAATATCATATTCTTCGGTAATTTCTTTAATAAGATTATCTATCAAAATGGCTGTTTTGGGGTCTAGTCCGGAATTTGGCTCATCGCAAAACAGGTATTTAGGATTCATAACTATGGCACGGGCAATAGCCACACGTTTTTGCATCCCACCAGATATTTCCGAAGGAAATTTATGATGTGCATCAATAAGGTTCACTCTCTTTAGAACAGCGTTTACCCTATCTGACATCTCCGATTTTGGTTGCTTGGTAAACATTTCTAAAGGAAACATTACGTTGCCTGCAACGGTCATACTATCAAAAAGAGCACTGCCTTGAAAAACCATACCCATTTCTTGTCTCAGGTTTCGTTGTTCCTTACCCGAAAGCGAAGCATAGCTATTTCCATCATAAATGATATCTCCTTTTTCAGGATAAAATAAGCCTAAAAGACATTTTAAGAAAACAGTTTTTCCAGAGCCACTTTGGCCAATAATTAAATTGGTTTTTCCGGTCTCAAAAACTGTACTTATGCCTTTTAGCACATGTGCGTCTCCAAATGATTTGTGTATGTCGTTTACTTCTATCATTAGCCCAGAAGGAGTTGTGTTAGCAAATAGTTCAATATAATGATGACCACACTGGTCCATACAAAGGCGGTAGTGCTGGCCTTACCAACTTCTAGAGCACCCCCTTTCATGTAAAAACCATGATAAGAAGGTATGGTAGCGATGACAAAGGCAAAAATCAGGGTTTTAACAAAAGCATAGGCAATATGAAACGGAACAAAATCCATCTGAAGGCCTTCAATAAAATTTGCACTGGTTAGAAAGCCACCAAAAACACCAGCAAACCATCCGCCAAAAATACCGACGTACATGGAAATAGCAATTGCAAATGGATAGAAAAGCATTGCAATTATTTTTGGAAATACAAGATAATTCAAAGAATTTACGCCCATGACTTCTAAGGCATCTATCTGTTCCGTTACCCGCATGGTGCCGATGCTAGAGGTAATGTAAGACCCTACTTTACCCGCCATAATAATGGATACAAAAGTTGGAGCAAATTCTAAAATAATGGACTGTCGTGTAGCAAATCCAATGAGATTTTTAGGGATTATAGGACTCGTAAGATTCAATGCTGTTTGTATGGCAACAACCGCTCCTATGAAAAAAGAAATAAAAACAATAATACCCAGAGAACCGTAAATAAGTTCATCTATCTCCTTTAAAATCAAAGATTTCATGATACGCCATTTGGTAGGTTTTTTGAAAACCTCCCGTACCATAATGCCGTAGCTACCAACGGACGCTAAATAGTTCATGCGTTATAAATAGATTTCTTAATGTAAAAGTAACAATAAAGGGCTGGATTTGACCTAGATTTAAACTTTTAAGGGAGATTTTATTTACATTTACGAAGCAAAAATTCAAGTATGAACCAGAGTCGTTTTTTAGTTTTTAGTTTACTTTTCACAGGTCTATTTTCAGTTTTAACCCTTAATGGGCAAAAGAAATCTAAGGGAGATGATGCTATTCAGTTGCGGGTAAAGCCCAAGCTGGTGGTAGGGATTGTAGTAGATCAGATGCGTTATGATTATTTAACGCGCTTTTACGATCATTATGGAGCGGGTGGTTTCAAACGTATCATTGCCCAAGGCTTTAATTGTAAGAATAACCATTTTAATTATGCGCCAACTAGCACTGGCCCAGGACATACGTCTGTTCATACAGGCACTACTCCTGCTACTCATGGTGTCATTGGTAACAATTGGTATGACAAGGAGAATGACGAAACCGTATACTGCGCAGGTGACGATAGCTACGCTTCTGTTGGCACAACCAGTAACGCCGGACAAATGTCGCCCCATCGTATGACAGTTACCACGTTATCCGACGAACTAAGGCTGCATACACAAATGAAAGGAAAGACCATCGCTATTGCTTTAAAGGATAGGGGAGCCGTACTTCCAGGTGGACATACCGCGAATGCCGCTTACTGGTTTCACGGTAAGGAGGAAGGGAAGTGGATAAGCAGTACCTATTATATGAACGAATTACCTGTTTGGGTAACCGATTTTAATAGTTCTGGAGTGGCGCAGTCGTATAAAAAAGCGTGGACTACACTAAAAGACATCAAAACCTATAAGGAAAGTGGTCCTGATAACAATAATTACGAAGGATTGTTTAAAGGGGAGACTACTCCTACTTTTCCACATAATACTGCAGCGCTCTTGGACAAGAATAAGGATTTTGATATTATAAAAGGCACGCCTTATGGTAACAGCATTACAGCCGATTTTGCCATTGAAGCCCTGGAAAAGGAAGAATTAGGAACGGATGACGATACAGATTTTTTAGCCATCAGTTTTTCCAGTACGGATTATGTTGGACATAAGTACGGGGTAAATTCCAAAGAAGTGCAAGACACCTATCTCCGATTGGATAGGGATTTGGAACGATTGCTAACAGCGTTGGATAAAACAGTAGGCGAAGGCGAGTATACTTTATTTTTGACTGCCGACCATGCAGCGGGTGAAGTGCCGGCGTATCTTAAGGATATGAAAATACCTGCAGGTTATGTAGATTATAGCGTAAGCAAGGCTAAGTTTTCTGAGTTTTTAAAATACAAATACGGCACGGAGGATATTGTAAAGAATTTTTCCAACCTACAAATATTTTTGGATCACAAAATTATTAAAAACTTGGACTTGGATGTGAAGGAGGTACAAGAGGAAATTGCTAAGGAATACCTTAGTTATGATTTCATAGACCGTGTGTACACAGGGCATCAAATGTGGGAGAATCAGTATACTTCAGGTATACCCTATGTTCTTCAAAACGGATATAATCAAAAACGTTCTGGCGATGTACTTTTGGTCCTTAAGCCTAGTGTTATTAGTTATGGCAGAACAGGCTCTACCCATGGGTCACCGCAAATTTATGATACGCATGTGCCACTTCTCTTCTACGGAAATGGGATAAAAAAGGGCAGTACGGTAGAGCGTACCGAAATTCCTGATATAGCCTCTACAATAGCTGTGTTATTGGGGATTTCTTTCCCCAGTGGTAACACAGGGAAACCCATTTCAGCTGTATTGCAATAAATAGCGGTATGAACGTACAACCTGTAGGTATTTTTGATTCTGGAATTGGTGGAACTTCCATTTGGAAAGAAATCCAAGAGGTTTTGCCTAACGAGAATTGTTTGTATCTGGCCGACAGCAAAAACGCGCCGTATGGTGAAAAATCGCAGCAAGAGATTCTTCAACTTTGTATTAAGAACACCGAATATCTTTTAGAGCACAACTGTAAATTAATTGTCGTGGCTTGCAACACAGCAACAACCAACGCTATTGATTATTTACGGAGTAATTATACTGTACCTTTTATCGGTATTGAACCTGCCATTAAGCCAGCTGCATTGAACTCAAAATCCAAAACGGTAGGAGTATTGGCTACAAAGGGCACATTGGCCAGTAGCTTGTTTCATAGCACGACACAAAATCATGCAGAAGGAATAATAATTATTGAGCAACAAGGGAAAGGGTTGGTAGAACTAATAGAAAGTGGAAAACTTAATTCCAATACCACTCGTGAACTATTGGAAATCTATATTAGACCAATGCTAGATAAAGGAATAGATTATTTGGTTTTGGGTTGTACTCACTATCCGTACTTGATTCCTTTGTTAAAAGAACTCTTGCCTAAAGGTGTCAAAATCATAGATTCCGGTGAGGCCGTAGCGCGGCAGACGAAAGCCGTGCTAGAAAAGAACATGCTTTTAAATACTTCTGAAAAAACAGGAAAACAGCAACTCTTTACCAATACAGACCCTGCGCTATTGGAGCGTTTTGTGTCGTCTGTTCTTGTCGAAAAAGAGGTGCGATTTTTAGATTTTTAAGTCATTTTTAATTCGCGAATAAGTCAAATAGGTAAAAGCATAGTGGTGTTTTTCATCTTTTGGATGATGTTCTTCTGCTGTAAGCTGCCAATTAATTACATCAAACTCAGGAAAAAAAGTATCAGCCTCCAAACTAGTATGTACGCGTGTGAGTTCTATGATATCTGCTAAAGCTTCCCCTTGTTTGTAGATTTCCCCGCCTCCAATTATAAACGCATCTTCTTCCGATACCAATTTTAGCGCGGCTTCCAAAGAATGTACAACGATACAGTCTTCAAATTTTACCGTATAGTTTTTATCACGTGTGATAATGATATGAGTGCGTTTAGGTAAAGGTTTTGGGAAACTCTCAAAGGTCTTTCGCCCCATAATAATTTTGTGTCCAATGGTCAGTTTTTTAAAACGCTTAAAATCATCTGGCAGATGCCATAATAGATCATTATCCTTACCTATAGCGTTGTTCTCGGCCGCTGCGGCTATCATTGTAATTGTGTTCACTTAAAACTGGTTTTAATTTCTTCAATAGAAGGGCAAAAAGAGTGCCAATGGTATAATACTATTTTATCTTTAGGCTAAAGATACAGTAATTGGATTTTTTGAATAGGTATTTGGTGTAAGTTCATAGAACTGAAGTAAACAAATGATAAATGGAAAAAATAAGGAAGGAGTTTCCGGTAACAAGAAAATGTATTTACGCGAATACTGCTGTTTATGGTCCTATGTATGATTCCCTTTTGGACTGGCGGCAGGAACATGATTTGGATTTTCTGCTCCATGGTAGCGACATGCGAGAAAAATCATTAAAAATTATAGAGGATACACGAAGTACAGTTGGGCAATTTTTTAATTGTAAACGAGAAAACGTGGCTTTGGTCAATAATTTCTCCACAGGTCTTAATCTCTTGCTGGAAGGGTTAAAACCAAGAACAAAGGTGTTGCTGCTAGAGAACGACTATCCCTCTGTAAATTGGCCTTTTGAAAATAGAGATTTTGATATTTCTTATGTAAAAATGGATGTCGATGTAGAATTGCATATCCAAGAAGCCATTGTTGCTAATACTATTGAAGTGCTAGCTCTAAGTATCGTTCAGTGGTTAGATGGTTTTTTAATAAACCTTGATTTTTTAAAAGAACTGAAACAAGCAAATCCTAATTTAATTATCATTGCAGATGCTACCCAGTTTTGCGGTACGCGAACCTTTGACTTTGCCGCATCTGGTATAGATATTTTGGGTGCTAGTGCTTATAAATGGCTATTGGCAGGTTATGGGAATGGCTTTATGTTGTTTTCCGATGCCGTTCAGGACCGATTTCCGATACATAGTACTGGGTTTAATGCGGCCAACGGTAACTTGGATAAAAAAAATAGTATCCGCTTTTCTAAAAAAATGGAGCCCGGCCATTTGTCCTGTCTCAGTTTTGGAAGTTTGAAATTTTCTATGGACTTCATGCAGAACATAGGGATGAGCAGCATAACGGAACATAATAGTGCATTATCCTTGAAGGCCAAAGACGCGTTATCTAATTTGGGACTTTTGGATCAAAAGATAATGAAACGGAAAGGGCATAGTACCATCTTCAATATTAAAGGAGATGATGCTGTTTTTAAAAAATTATTGGAGAACAATGTGCTTTGTGCACAAAGGGGAAACGGTATTCGATTGAGTTTTCATTTTTATAATACAATGAACGAGGTAGATGAGATTATAGGAATCTTAAAAACTGTGACATAGAAATCATTTAACTGTAATTTTCAAAGCACTAATTCTCAGTCTTTTGAGAAATAACTTCTAATTTTTGTCAAATTGATAAAAATGACATGAGTCATTGTAAATGAGCATCTTAAAGTAGTAGTTTTGCCGTATATTCTAAAAATAGATACCATGGCAATTGCAAAACAATATTTAAAAACTAAGCCAGTTTGTAAAGTTACCTTTACAGTACCGGCAGAAGAGGCGAAAAAAGTAGCTGTAGTTGGTGATTTCAACAACTGGAACCCAAAAGGCAGTACTTTGAAAAAATTAAAGAATGGAACTTTTAAGGGAACATTCGACCTTCCAAAAGAAAACACGTACGAGTTTAAGTATATCGTAGACGGTTCTTACGTAAATGATGGTGAAGCTGATCGTTATCAGTGGAACGATTTTGCTGGTTCTGAGAACGCCGTTCTTGAATTGTAGTTAGTCGTATCATTTTATTAACAAGAAAGGCACGGGAATCTCCCGTGCCTTTCTTGTTTTTGGATTACGCTACCACAGATACGCCCTTCCAAAAAGCTACTCTGCCTTTTATGCCTTTTGCCAATTCGCTAACTTCTGGATAGAACCAAGCGGCATCTGGGTTCTGTTTGCCCTGTACTTCTATAGTATAGTAAGAGGCAGTTCCTTTCCAAGGACAAGAAGTATGAGTATTACTAGTTTTAAAATATTCTTTTTTAATACTCTCTGCTGGAAAATAATGGTTGTTCTCCACCACTAAGGTGTCTTTACTCTCTGCAATTACTGTGTCGTTCCAAATAGCTTTCATTCTAGTTTGTATTTTAATCTGATTTTTTGAAAAGATAATTCTTATAATAGTTTTTTAAGTCGCTAAACTCATCCATTACTTTCAACCCTGATTGCGCTGCTAACCAATGGACTGTTTTGTCATCATATTTTTGTGAGATTTCCGTATGTATCGTTTCCCAAGCTTCAAACGTAATGTCTAGATCTAGTTTTTCTAACCTAACTTTTTGCGGGGTTTGTGCTACCAAATAGCTCTTTGCCGTACCACTCTCGGGATCATACACTTCCCAATGTAAAAAATTATCTACATCAAAATTGGCTTCTAACTCCCGGTTCATACGCACCAGTAGATTTTTATTGAATTTAGCCGTAATTCCTGCGGTATCGTTGTAGGCATCAAGTATGGTTTGGGGACGTTTTTTTTGGTCAAAACCTATAAATAATAGGTCGTTTGGTTGCATGTACCCTTGTATTTGAGATAGGAATTCAATCGCTTTATCGTGTAGGAGATTCCCAATATTAGAGCCAAGGAAGAGGATGACTTTCCGGTCATCTTCCGTAAAGTTTAATTTTTTTAGCGTTTCAAAATAGGTTCCTTGTAAAGGTTCTGTTTTTAATGTTGGAATATCCTGTGCTAAATCAGACTGTAAAGAATCTAGTGCATTTTGACTAATATCTATAGGCCTATAGGTGAAATTAAGGTCTTTCTGGGTGAAATGCCGTAGCAAGATTTTGGTCTTTTTTCCGTCCCCAGCTCCCAATTCTATCAAATGAAAATGTTTGTTGTCTTTGGAAAAAAGATGCGCAAGCTGTTCCTTATATTGCTCCAAAATAGCAAATTCCGTATCGGTTAGATAATATTCCGGCATGTTCATAATATCTTGAAAAAGTAGGTCGCCAGCTTTGTCATATATGTATTTGGAAGACAAGAATTTTGGATAGGAGGTGAGGCCTTGGTAAACCTCTTGCTTAAATTGGGAGTCTTGGTTTTGAACTAATTTTTTATGCATGTAGGGTATGTCGTAGTTATTTGGCCAACCTTAATCCGGTAAATTGCCATCTTAAGTTGGTTTGAAAAAAATTTCGATAGGTAGGTCTTGCATGTTTTATGGGTGTAGCTACTGAGCTGCCCCGCAATACTTTTTGATTTACCATAAATTTGCCATTGTATTCGCCCAAGGCGCCATCTGCTTTTTTATAATTAGGGTAGGGCAAGTAGGCACTTTCCGTCCATTCCCAACGCTGACCCCAGGTGAAAAGATGTTGTGCAGCTTCCCATTCAAATTCTGTGGGCAAGCGATAGCCCCTCCATTGTGCATAGGCAAATGCCTCAAAATAGGAGATGTGGGTTACTGCTGTTTCGGGATTAACCTTTTGCAAACCGTTATAGGTGTAGTGATGCCAGATTCCATTTATGTTATGCCAATACAAGGGAGCGGAAATACCTTCACTGTTTACCCAGTCCCAACCTTCGGCATGCCAAAGGTCAAACCGTTGGTAACCACCGGACGCTATAAATGCTATAAAATCTGCATTGTTCACTAAGGTGTTAGAAATAGCGTACCCTTCTAGAAAGACTTTATGTCTACCTAGTTCATTGTCATAACAGAAATCATTGGAGTTGTGGCCTATTTCGTATATACCCTCATCCATTTTAATCCATTTTTGAACATCTTTTACAGCTTTATGTTCCTTAAAACCATCTGAATATTTAGGCAGTAAAGGATTGTTACCAAGGATGTACTTGATATCCGTCAATAATAATTCTTGATGTTGTTTTTCATGATGTATACCAATCTCCAAAACCTCGTCCAGTTCGTTGCTGTCTACCGTATTTAGTAATTCTTTAATGGACGATGTTACATGGGCTCTGTATGCATACACCTCGTTAACCGACGGTCTGGATAAATTACCACGATCTGCTCGCACCACACGCTTGCCAAGGGTTTCATAATAACTATTGAAAACAAAGGAGAAATCCTCGTTAAAAACACGGTAGTCTGCGCTATACTTCTTTAGGATAAATTCTTCAAAAAACCAAGTACTGTGGCCTAAATGCCATTTGGGCGGAGATACATCTGCAATAGGTTGTACTACATAATCCTCTATTTCCAGAGGTTTACAAATGGTTTCGGTATGCTCTCGGGTTTCTAAAAAGAAATCTAAAAGAGAAGCGGTAAGTAACATGAATCACAATTTTTTTAAAGATAAAGAAATATTATGGGCTCATTTTTGCTTTAACCTACTTTTAGGCTACGATATGAATGGGTAAGCTGAACACAAAAGCTGTTCCCTCATTTGGCCTACTAAGTACACTAATACTGGCATTGTGTAGCTCCATTATTTTTTTAACGATTGCCAAGCCAAGTCCAGCGCCTTCTTTTTGTTGTCCTGTTTTAGTTTGACGGTATCGTTCAAAAATTAACGCTTGATTTTCTTGCTGAATGCCTGGCCCCGAATCTTTAATCGTAATTTCTACTCTATCTGCTTTGGGCACAATACCAACAGTAACTGCACCATTCTCCGGCGTAAATTTAAGCGCATTGTCCATTAAGTTTTGAACAGCTCTTTCTACCAATGAGATATCCCCAAACACTAAAGGTATCCCTTGCTGCATTTCCAAGGTTAAGGTAATGTTCTTTTGTTTAGCTATCACTTGATAATTTCTGTGTACATCATTGGCCAATTCGCTAATTAAAAAAGGTTCTTTTTGGGGTTCAATTTGATTGGCCTCTAATTTTGAATACTCAAACAATTGGGATATCAGCTTTGAAAGCCTTTCACTACTAGAATTAATTGTTGTTAAATAATCGGACCGCTGCTTAGTCGTCAACACACTATCCTTCATTTGCAATGTTTCTGTATACCCTTGAATTATGGCAAGTGGTGTTCGCAGATCATGTGAGATATTTGCTATAAGCTCTTGTCGTAATTTCTCCAAGGATTTTATTTTTTCCATATCCTTTAAAATGGTGTTGGCCATTTGGTTAAAGGTTGTGGTAACGCCCGCTAAATCACTTTGTTCAGCATCTTGAATTCTATATTTTAAATCACCCTGCTCAAAACGTTTGGCTGCATATACGAGCTCTCTCAAAGTTTTAGTCAAATACCATACTGACAATATGCCTAAAATTGCTGCAAAAAGTAAAGTGACAAGTAAGGTGCCTATCCCTAGTTTTAAAGCGTAACTACCAAATAATAGTTCTCTGGTATTAAGATATTCTTCTCCTGCTAAAATAATGTATATGTACCCTTCGTTACCGCCTTTTTCGAATTTGGCAACGGAAAAGACTTGCTGGTTCTCCAGATTCTTTGGGTCATCTCCAAGAATGTATCCCTTACCATTTGATGAAATAAATTGTTTGATTGGAAGCGTATTTACTTTTTTCTGATTGGTCTCTGGGGCATCATGATCAAGAACCACCGAGTATTGTACTTTGCCTTCCATATCTAGCAAATACACTTCTATAGCTCTATTAACTGCCATCATATCGTGCATGATATCTCCAAATAATGCTTTGTTAATAGTGCCTGTACTATCAATTGGGCTTTGGTCAACAAACTTTTCATCAATTAAGTCTTTGGCTAAGTTGGCATGTAACCGCTGGGTAGTTTCATAAAAGTAGTTGTTGGATAGGTGAATGGTCGCAATAGTATATCCTAAACCGGCTAACACAAGAATTGCCAGAAAAGAGAATACTAGTTTTTTTACTAATCTATTGGAGAGTATTGTTGTATTCATAGTTCTTCATTGAATTTGTACCCTACTCCCCAAGTAGTTAAAATAAAGGTAGGGTTACTCATATCTGGTTCTATTTTTGATCGTAGCCTGTTGATATGAGAATTTACGGTGTGTTCATAGCCTTTAAAGTCATATCCCCAAATAAGGTTTAATAGTTTGGCGCGGTCATAGCTCTTGCCTGGGTTGGAGGAAAGTAAGACCAATAATTCAAACTCCTTGGGTGATAGTTCAACCTTACTTCCGCTTACTAGTACCTTACGCATGTCTATATCCACCGATAGGTTTCCATATTGTATCACTTTTTTTACTATAGGTTCTGGTGCTGTTTTAGCACCCATTTTTTGTCGCCTAAAGATTGCTTTGACCCGGGCAATAAACTCCCTCACACTAAAAGGTTTGGTCAAATAATCATCCGCCCCTATTTCTAGTCCTAATACTTTGTCAATTTCTTCAGATTTTGCGGTCAACATTATAATAGGGGATTTTATATTATTGGCACGAATTTTTTGGCAAACTTCAATCCCATCCATTCCTGGAAGCATAATATCAAGTATGATGAGGTCCGGGGCCATTTCGATTGCTAATCTTAGGCCTTCGTCACCTCTGCCAGCAGAACGTACATCACATTCTAAATCCTTAAGATGTATCTCCAGCAAATGAACGATTTCTGAATCGTCTTCAATAATCAATACTTTTCTCATATATCACGAATTAAGAGGTAAACTATCACGGAAAGTTCACAACGGTATTCAAAATAGTAACTATCCGTAGAGGTAGAGTCGTAAAAAATGTGAATTTCTTGCATAAGCTTTATGTTTTAATGCGTAATACACTGAAAATCAATGAGTAATAAAATATGATTTTTACGTGATACTTCTGTTACAGCTTCCTAGTTTCTTTGAGTCAAATTTAAAACACATAAAACGATGAACAATTTTAGAACAATTATGTTATTGTTTGTTTTTACAGCTTTGTTATTTAGCTGTGAAGAAGATGATAATGAAGTTTCTCCTTTGGAACTTAACGCAGGAACTATTAATGGAGGACCTTTTGCTTTTGCTGTGGACGGCCAGGCAGATATGGTAAGCGGAATTACTTTAAATGCTTCTACACTAACTGGAAGTATTCAGAACTATGTTATTACCGATGACACAAAGAATATTCTAGGGCTGCCACCAACTTTGGAAGCCTTAGAAGGAGTAGATTTTGACGGGGCCGGAATAGGTTCCTGCTATATTTATCATATTTCTTACGAAGCAGGCTTGTCTGGTTTGGAGTCTGGTGCTAACCTTGATAATTTATCTGGTGATTTTGCACTATCTAATTTTATAGTAGTAGTGAGGAACGGATTAAATGCAGGTAGCCTCGCTGGCGGACCTTTTGAGTTTTTAGTAGACGGAATGCCCGACATGGTAACGGGAATTGTTTTGGATGATACGGAGTTGAACGGCGAGACCCAATCCTATGTAATTACGGATGATTCCAAGAATATTTTAGGATTACCTCCAACCTTAGAAGCAGTTGAAGGCGTCAATTTTGATGGTGCTGGAGTTGGTTCTTGTTATATATACCATATTACCTATTCGGGTGAACTGACTGGTCTGGAAGCTGGTGAAAATCTAGAAGGTTTAATGGGTAGTTTTAATCTTTCAAATTTTATTGAAGTGGAACGTAATGGGCTCAATGCAGGTGTTTTATCAGGTGGTCCTTTTGAATTTACTGTAGATGGAATACCTGATATGGCAACTGGATTGGCTTTGGATGATAGTATGATTACTGGAGCTAATAGCGGCTTTGTAATTACGGATGCTGATTTGAATATTCTTGGTTTACCGCCAACACTGGAAGCTGCACAAGGCGTTGATTTTGATGGAGCCGGAGTGGGAGTGTGTTTAATATGGCATATTACGTATGAAAATGGTATAACTGGATTAGAGGCTGGCGGAAATGCAGGAAACTTGGAAGGATTTTTCGCTTTATCCAATTCAATTTCAGTTACTAGAAGTGGTTTGAACGCAGGGATGATCTCCGGTGGGCCATATGAATTTACTGTTGATGGTATGGCAGATATGGTCACTGGAATTACGTTGGAAGATGCAGCACTTACAGGCTCCAATCAAACATGGATAATTACAGATGACCAAAATAATATTCTTGGGCTACCTCCAATGATTGCCAATGTAGAAGGTGTGAATTTTGATGAAGCGGGCGTAGGGGTATGCCTTATCTGGCACTTAACCTATGAGGAAGGATTGAGCGGACTAATGGCAGGCAACAACGTATCCGATTTAGAAGGATTCTATGGCTTATCAAATTCCATAACGGTAACTAGAAATCCATTGGAAGCAGGAACACTTTCTGGAGGTCCTTATACATTTATGGTAGATGGTATACCAGATATGGTCAGTGGTATCATGTTAGATGCTGCTAACTTAAATGGTTCTAATCAAACATATGTAATTACCGATGATTCCGGGAATATATTAGGGTTGCCACCAACCTTGGAAGCTGTTGAAGGAGTTGATTTTGATGGTGCCGGAGTAGGGGTTTGCTATATTTGGCATTTAACTTATGAAGAGGGATTATCAGGACTGGCCGCTGGGCAGAATACCAATAATTTGGATGGCTTCTATGACCTCTCGAATTTTATAATGGTTACAAGACAGTAAAATTTGCTATGAAGAAGAAACTACTAGTTTTGTAAACTGTTTTGTTTTATCATGTAAAAGCCCAAACGAAAGTTTGGGCTTTTTATCTTATAGTTAAATTAACGGCCATACTTAATACCTAAGCTGAGTATTCAGGTTTAAATTAGTATATCAATAGTTTTAAACTAAGAAAAGCCTTCATTAAGTTAGTACTGTACTATTTTTTAGTTGACCTAGAAAAGTGTGTAGCCAAAAATAACGGAAAAGCTATTAAATTCACTATCAGAAAAATTTATAGCGCGTTTGGAAACCGTTAAAAGTCTTAATTCTAAACTAAATTTATCAAGATACTTATATCCGAAACCACCAGAGAAACTTCCCAATGTTGTAAATTCTCCAGAACGTAAAACAGTTTCATCTGCTCTTGTAAATTCAAATTCATTTTTTAGGGTAAAATCAAAAATATAGGTAGTATTTATAAACAGTTTGGAGTTTTTACTTAAAAACATATAATATCTAAAACCAAATGGAACTTCTATGGAAGAATAAATTATTTTAGAGTTCAGAATACCTCCAGAAATATTATCATTTTCAAAAGAATTTTCAGCTTCGTAATTTTGATAGGCAAATTCTGCGATAATGCTCCATTTGTTTTTATTGATGGGAAGAACAACTTCCGTTTCTATGCCAAACCCAAAACCTTGTTTTTCCTCCATAGTTAAATTAACAGATTCAAAAGTGCGAACGGGTGTTGTGGCAGAGGAATAATTAAGCCTTGGTCTTAAACTGAGGTTAAAGTTCGTTTTCTCATTTCTTTCTGTAAAATTTGAATACTCCTGATTAACACATTCATTATGTTTCGTGAAGACCTTGGTTAAATCGTCCTTGGTATAGTTAACCTGCTGCATTTGTGTGTAGCTAAAAAGCTTACATTGTAAATTTTCTAACAACTGCTCTCTATATGCGGTATTTTCTCTAAGTTTATTCCTGTCCAATAAATATCGTTTGTAGACCAATTGTTCAATGGTGCCATCCGCGGTAGTAAAGAAAAATAGTTCTCGGTTTTCGTTTATAAAGGAATACAAACTAGACTGCCCATCAATTAGTGTTTTTAAGAATATTGTTTTATTCTCAAAATTAGGTTCTCTATTTTTCCCTAAAGTATTAGTATTCTGGCTAGATTGATCAATATTAACTGTGCGTCTAATAAATTTGGATGTATTGTTGACCCCAAACTCACTTACAATAGCTATAGTTAATTCTTGAACAGAACCCTTGTCACTATTTTTGAAAATAATTTTGCTGGGATTATTTCTCTTGTCGTAGTTTTTTATTAAACCTTCAATTCTATTATTTTCATTATCAATGTAATAGCCTTTGTCGAAATTAACTTGTGCAGAACAAACTGTAGCAAATATTAAAATTAATAAAGAACATAGTATTGGTTTTTTCATGTAAAATTGATTCTTAATTTAAGAATAGCTTGGAGCATTTGATTATTGGTGCATACCTGGCAAGGAACTAAATTTAAAAAATCAAACCGCTACAACCCCTTTTATATGCGGATATGGATTGTAATTAACTAAAGTAAAGTCTTCGAATTTAAAATTAAATATGTCTTTTACTTCTGGA
>RCND010000812.1_pt1 | contig 17857 bp, 14 predicted proteins | sample 2041351 | NCBI WGS metagenome assembly RCND01 (sample SAMN09708230, study PRJNA481090) | Marine sediment metagenome, whole genome shotgun sequencing project. | biome: marine sediment; feature: ocean; material: sediment; isolation source: Sewage treatment plant 12B marine sediment (STP12B) ... | reverse complement strand
ATAGTGATTGAAGCAATAACAGTGGTCTGATGGGTGTTGGATTGACAATAACTTCTAATTTATTTTTAGTAATTGCTGAAACAACTGCCTTTGCAACTTTTTCAGGTGAAGATGTGCCAATTGCTGAAGGCGCCTTTAAATCTGCATCACTTTCTACATCAAACCACATTCCGGTATCTGAAATAAAACCTGGACAGATTACGGAAATACCTACTGGATAGGATTCTCCCATTGCAGTAACACGAAGACTTCTGCTAAAACCAACAAGCCCATGTTTGCTGGCAGTATATGCTTCATCATACGGAGTACCAACAAGTCCTGACAGTGAAGCAATATTAACAATGTGACCTTCACCTCTTTCGATCATTTTAGGAAGAAATAATTTTGATAGAATCATTGGAGCAATGAGATTGACATTAATGATCTGATCTATATCGTCTGTTTTCATTTCATGATATGGCACACACACATCAATACCAGCATTATTTATTAATATATCAATTCCATTTGCTAATGTATCTACTTCATCAACCAAATTTGAGAGCTGATTTATGTTTCCAACATCAGCAGCTACAGTAAATATTTTCACAGACGAAGATTTTAGTACACTGGAAGTCTTTTTAAGAGATTCAGCATTCCTAGCAACAAGAACAAGGTTCATGCCTTGATTTGCCAAAGCTTTTGCAATATGTACTCCTAAACCTCTTGATGCTCCGGTTATTAGTGCGGTTTTACCTCTAAGTGTTTTCATATCTTTTATGCTATTTGCCAATAAAGCCTTTCCTGGATTCCCTGTTATTTTGTAAGAGTTTGCCCAGGTAATTCCAGAATGCCACATGGAAGGTGTAGGAATCACTATCAGCTATGGCTTCCTTAAAGTTAATTGTGCTACTACAGCTGGCCGGATGTTGAATGGTGGGATCGAAAAGCCCCGGTTTCTCGGGATGAAACTGTATCCCCAGTACATTTGGATAACGCTTATGCTGGATTCCTTCAACGATCTTTCCGTCCATGGAGGTGGCAGTAATTTCCCATCCCTGTCCAAGCTTATCAAGGGCCTGGTGGTGCGCACTGAGTACCAGGGGATTCGTATCACTATTGAAACCAAGCCCACGGCTAAGCACCATATCAGCTTTCAGGGATATATGGTGAAAATGATAGGAGGTAGGGTCATCGCATCCCGTGTTTAGATAATTCATGTAGTTACGATGCATCTGGTCGGGCGGCAGGGACAGAATCTCCTCTGCATTCCATATTCCATATAGCTCGGTAGGAATATCCTGCACCATGGTTCCCCCGGTGGCTACATTCATGGTTTGCATACCAAGGCAGATCCCGTTGACCACATAGTCAGGGTTCTCTTCCAGATAAGGTGTCCAACTGGTATTTTGACTGCCTCCCAGAAGATGAAAAAGATAGGATAGCTCCAAATAGTGCCTGAATGGATCGGTAACACTTGTTAGCAGATGAACCTCCTCTCCATACACCACGGGAGGAATATCAGGTCCGCCCATAAACAGAGCCCCTTTGGAGCTTTCAAATAGCTTCATGAACTGCGCGCTTGCGGGATTTTCCCGGTAAATGTTTGCCGGTCCCAGTTCCCCTTTGACCTCCTGGAGACTGAAGGGGAAATTTTTGTGCTGTTCAATATAGTCTTGTGCCTTGCTGTAATCATAGCTTTCACCAGGGTGAAATATCCCCAGCACATGGTATCCATCCAGTGGGAACAATTCTTCATCCACAAGCTTTTGAATAACTTCCAGGTTATAGGCAGTTGGATGAAATAAGAGAACAGTGTCCTGCCCTGTTGAAGACAATTTAAATACGAGTAGCAGGATCAGCGATGTAATACTTAAGCGGAATTTCATGGACACTCTTTGGCTTATTTTAGGATGGTAGAAAGCTGCTGGATAATACTGTTCATGTTGTCTCGGGTCTCATCGTCAAGGGTTTTGAAACTTAAATTCCCATCGGTGACCTCCTGCAGGAAGTTCGAAGCAAGAATAGCCCTGGAGTAATTGTTATCTATGAGGTATTCTGAGTTTTTTACGGTGATTCCCTCCCTCACTTTTACCACGTATTTTTTAAAATCTATGGTGGAGAAGAGATCCTCCGTATCGGGATAATACTCCATAAATAGCATCTGTTTATTGGCCAGATCAATTTTATTGTCGTATTGCTCCTTCATCAGTTTTTCATGTACCAGCCGCTCTTCGGAATTCCCAAAATTGAGAATAATATATTCTATGCCCCAACCCATAAGGATATTGACCATCATAGGGATGCTTTCAGCTCCTGAGGCAGGCAAAAAATAGCACTCTTTTTCGAAGCCGGTAAGTGCAACCACTGCTTTCAGGAAATAATAGGTGGCCAGGTCCTTTACAATGACATTGTTGAAGGATTTAATGATCTCCTGCTGGCTTAGCCTCGCACCCATGGTGGAGTAAATTGGAGATAGAGTGTCGGCTGTGGCCGATTTAAGGGAGCGAGCACTGTAGACAAGGGTCTCACTTTTCATATCGTCTTCGATGGCTCTCTGAACAGCCAGAATCCGATATAACTTATTTACATCGACCAGGTGGGGAGAGTGGGTGGTATAGATGATCTGAACTTGTTCCTTGATATCATCAAATACCTTTAGTACATCTTCCTGGGCCCTTGCATGCAGACTGACTGCCGGCTCATCGATCAATAGCACCTTATTGCGCTTACTTTTATCCATGGCGGTAGCCTTAAGCTCCAGGAAGAAGGAGAGAAACCACCTTACCCCACGGCTCCGCTGTTTGGGATAAAGCCTCTCTTTCTCATCTTTAATCCAGAACTCTATAAAGGGCTTTCCGCTTTTTTCCGGATTGGTGTGGTCGTAATGCGATAGTTCAAAATTGATTTTGATCTTATTATTCTTTCCCACATTTTGTCTCCAGAAATCCTGGAAGTTCAGTGTGAGTTCTCCATTCAGGTTCTCAATCTTTTGTTTAAGGATCCTGCTGGAAGGTTGCTGGAAAAAGGAGTACTCCAGCCCGGTAATGGTCAGGAAATTAATGGCGGCTTTATACCCTTCAGCATGCTTATTGGCCCGGACAATGTCTTCCAGGTCGATGCGGTTGGGTAAGAGTGAGCTGAAATCTTCGAACATCTCAAAATCGGGAAGGATTTTAAATATCTCTTCAGCAAGTTCGGTGGAGCTGTAGTACTCCTTCATGGAATCCACCTCTTTCATGGCCGCTTTCATGGCACTATCAATGGACTTCCCCTCGAATACATATTCAAGTAGCAGTAACTGGATGCGATGTGCATCATTCAGTTCGGCTATCTCATCCTTTAACTTTTCAATATCGGTCCTGCATATCTCCTCTCTGATCTCGGCGGCTCGCTGTTCTCTTTCCGAAGTGTACATCCCGGTCATCTGAAGCAGCCGCTTAAGCTGATCCTGCGTTAGGGCCAGAGCTTCTTTTTTTTCAGCGGTTTCCTCCTGGATCTCCTTCAGTTTCCTGTTTACCTCACTTTTTTCATCCAGCGCTTCCAGAATATCTTTCTTTTCCTCCTGTTTTGTTTGCTTCAGACCAAGAGTCTCTTTCAACTTCAGAAACATCTCCTCTTCCAGTGCCAGCTCCTTCCTGAGTTCCTCCTTTCGCGCCCTGGATGGAAACTTCCTGATGTTTCGCCTGATCTCAGTCATCCTCTGTTTGATGGTTTCCAGCTTCTCGGCAGTCCACTCAGCCTCCTCATTTACTTTATTCAGTTTTTTTGATGCGGTGGCAATATCGCGGTTCAGATGCTCCAGGTTTTCCATGACCTTTAGTTCCCTCTGCCTTAGCTGGTCATAGGTCAAATTGTAAACCTCCTGCAACTCATCACCCATCTCCATCTGTGAATCCATATCATCTATCCACTTCCGTGTCAGTGAAACGGTTTCCACAGAACTAATCAGTTTACGGATCTCAGGGTTCAACCTTCTTTTATTGAGGTGGTTCTCAATATCGGCAAATACAAAGTTAAACTTGCAGCTGACCACCGGCATCGAGAGGTCGCTTCTGAGCATATCTTCAATCAGTCTCCCGTCATGAAAAGCCTTAAGCGCCTCCAGTATGGATGTCTTACCCGATTCGTTCTGACCGATAAGACTGGTGATATTGTCATGGGCCAAAGTATGCCAGCCGGTATCCACTATGGATCTGAAATTCTGAATTCTAAAAGAAACCAAATGCATGTTCCTGCTTTATATAAATCTAATTCCGAACATCAATATGTCGTCCACCTGGAGCTCATTTCCTTTCCAATCTGCCATCACGCGGTCCAGCTCTTTGCGTTGCTCCTCCATGGTCATATCCGATATACTGATCAGTAAATCTCTAAACGGCCCATATTTGAATTTCTTGTTCTCTGGCCCGCCAAACTGATCGGGATATCCATCGGAAAATAGGTATACGATATCGCCCGGTTTTAGTTGCAGTGTATGATTGGTAAATGAACTTTCTTCAATGGCATCGATACCCACCGGCATTTTATCTGCTTTAATTTCGGTAAGTACCTTTTTGCGGATGTGGTAGAGGGGGTTGTTAGCTCCCGAAAATTGCAGTTCGCCCGATCGGGGGTGGAACACACAGAGAGCCATATCCATGGCATCCTTATTTTCCAGTTCGTAGCCCCGTTGGTGCAAGGCTTTCATAACCCGTTCCCGAAGGAGGTTAAGAATCCTGCTGGAGCGGATGGGCCCTCTAATGCTGAGGATCTCGTTGAGGAAGGAGATGCCCATTATACTCATCAAAGCGCCGGGTACGCCATGCCCGGTACAATCGCCGGCAGCCACCACGATATAATCTTCCTTCCGGGAGCAATAATAAAAATCTCCGCTTACAATATCCCGTGGTTGATGGAAAATAAAAAATTCTTTCAGCATATTCTCCATATACTTCTGGTTAGGAAGCACAGCCCGTTGAATGAAGCTCGCATATTTGAGACTTGCCATCAGTTCCCTGCGTTGATCAAGCAGGTTTTCCATGGATAGTTTTGGTTCTTTCAATCTCCTTAGGTTTTAGTCAGGTTCTTACTCCGGCAGAGCCACATCAAAGATGCCCCCTTTTACAATATAACAGGGCGAGCCACACTCTTCATTGGCATTATAGAGCTCCATATTATCAGCATCAAAAGCCTCAATTATTTTATCCCCAGAGCGATATGTGGCGCGGACCGTGTAGCTGCTGTTCATTTTCGAGTAGAGATAAAACTCTTCAGTGGTGGCGGTATCTTGCCAGTCGATCACTCCCTCCTCATAGTCACCCCGGTAAAATGTCAGCGGTACAGAATCATTCTCAGCATTGATGGTAAGATTGATAATCAGGTTTGCACTATCAGGCGCATAGCCATAACAGTCTCCACAATCGATCGACGGCATCCAGTTTTCCGGCTCACAGGCCGTAAATTTGCCCGAAACCAGCACCAGCAGTGCAGCTGCCAGGAGCCTAGTATGTAATTTCTTTCTGGACATTGGGATTTTTCCGCTTTAAAATTCTGAGGAACAGGGTAATATTTATTTTCCATGCCCCCTCCAGGAGTGTGCCATAGGTATAACGTTCGGCCCCTGCTTTTATTCCGGCAAAATTCTTCTTCATATACAGGCCGGACGACAGGGCAAGAGAGTACCTGGCTTTCTCGTGCTCACTGGCTCCCTTATGGCTCGGAAAGGAGAGCATTCCATAGAGTCCGCCATATGCTCCATATTCCATTCCCGATTTGTCATGAAGGAAGGCGAAATTCTTTCCCCCTCCCAGGGTCCACACCCAGCGCGACTCCCTGTATTGGTGGATCAGCAAGTCATCGATTTCAAACTGTACTTTTCTGATTATGGGACGAAAATCAATTCCGCTTTCAACAAAGTACCCGAATTTACGGTCCACCACTGAAAAACGGATCTGCATCATATGTTCGTTGCTTCGGAAGGAATTGCCCCATCCCAGGTTGTACTCCGTAAAACTGGGCTTGGGAGAGGTGGTGGCTCCGGCACTTTTTAAAAGCTTTAGCGCTTTGTTACTGCCTTGCTGACGGGCCAGATCGTAAAGAGTTTCACCCGATTTGAGCGTGTGATTTACATTGGCACCACTATCTATCAGTAGCTTAGCAATGGTGTCGTATCTGAAGAATACTGCATAAACCAGGGGGGTATAGTTCTGTTTGTTGACCCTTTCCAGCGCTGCTCCTTTTTCGAGCAACAACTGGCTTATGGGGAGATTTCCCTGTTGGGCGGCTATCATCAGGGGAGTGTTAAGTAGTTCGTCGGCACCATCCGGATCAAGTCCGTTCTGCAACAAAACGTCGGTGGTCTCCAGGTTGCCGAAGTAAACAGCTGTCATTACGGCCATATTGCCATCCCTGTCGCTTATGCTGTCGGATGCACCATAATAGAGAAGAAGATCAGCTATTTCATAGTCATTTATGGCCGCTGCATAAAGTAGTGCAGAACCCTGGTAGCTATCACGATGGTCAGGATCGGCCCCTTTTTCCAGCAGGAAGTGTGCCACATCAAAGTGCCTGTTGAACACAGCTATCAGCAGGGGAGTGGTCCCCTCCGCATCGCTAAAATTCAGGCCGGCACCATTCAATACCAGCATTTTGACCATTAGTACATCACCACTTTCAGCGGCAAACATCAGAGCAGTCATTCCCCCTTCGGCTACGGCATTGGGATCAGCACCCCGCTCAAGTAGCAGCATTACTGCATCGGGATTCCTTTTTAATACGGATTCAACCAGATTCCAATCATCCTCTCCCGCTTTGAAATATGTTGTATCCAAAGGTTCATCTTGAGCCTCCTCCTGAGCATAGATAGCAGGACCCCCAAGAGTGATCATTAATACTCCTGTCAGCAATAAGATGCTTATCCGGATGCCAGTTCTCTTATCCACCTTTACGTTTTACCTTGAATCCTTTCTCCTGCAGCAAAGTGAACACCCTGTCTCTGAAATCACCCTGGATCAGAATGTTGTGATCACCAACAGAGCCTCCCACACCGCAGCTGCTCTTCAACTCTTTGGCCAGGGTTTTTAAATTATCTGTGCTCCCTTTAAAACCTTCTATCAGGGTGACTTTCTTTCCTTTACGGTTTTTCTTATCCAGACTCACGTAAAGCACCTGCTTCTGTGGTGCAAGAGTCTCCGACTCCTCCTGATCTCCCGATTCATATTGAAAATCCGGATTGGTCGAATAAACCATGGCCAGGCGTTTTTTCCAGTCATTTTCCATGCTAAGGCTTCTCTTATTGCAGCATAAATATCTGAAATTATTTCTTTAATTTAGATGACCAGGCCTAAAACCTTATGACCATGCGAGCAATACTTATCACCATCATTCCCTGCCTTGTTTTGATTTCTTCCTGTAATAAGAAGATTGTAGATCCTGAATCGCCCGACGGCAGGATCCAGGTTTCCCTGGGGACTAATGCCACCCAGGCATTTACATACAGTGTGAGCATGGAAGAGCAAGTCATGGTCAAGCCATCGACTATCATACTAAAATTCCAGAATCAAGATGATTTTGGCGGGGAACTTAATATGGAGCTGATCTCTCAGTCAGTTAATGATGAAACTTGGAAGCCTTTATGGGGAAAGACATCTTTGGCCCGGAATCATTACAATGAATATATCTACCGCCTGAGTGAGAGGGAGCAGGAAGCCCGGCACCTTGACTGGATCATCAGGGTGTATGACGATGGGGTGGCTTTTCGATACAGCTTTCCTGAAGACTCGGGCTTTGGAGATTTTAAGCTCACTGAAGAACTGACACAGTTTAACATGGATCCTTCAAATACTGCCTGGGCCACAAATCATGAGCACTACTATTCCAGCCAGGAACACACCTATGATGAAAGAGCGGTAGGGGAAATTGGTGAGGATGAACTGATTGGGTGTCCGCTCCTGGTGGAGGTGGCAGGTGCCGGATGGCTGTTAATCAGCGAGGCCGATCTGACTGACTGGGCCGGATTATATTTCAAGGCATCGGAGCAGAATCCCGGTAATATCGTCTCCTCCCTGGCTTCACTGAAGCGGGATCCCGGAGTGAAGGTGGAAGGCTTAAGCCCCGCCATATCGCCATGGAGGGTGATTATGGTGGGAGATGATCCTGGAACCTTCATAGAATCAAATATTATTGCCAACCTGAATGATCCAGCAGAATACGATGATGTGAGCTGGATTAAACCTGGATTGAGTGCATGGGACCGCTGGTGGTCCGGTGATTATGGTCCGGATGTCGGATTTGAGCTGGGAATGAACACTGCCACCATGAAATATTTTGTCGATCTGGCCCATGAAATGGGGTGGGAGTATATGATTGTGGACTGGAGCTGGTACGGGGAGGTTTTCAGAACTGTGGATGGAGTGCAGGGGCCGGCTCCCAATGCTGATATAACCACCCCCATTGAGGAGGTGGATATTGAAGGGATCATTGAATATGCCGGAGAACGAAATGTGGACATTATTCTATGGGTGCTTTCCATGCACCTTGACCGGCAGATGGATGAGGCATTGGCACAATACGAGAAGTGGGGAGCAGCTGGTATCAAGGTCGATTTTATGGATAGCGACGACCAGGATATGGTCAACTGGTATCATACACTGGCCCGCAAGGCTGCCAGCCATCACCTGGTGATTGATTTTCATGGAGCCTATAAACCAACGGGTGTTTCAAGAACCCTTCCCAATCTACTGACCCGCGAGGGTGTTCTGGGGAATGAATACACCAAATGGTCCGACCTGATTACGCCCCGTCATACAGTTACACTTCCTTTTACCCGCGGTGTGCTGGGAGAAATGGACTTTACACCTGGGGGGTTCAACCACATTCACCAGGAAAATTTTCAAATTGTGGGAGGGGATGCACCCAATCCTTATGTAATGGGAACCCGCTGTCACCAACTGGCCATGCTGGTGGTCTATGAAAGCGTATTCGGAGTGGTATGTGATTCACCCCATAACTACAAGGATCAGCCGGGAAGTGATTTCTTAAAGCTGGTGCCCTCCACATGGGATGAGACCCGGTACATCAGTGGTTATCCTGGAGAGAGCATTCTTATTGCACGACGCTCGGGTGATCAATGGTATGTGGGGGGAATGACTAATGAGGAGTCAAAGGAAGTAAGTTTTTCGCTTGATTTCCTTGGTGAAGGGATCCATGATGCTACACTTTGGAAGGATGCAAAAGATGCAGGGACCAATCCTGCCCATCTGGATAAGGAGGAGGTATCAGGATTAAGCAGGGATGCGAGCCTGACCGTGAAGATGGAGAAGGGGGGAGGCTTTGTAATGATTATCTCCTAGTTGCCCAGTTCCAGTTGGTTACGCACCAGGTTGAAATAGTGCCCCTTCTTGGCTATAAGGGTATTGTGCTTGCCCTCTTCAACGATTCGGCCCTGGTCAAGTACAATAATCTGGTCCGCGTTTTTCACGGTGCTCAGGCGGTGTGCCACAATAAGCACTGTTTTACCCCTGAAAACCAGCTGAAGATTCTCCATGATGCGCTTCTCATTATTGGCATCCAGAGCACTGGTCCCTTCATCCAGGAACAGGAAGCCGGGATTCTTATATATGGCCCTTGCAATAAGGATCCGTTGCTCCTCACCTCCGCTGAGGGTAAGTCCTTCCTGACCGACTACGGTATTGTAACCCAAGGGCAGGCGGTCGATAAAATCATCAATGCATGCCATCTTGGCTGCATACAGTAGTTGTTCGGCCTTAATTTCATGTTCCCCCAGAGCAATATTCCTGGCTATGGTGTCGGAGAAGATGAATCCATCCTGCATGACTACGCCGCACTGTCTTCTCCACAGGTCGGGCGACATCATCTGAATATTCATATCTCCAGCCCTGATATCTCCCTTGGCTGGCGGATAAAATCCCAGCAATAGCTTCAGCAGTGTGGTTTTTCCACTTCCACTGACCCCAACCAGCGCTGTAACCGTATCCTTTTTCAGGATCAGATTGATATCTTCCAGTACATTACGTTGAATGGCACCCGGGTAGGTGAACTCCAGCTGATTGACCGAAAGCTTCTCAATAGCAGGAAGTACCGTGACACCGGTTTCCCGCTGATATTCATCTTCAGTTTCATGAATTTCCCCCAACCGTTCCAGGCTGATCTTGGCATCCTGTGCCCGGTGAAAGAAGGAGATCATCTGTTCAATGGGCCCGTTTAGTTGTCCGAGTATATACGAGATCGCCAGAAGAGTACCAAGGGTCAAATTGCCGTTTAGTACCGCGATGGCAGCCGTAACATTGATGAGAATGTTTTTGGTTTCATTAATAAATACACCCCCTGCTTCCTGGTATTGGTTTAGGGAGAGCGATTTCATATTGATCCGGAACAGGCCCGCCTGGAGGTCCTTCCACTCCCATTGGCTGGTTCGTTCTGCATTGTTTAGTTTGATCTCCCGGATCCCATGAATAATCTGAATCAGTTTGCTCTGATTTTCGGCCATTTTCGAAAAGTACTTCTGGTCCAGGACTCTCCGGCGCTTCATAAAAACAAAGATCCAAAGGAAATAGAGCAAGCCGCCGGCCAGGAAAATCACCAATATTTTCAGGCTGTATATGGCCAGGATGATGGCAAAGACCACCAGGTTAAACATGGAGAAGAGGATAGTGAGTGAAGAGGTGGTCATAAAGGTCTCGATCCTGCGGTGGTCGCCAATGCGCTGCAGGATATCACCGGTGAGCTTGGTATCGAAGAATCCCACAGGGAGTTTCATCAATTTAGAAAGGAAATCGGAGATCAAGGAAATATTCACACGTGCACTCAGGTGAAGTAAGATCCATCTTCGAATAAAGTCAATTCCCATCTGGGAAATGATCAGCACAAATTGGAATAGCAGCACCAGGTAAATGAAGGGAAGATCCTGGTTGGTGATCCCAAAATCCACCATGGACTGGAACAGGAAGGGGAGCAGGAATTGGATAATGCTTCCTATAATCAAACCCAGCAAGAGATGATATACATAGCGCCGGTAAGGGGCCAGGTAGCGGCTCAGGTAGCGGAAACCGGTTTTCTTAACAGGCTCGTCTTCCTGGTTCAGAAAATCCGGGGTGGGCTGAACCAGCAGGACTGAGCCTTTGGCTTCTCCATCCTGGCGAGTACTTATCCAGGACTTCAGAAACTCCTCTTTGGTATAGACTGTATGCCCAAATCCAGGATCGGCCACATAAACCTTTTCCTTACGGATCTTATATACCACCACAAAATGTTTCTGCTGCCAGTGAACTATCACCGGTAGGGGTGCTTCCTCCTTAAGACGCTCCCATGTGAGGGAGACCCCCATGGTCTGCATGCCTATGTCTTCAGCGGCTCTTGCAATCCCAAGCATCGATACTCCTTCTCTGGTCAGGTGAGATTTTTCCCGGAGCGTTTGAAGTGTAAAATGTTTTCCATAATGACGGGCCACCATTCTCAGACAGGTGGGTCCGCAGTCCATGGCGTCAAGTTGCTTATAGAAAGGGAATGAGGGCATATGTTCGATGACTTATGCCCCCTAAATTAAGAATTATTTTAACAATACCTTTTCCAATTTTATGGCATCATTCTGGTAGGGTCCCTCCAGTTCTGTTAATGGATGAAGCTTCTCCAGTGCAGCTTCCCATCTGTCTGATTTAATGAGTGCCAGGGTCGAGTACCATCTTATGCTTTGATCCAGCATATCCCTGGGTGCAGGCTCTTCCGTGTTGATCAGTTCCATCACCAGCTGCTGGCGGTCCAGCTCCATGGCTGACAGCAGGTAGTAAAGCCGGATCAGTTTATTGTCCTTTTCCTGTGGGAGACGTTCTGAAAGTAATTCCATAGATTCCAGGTAGTTGCCCTGGCGGTATTGAATAATTCCGGGTTCGGATTCTCCCCGGGTATCCTGGTAATATGCAAGCACCACCGGATCCTTTGTTGGATGATAGTATCTGGCCAGCACACTTTCATTTCCCGGAGGTCTCAAAAGTATGATAAGTAAAATGGCCAGGGAGCAGGCTACTGCAGGGGGGATGTACCACCAGGTCCGAAACCCTTCTTTTCGGTACGTCCTTAAGGGTGCAACGTGCCCCATGGCCTCTTTGAGTTTTGCTTTGAAGGCATTTTGATCCCGCTTCTGTAATTGGTCGCGAATCAACTCATAAGCTGCCGATTGCTCCTCAAACGCCTCCTTAAGCGCATCATTGGATTCCAACTCCTTTTCGAAAGAAGTGGCCTCTTCCTGGCTGAGGTCGCCTGACAAATATTTGATAATAAGATCAACGTAGCTCATCTTTTAGTCGTTTAAATAGGGGGTCATTCACAATCCTGTTTATCAGGCTCTTCTTGCATCTGTATTTTCTGTCCGCTGTGTGGTGAAGATCCTTGTAATTCATGGCAGCCCGGATATCTTCCACGCTAAAATTGTTGAAATACATGGATAAGATCTTTTGACAATCTTTACTTAAGGCATCAAAATGCTTGTTAAACAGATCGGTCAGGTGATTCTGAAGCAGAGGGTCATCAGCAGGTCCGGGATCATTTACCTCAAGGGGTTGTTCACGCAGTTTCTGGGTGCGTTGCAAATATTTTTTGCGTTCCTGCATCCATATGTTTTTACAGATGGCATAGAGATAGGTACCAAATTTACATGTTAACTCCAGTTCGTTTGATTTAATCCGCTTATAAACAATGATCATTGCATCCTGGAAAATATCACGGGCCTCTTCCCTCGATCCCTGGTTATGTGTAATGTATCCTTCAATGATGGGATAGTGGGTATTATATACATGCTCTAGGATGGAAGAATCGTGGTTTCTGATCCCTTTAATCAAATCGCTATTGGACGGGAGTTTCATTATTCAGCTTTCAAAAAAAAAGGCAGATGATTTTAAATCACCTGCCCGGATAGTTGTAGTTTTAGTCAGCAAGTAGAAAAGAGGTTCACCTTTTCCAAAAATGCTAGATGCAAATATATGTGATTTAAAGCTCAACACCGGCCAAGATCTATGTTTAATAACACACCTAACTACTTGATGTGCTCACCGCACACATATCAGCGTCTTATGCAATTATTTTTAAAAAGTTTCTAAAATGGCAGGTTTGAGAGATCCACATTACCTCCCGAAAGGATTACCCCGACCTTTCTGTTTTTGAACTCAGTACTGTTTCTGAACATGGCTGCCACTGCTACCGCACTGGAGGGTTCAATGACGATTTTCATCCGTTCCCAAATGAACTTCATGGCCTCAATAATCTCCTTCTCTTCCACTCTGATGATTTTACTGACCAGTTTCTGAATGATGGGGAAATTCTGATCACCCAGTTGGGTTTTCAGTCCGTCTGCAATGGTCTTTGGATTGATACTTGGTTGTATCTTACCGGTTTTCAGGGATAGATAGGCATCATCAGCACCGAAAGGTTCTGCACCAATAGTTTCGATATAGTAGTGCAGGTGGTTCACGGCCAGAGCCGTCCCTGCCAGGAGTCCGCCTCCGCCTACCGGGGCAATAACTACATCCAGTTGCTCTGCCTCTTTGGCGAGCTCCATAACCGCAGTGGCATTTCCGAGGATGACATTCATATCGTTGGAGGGATGGATGAAAGTTGCTCCCTTTTTTTTCTGCTGTGCTATCAAAGTCGATTCCCGGCTCTTAAGCGTTGGTTGACAATCAATGATCTGGGCACCGTATCCTGCCACGGCATCCCGCTTTACGCTTGGGGCATTGGATGGCATTACAATATAGGCCTTGGTGTCCAGGGCACTGGCAGCCAGGGCAAGTGCAGCTGCAAAATTTCCTGAAGAGTGGGTGATCACACCATGGGCACGTTCATCTTCCGACAGCTGAAGAATGGCATTGACTGCTCCCCGGATTTTAAAAGCTCCTCCTCGCTGAAAGTTTTCACATTTAAAGTAGACAGTGGCTTTGAGCATACTGTCGATTGTTGAGGAGGTAAGTACTGGGGTATTGTGGACATGGGGGGCTATTCTTTTTACAGCCGCTTGTACATCTTTAAGCGCAGGGATCATAGCTACCGGATTTAGTGATAAATACCAATATCTATACAATATATGGTACTTTCAGGTAAAAGTAAAGGATTACTTTTTAAAGCGATACCTGATGGAAAGACCAAAATCGAGCAAATCGGGCTCAAACACCGCGTAGAGATTGAGCATGGGTTTCCAGTCGAGACTGAAATTCAGGGGCAGATCCCTGAGTGTATACTCAATCCCGGCCACTGCAGCCACTCCCAGAGAAAATTCCTCGTCCCAGTCACCTCCAAAGCCCCCGCCCCCCAGGTATATAAAGGTTCTCGTATTTTTCTTAAAGGGCTCCAGGTGGTACTCATAGAGTGCGCCCAGGTTGAAACCATGCTTGTTATACAGGAAATCAACTTCGAAGGCTGACATTCTGTGCAGTCTGAACCCTTTGTAAGTGATCCCACTGGAGTAACCAGCACGAATACCCGCAGAGTGCATATAAGGTTGTGCCTTTATCTCCTGCCAGGGAATCAGAAGGATTGCTGACAAAGCAAGTAAGGTAGCTAGCAGTTTCGTCCTTTTCATCTTTTTTCAGTTTCTTCATGTAAGTCCAGTCTACCACCAGTGACCTCGAATGCAGTTTCCGTATAGGAGGGGATCTTGAGGCCTTGCGGAAAATAGTTACTTTTCAAAATGGTCGTCTCAATGATCACCCGCTGACGTGAAACGCAGCGCTTCAACCATCCATTATCAGGGTCCATTTGGAAATCATAGGTCTGGCTTCCCGAAACGGTCGACTTTACATCTCCCATCCCGGTGGTTTCATAAAACTCTTTGAGGGTGTTCAGCATACCCATTCCCTGGATCACCACCATCTCGTCTGTGGTTTTGGTCAGATAGTAGCGGTTAACCATCTTTACGGCTTTGGTATTAAAAAAATAGGTAATGTCGTTGGTCCAGTTGCTCATGGGATTTATAACCGGATAGATCCAGATAAACACATTGCAGATACTTTTGAAGGCATCTGGGCCGTAGGCTTCCTCGAGAGTCTTCATAATGACCTGCTGTTCTAAGGAATCAGTAAGCTGAAAGCTTTCAAGAGGAGCAAAGAGCTCTTTCAATCCTTCCACGCTCACCAGTTTGCCACGAGGAGTCATTGTCATAGAAAAAGTGCCCTGTTCCAACAGTTCCACCATCTCAGTAAGCATTTTGTCCCTCCCCGAAGCGGAGCTGATATCTATGTCCATCTGCGGGGCCAGCATGGAGATCAACAAATCCCTGTACCCGACGCTCATATGGAACTGGTCTGCTGCATCTATGGAATCCACACTGAATTCCACTCTTGTCAGGTTGTAGAAGGAGAGCTCTTCACTGTCGATAGATTCGGAGTGGGTAGTTTGTTGCAGGTCAATCTCCAGGAAGTAGCTTTCGCCAACTTGCAAGTTGTAGCTAAGACCCGGTCCCTGGGCCCGGACTTCGCCAACCTGGACCACGAATAGTGCCAGTGCAAAGAAAATATAAGCGCTTTTCATGTGTGGATAAAAGTAGCAAATATTGTCAGAATTCGCTTTGTTATTCAAATAACAATATATATATTTGTGCTCGCTGAGAAGCTGGCTATTCTGGCTTTAAGGCATCATTAATAATCTGATCCGGAGGAAGCTCTGAAGGTAAAGAGTTCAAAATGAACGTTTTCTTTTTTACTTCCGAAGGCTCGTAAATCGACAATAAATGATCTACGATCCTCAGGCTTATGCCATTGAAGACAAAGCCATGCATCCGTTTATCTCTGAGAAAGAGATTGAAGAGATCCTTGCTGGGGCCCAACCCGAGCGTTCACTGGTCCGCGATATAATCGCCAAATCCTTAAGTAAAAAGCGGCTCACCATGCAGGAGACTGCGGTACTTGTTAATGCCACCGACCCGGAACTGGTTGAAGAGATCAAAGCGGGTGCCAGGAAGCTGAAGGAGCAGGTGTATGGGAAGCGGATCGTCCTCTTTGCCCCCCTCTATGTGGGGAATCTTTGTATCAACAACTGTGAGTATTGTGGTTTTCGTGCTGCCAACAAGAGTCAGAAGCGCACCACACTAAGCAATCCCGAGCTTATACAGGAGGTGGAGATGCTGGAAGAGATGGGACAAAAAAGGCTGATCCTGGTTTATGGAGAGCACCCCAAATACACTCCTGAATTTATAGCCGACACCGTACGAACCGTTTATAAGGTAAAGAAGGGGAACGGGGAGATTCGTCGTGTCAATATCAATGCGGCTCCTATGGATATCCAGGGATTTAAAACTGTACTGGATGCCGGGATCGGTACCTACCAGGTATTCCAGGAGTCTTACCACCGTGGGGCTTACTCCATTTACCATACAGGTGGTGTGAAGAAGGATTATGACTGGAGGATCTCTGCACTGGATCGTGCCCAGGAGGCAGGAATCGATGATGTGGGGATCGGGGCACTTTTTGGTCTTTATGACTGGCGTTTTGAGGTACTGGGACTGATCCGGCATGTGAACCACCTGGAGGCGGTATACAATGTGGGGCCCCATACCATCTCTTTCCCTCGGCTCCAGAAGGCTTCCAATGTCAAGTATGAAGAAAAGTGGCTCGTCAGTGACGAAGATTTTACCCGAATGGTGGCCATACTCCGGCTGGCAGTTCCCTATACGGGTCTGATTCTGACAGCTCGTGAGCCAGCAACGATCCGGGATGAAGTACTTCAGTTTGGGGTAAGCCAGATCGACGGGGGAACCAAAATTGAAATGAAGGGCTATTCCGAGAAGGAACAGGAACAGGACCTGGACTCTGAGCAGTTTCAGATCAGCGACAACCGCTCACTGGCAGAAGTTACCGAAGAATTGATTGATAAGGATTATCTGCCTTCATTCTGTACGGCCTGTTATCGGACCGGACGTACCGGTGAGCATTTTATGGAATTTTCCGTACCCGGATTTATCAAACGCTTCTGTACTCCCAACGCTATGTTGACTATGGCCGAGTACCTGGAAGACTATGCCCAGAATGGCACCAAAGAGAAGGGTTACCGGTTGATCCAGAAGAACCTGGATGAGATGGATCAAGATGAGCTTAAGACTAAACTGGAGGAGCGTTTGGAGCTTGTAAAAAATGGTGAAAGGGACTTCTATTTCTGATCTCCTTCCATTTCTTATATTTACATAGCTAAATAGAGATATGGCAGACTCCACAAAAAAGACATTCGGAACAGCTCCGGTCTACTTTACTGCAATAGCTACCATTCTGGGAGCAATTCTTTTCCTGAGGTTTGGGTTTGCCGTTGGTACCCTTGGATTTTGGGGAGTAATCGGGGTGATTCTGTTGGGACACCTGGTGACTATTCCTACGGCCCTGGCCATATCTGAGATTGCAACAAACAAAAGAGTGGAAGGCGGTGGCGAATACTTTATCATTTCCCGCTCCTTCGGGCTCAATATCGGTGCCACCATCGGTTTTGCCCTCTTTATTTCACAGGCCATCTCCGTGGCCTTTTATATCATCGCCTTCACCGAGGCCTTTGAGTCTCTGTTTAACTGGTTTAACAATCATTTTGGCTTTAATCTGCCCCGACAAGTCATCAGCGTTCCTGCCATAATCGGGCTCTCGGTGCTGATCATTAAAAAAGGGGCTGCTGTAGGTATGAAAACGCTTTATGTAGTTGTGGCCATTCTGATTGTTTCCCTGGTCCTTTTCTTCCTGGGAAGCACGGAGTATGCTGAAACACATACCTTCTCCTTTACATCTGCGGTAGCAGGTGAGGAGGGACAGTTTTTCATTGTCTTTGCTATTATTTTCCCTGCTTTTACAGGGATGACCGCAGGTGTGGGCCTGTCTGGCGATCTGAAGAAACCAAGTAGATCTATACCTCTGGGAACTAT
>RCND010000810.1_pt1 | contig 17879 bp, 18 predicted proteins | sample 2041351 | NCBI WGS metagenome assembly RCND01 (sample SAMN09708230, study PRJNA481090) | Marine sediment metagenome, whole genome shotgun sequencing project. | biome: marine sediment; feature: ocean; material: sediment; isolation source: Sewage treatment plant 12B marine sediment (STP12B) ... | reverse complement strand
CTCTTTCTACCAAAGCTCAGGATCTATAAATCCTTTTGTGAGTGTTGGTATCCATTACAGTTATTCTCAACCTGACATCCTAGTTGATGAAGTCTCTTTAAAGGGGAAAGCAGAGCCTTATACCGAATTGATTGATAAATGGCAAGAAAATGCTGTTTTCTTGGATGCTGAAAACATATTTTCTGCCTCTGCTGGTGCTGGTATACGTTTTGGTTTAGATAAGGTTGATTTTAGTTTAGAAGGTAGGTATCAATATTATTTTTCAGATGTTGTAGAAGGTCTAAACGCAATTGACGATCCAGTTAATAAAAGTAATGATTCAATGGTCTTTATTAATGCCGGTGTCATTTACGTTTTTGGTAAAGACTAGACTAGTTCCAAGGCCTTTTCCAGATCAGATAGCAGATCACTTTCAGCTTCTATTCCTACACTTAATCTGATTAAAGAATCTATAACTCCCGTTTTTTCTCTTTCTTCTTTTGGTATTGACGCATGTGTCATACTTGATGGATGTCCACTCAATGATTCAACACCCCCTAAAGATTCAGCAAGCGTGAATACTTTTAAGTTTTCAAGAATTTTAATGGCATCCTCATATCTATCACCCTTAAGACTAAATGATAACATTCCTCCAAAGTCAGCCATTTGAGATTTTGCAATTTCATGATTAGGGTGGTCTTCAAACCCTGGCCAATACACTTTGCCTACCTTGGGATGCGACTTTAAATAATGTGCCACAGCAGCTCCATTTTCACAATGTCTCTGCATGCGAACATGCAGTGTCTTGATACCTCTCAAGACTAAAAAACTATCCATTGGTCCGCACACTGCACCACTTGCATTTTGAATAAAATATAACTTTTCAGAAAGTTTCTTGTCTTTAACAATTAAAGCTCCCATGACCACGTCAGAATGCCCTCCTAAATACTTTGTTGCCGAATGCATGACTATATCTGCACCAAGATCCAGGGGTATTTGTAAATAAGGCGTCGCAAATGTATTGTCAACTACTAACAAAATATCCTTGTTATTAGAAAGTGCTGCACATTTGCGAATGTCAATGATGTTTAACATGGGATTGGTCGGTGACTCAACCCAAATTATTTTCGTTTTATCATTAATACATTCTTTGATATTTTCAATATTTTCCATCCCAACAAAATGAAACTTAATTCCATATTTCTTAAATATTGATGAGAACAATCTAAATGTACCTCCATATAAATCGTTTGTCGAAATAACCTCATCTCCGGGCTCAAGTAACTTCATGATCGCATCAATCGAGGCCAAGCCCGATGCAAATGCTAGACCATAATTCCCATTTTCAATGCTAGACAAGGAGTTCTCCAAAGCAGTTCTTGTTGGGTTTCCTGTTCGAGAATATTCATATCCTTTGTGGTCTCCTGGTGAAGTCTGTGCATATGTAGAAGTCTGATATATCGGAGGCATCACTGCTCCTGTGCTTGGATCATGTTTTTGACCCCCATGAATCGCTTTTGTATTAAATTCCATAAGATATAATTTAAACGATTTTCATTAATGATAATACAATTCCGAGGTGAATCCCGTCATGAAGTGTACTGAAACTAATCGCATCTTCAACACTTCTTAATTCAATCCCAGTACTGGTCATATAAGGTGTGAATTGAGTGAAAAGTCCTTCATGATAATCCTTTTCTGTTTGCCTCATTGCAGGTAATAAAAAATCCTTAACATATTTTATGTCTGATTCTTCTACTTCCTTGGTTGCAATTGTTCCTTTTCCGTATTTACTAACCAAATCTTTGTCGATTTTGATTTCAAGACCTGACAATTTATAACAAAGAAGTTGCTGAGTAACCAACAAGTGTGCTATGTTCCAGAAAATTGAATTTCTAAAATTTTCTGGGATACTGACAAGTTCATCGTATGACTTTGATTCTAATACCTTTAACAAAGACATCCTAGTAAATAAAGCCGTTTCAAATAATTTTTCCATATGTTCAAAAATTATTTAAAAATAAGTAACTTTAAGCTTAGACTAGGCCCTGTCAGTAAAATAAATGAAAAAAATATACTACTTGCAAACTTGCGATACATGCAAAAGGATCATGAAGTCAATTTCACTTGATGGTTTTGAATTTCAAGAAATAAAAACTGCTGCAATAACTAGGGAACAACTTGAAGAAATGCAAGGTCTGTCGGGAAGTTATGAATCCCTTTTTAGTCGGAGAGCCAAAAAATATGCCGCTATGGGTTTAAAAAATGAAGTGCTGGAAGAAGTTGATTTCAAGCAATTGATATTAAGTGATTACACCTTTCTTAAACGCCCTGTAATTATTTTTGATGATCATATATTTATCGGAAGCGACAAAAAGAACCTGGCCTTATTAAAAGAGTCTCTTAACTAATAGAAACAATCAAACCAATGTCAAATATTCCAAACAACTTTTACTTGTAATCATGGTATTCAAAAAGAAATACAAAATTGTGCTTGGAATAATAATCGGATTAGCGATCCTGGTTCTTTTGGCAAGTATCATTGCTTCAAGAATTATTTCTCAAAAAGTAACAGAATTACTCGAAGAACAAAATATAGAAAATCTTCACCTATCTATAGAAAGGACTAAGTTTAGTCTTTTTGACCGTTCTTTAGTTTTTTTTGAAATTCATTTAGGCCCAAGTGATTCCTCAATGGTTAAATTAAAAAATAACGAACTGGGGAAGAGTTCTTTACAAAAAATTTCTATTTCAAGACTTAAGCTAAGGGGCATACAATTATCTCCTTTGATATTTGGCAAAAAACTAAAGATAAATAAACTAATCATTGATGACCCTCTATATCAGCAAATTTCAAATGGTAAAGAACAAGCTTCAAAATCATCTAAAAAACCCTTGGTATTAGATTCTATTCACCTCAAGGAACTAGAGGGTTTTCAATTAGCACTAATTAAGATTACGAATTTAAAAGTGCAATTGATCGATTTAAATACGAATAAAATTACATTCGAAAATAAACCACTCAGTTTTGAAGTCACTGGATTTAAATTGCAAGAGTTATCTGAAAATTATTTCAAATTATCACCAGAATCAGAATCATTTGAAATGACTAGGGTCAAAGTTGACTTTCCCAACATAAAGTATAGTTTTTCAATAGATGCATTGAAATATCATTTTGGAGATGAATATTTGCAAATTTCAAATCTTAAGTACAAGCCTCTTGTAAATAAACTGACTCTGGCGAATTCATATATCTACAATACAGATGTATTTGATATAACCATTAAGGACCTCAAAATATATAATTTCGACCTTGAAAAAGCAGTTGAAAATAAAGGTTTCTTCATGGACAGTATTAAAATGTCAGAAATGTCATTGGAAATCTATAAAGATAAAAGGAAGCCCTTTGATCTTAGCAAAAGGCCCAAATTTCCTCACCAGTTGCTTAAGGAAATGAAGACACCGCTGCTTATTCATAAAATTTCAATGGAAAAGAGTAAACTGATTTATGAAGAAAAATTAGAACATAAGGATATTCTCATGAAAGCAACTATGAATGATCTGAATGTTAACATATTTAATGTGAGTTCTATAAAGAAATATCGCAAAGCTCCATTAAAAATCGATTTAAGCTCAAAATTTATGGGGAAGGCTAATTTACACGTTGACATGTTACTGCCTCTTGCAAATAATCAAGAAACATTTTATTTCAGCGGTTTTTTAGGGGCCTCTCCAATGAGATATTACGATTCTGCTATAATTCCTGCCATAGGCTTAAAAATTTTAAAGGGGAAGATTGAAAGTCTTTCTTTTCAAGCAACGGCTAATAATTATAATTCTCAAGGAACGATGAAATTATTATATCATGATCTTGAGGCAGAAGTTTTCAAGCAAAAGAAAACTGAAAAAAATGGTTTTTTAAGTTGGTCGGTCAACAATTTGGTTCATAAATCGAATCCCAGCAAAAATGGAGAGCTGAGAGTGGCAACAATGAAATTTGATCGTGTTTTGTACAAAGGGTTTGGAAACATCCTATGGAAAACCCTTCAAAGTGGAATAGTTAATACAATTGCTCCCTTCGGAATGACTACTGAAAAAGAAGCTAACAAGAAAAAAAGACAATTAAAAAGAGAAGAACGAAGACAAAAGAAAAACAACTAGTTATAAATACTTTCTTTCAATCAGACTTACCATCCTCTCTTCAAGATCTTCTTTCCCCTTCCAATTATAGTTTGGCTTCACTTGATATTGAAAATATTTCAAGGCTTCTTCTTTCGAATTACAATCATTGAGCCTACTAAGAACCTTATTAAAGTCGGATTGGCTGAAATTGAATAATTTATTAACAAAAGCAATTCTGTCATTGAGGCCAACTTGTATGCTACTACCAACTAATTTATCGTTTAAAGAAAGTTGTCGTGGCCCTTCTTTTTTAGTCTGAAATAATTTTTCAGTCTCATCTAAAGAAATTGTATCCTTAAATTCAGCCTTTTGACTCATATCCTCCTTTATTCCATCAAAAGTTGGGACAAATAAATCATTGAGGCTCAAGGGCGGCTCTTCTTCCTGCACGAGAGGCTTTGATTCTTCTTTTAGCTCTTCTTTAAAATCCTCTTTAGGATCTGGCTCAGAATTCTCAATATTTAACTCAGAAATTGGCTTTTCAATCTCTTCTTCAATTAGTTCAAGCTCATCTTGTTCAGAAATTGGCTTTTCAATCTCTTCTTCAACTAGTTCAAGCTCATCTTGTTTTGATTCTTTTTTTAAATGATCAAGGATCAAAAGTTTTTCATATAAGCTTCTAGCCTGATCTAGCCTTGATTCAACATCAGATACTTGTTCCTCCTCTAAAATCGATGCGGCGAGTATTCTGAGTTCTTCGATCAAATTGTTCAACATCACTATATATTTAGGCGAGTATTTATCAGTATTTGAGAAAGATACAAAATTAACATTTTCAAAAGAAAATACTACTAAAGAATTTCATTACTTTTGTCTTAAGTTACTAGCAAAATATTGCTTATTGTCAATGCCAACATGTCTTAAATGTTTTTAGAAAATACAGTAAATTATACAGAAAAATTTGGCTGGATCGAAGTGATCTGTGGTTCCATGTTCTCCGGGAAAACCGAAGAACTTATCCGTCGTTTAAAAAGAGCTCAATTCGCAAAACAAAGCGTTGAAATATTCAAACCTACCGTTGATACTAGATACGCCAATGAGTTAGTTGTTTCACATGATGAGAATGAAATCAGATGTACTCCGGTTCCATCTTCTGCTAATATTCGACTCTTAGCTAATGAAATTGATGTTGTAGGTATTGATGAAGCACAGTTTTTTGATGAGGAAATTGTCAATGTCTGTAACGACCTAGCCAATCGAGGGATACGAGTGATTGTTGCCGGACTTGATATGGATTTTAAGGGCAAACCTTTTGGACCTATGCCCGCTCTTATGGCTACTGCAGAGTATGTAACCAAAGTACATGCTGTTTGCACAAAAACTGGAAACCTCGCTCATTTTAGCCATAGAACAATCCCTGACGAACGTCTTGTTGTATTAGGTGAAGTTCATGAATATGAACCTTTAAGTAGAGCCGCTTTTTATAAAGAAAGGCAAAAGGAACAACAAGAGAAAGAAGAATTAGCTAATGGATCCAATGAAGAATAATCCAACGGTTCTAGAGATTGATTTATCATCACTACAGCACAACCTCAACTTTTTCCGTTCGAAATTACAAAATTCCACAAAAATTCTTGCCGTCGTTAAGGCTTCAGGTTATGGGTCGGATGCCACGATATTGGCAAATTTTCTTGAGGAGCAACGTGTAGATTATTTTGCAGTTGCCTATGCTGATGAAGGTATTTCATTGAGAAAAGCTGGGATAAAAACACCAGTTTTAGTACTACACCCGCAAATAAATAATTTGGAGCTTCTAATAGAATATAATTTGGAACCCAATTTATACAGCGAGAAAATTTTTCTGTCTTTTCTTCAATTGGCCAACGAATTAAATTTGGATGCTTACCCCATTCATTTAAAAATTAATACAGGTCTCAACAGACTTGGGTTTACTGCTGCTGATGTTGACTTTCTAATAGACAAATTACAAAATCAAAAAACCGTATATCTAACCTCCATATTTTCACATCTGGTAGCTTCAGAAGACAAAAAGGAAAGAGAGTATTCGATTAATCAAATAAAAGAGTTTAAGACTGTATCAGCTTCCTTTTTCTCTGGCTTAGGATATAAACCTATGATGCACATGAGCAATACTTCTGGCATCCTTAATTATCCCGAAGCGCATTTCGATATGATAAGATTGGGCTTGGGTTTATTTGGATTTACAAATGACCCAAAACTTAATTCCAAACTAAAAAATGTACTTACCCTAAAAACAGTCATCTCACAAATACATATAATTGATAAAAATGAAAGTGTTGGTTACAACCGAGGCTTTATTTCATCAAAGGAAATACGGTCCGCAACGCTTCCAATAGGTCATGCTGATGGATTTTTCAGATCTTTTGGTCAAGGTAAAATATCTGTTAATGTCAATGGACATAAAGCACCTGTTATTGGAAATGTCTGTATGGACATGGTGATGATTGATGTCACTGATATTGAATGTAAAGAAGGGGATGAAGTTATCATTTTCGATAGCCAGGAAGATATTCTGAAGTTAGCTACCGCTGCAGATACAATTAGTTACGAAATCCTTACTTCATTTACCAGCAGAATTAAACGTATTTCTGTTTAGTATTTTTGGTATCTTCGCTTCAACACAAATCTAAATTTAAAGAATATGCTCAAAGAATTTAAAGAATTTGCCTTAAAAGGCAGCCTATTAGACATTGCCATTGGTTTTGTAATGGGTGCGGCTTTTAAAAGTGTCGTTACCTCATTTACAGCGGGAATTGTTTCTCCATTAATAGGACTCTTACTAAAATCAGACCTCAAAGATCTTAAATGGATCGTTAGAGATGGGGTAGCAAATGCAGAAGGTGTGGTTGAAGGAACCGTTGCCGTATTATATGGTGCATTCATCACCAATATAATTGATTTTATCATTGTTGCTTTTGTAATGTTCCTCATAGTAAAAGCCATTAATAAACTTAAAAAAGAAGAAGAAGAAGAAGCTCCAGCACCACCAGCAGGACCTAGCCAAGAAGATCTACTTGTAGAAATTCGTGATCTTTTAGCTAAGAAATAGTTTCTATTCTATTTCTTTGAATTAAAAACCTCAGCTATGGAGGGTGAATTATAAGCTTTTTCAATCAGCTTGAACTCATCCTTCAAAGCTACTTTTCCTGTTTCCAAAATTTTAAAGTAAACCCCACTTTTGGTTGTGTGCCAAAATTGCTTAACAACTGAAGGGTTATTAAAACGAATCCCTAATTTAAAACAAGGTTGTCTTGGTTTTGTCACTTGAACAATTGTCTCGCCTAGTTCATAAATATCCCCAACATGAATTTTTGTTTCATCAAGATTTGAAACCGTGAGATTCTCTCCAAAAAATCCATTCTGAATATCCAACAAGGGATAATATTCTTTCCAAAAAGAGTAATGATTTTTTCCATAGGCATAAACTGCTTGGTCAATACCTCCATGATACTTTCTATCAATAACTACATCATTTTCCACATCTTCCTTTCCCAAAACTAATGGCCCTGCCACACTTGATTTAAAAATTCCAGTTGCATAGGTCTTTCCTCTCCATTGAACTTCAGTTCGTTTACCAGTGTTTAAGGAAATTACCTTCATTTTTTAAACAATTACTTTAAGTTGATCCGCAATCTTTCTGTCATTGGCAAGTCTTGGAATTTTATTTTGCCCTCCTAATTTACCAATAGATCTCATATAGTCATCAAAACCATTCTTTTGAACCTTACTAATTTTAAGTTGCTGAAGGATATTTCCTTGAATCAGGTCAAAATAATAGGTGTTTTGTCGCTGCATTTCCTCATCAACCATTTTCGAAAAATCCAATATACTTTCAGGCTCTTGATCAAATTCAATGAACCACTCATGATAAGGCAATTGTCCTTCATTAGGATTTACTTGTGGTGCAACTGTAAATTCTTTAATCTGAATATTGGTATTGGCACTGGCTAGCTGAATAGCCTGCTCAACTTCCTTTCCTATAACGTGTTCTCCAAAAGCTGAAATAAAATGTTTGATTCTTCCCGTTACGATAATTCGATAAGGACTTAAAGATGTAAAAGCTATAGTATCACCTATATTGTAACTCCATAAACCTGCATTTGTGGAAATAATCATAACGTAATTCACACCTATTTTCGCATCTTTTATAGTGATTCTATCTGAAGACTCATTGAAAAAATCCTCCGATGATATAAACTCATAAAAAATTCCGCTATTCAACAGTAATAACATCCCCATATCTGAAGCTGTTGTTCTATTTTGCTTATCCTGATATGCGAAAAAACCTTCAGAAGCTGGAAATAATTCAATGGAGTCTACTGTTTTTCCTATGAGCTTCTCCATATGCTGACGATAAGGCTCATAATTAACACCTCCATAAACGAATAGGTTAAAATTCGGAAAAATCTCTGACACCTTTTTCCCCTGGTCCTCAATGAGCTTTTCAAAATACATCTGTACCCAGGAGGGAATTCCACTTATCAAGCTCATATCCTCCACCACCGTTTCCTTAACAATCGCATTTACTTTAGATTCCCAATCGTCTATGCAATTAGTTTCCCAAGAAGGTAACCTGTTCCTTTGTAAATATTTCGGAACATAATGGGCAACTATTCCTGATAATCTCCCGGTTTGAACTTTATTAGAATCATCAATCTCAGGGGATCCTTGTAAAAATATCATTTTACCATTTACAAAATCCGATTTTCCTGTTTCAGCTATATACAAAAGAAGTGCCTCTTTGGCTGCTGAAATATGGTAAGGCATTGATTCCTTTGTGATCGGAATGTATTTTGCCCCAGATGTTGTTCCAGAAGTTTTCGCAAAATATAATGGTTTCCCTTTCCACAAAACATCCATTTCGCCTTTTTGAATATCTTCAATATAAGGCTTCAATCCTTCATAATCTCTCACAGGAACCTGATTCTTATATTCCTCATAGCTCGTGATCGTTCCGAATTTATGATCTTTTCCGAATTTGGTATTACTTGCCTTTGAAATTAAATTCATAAACACTTTGTTTTGAGTGTTTATCGGATCCTTTGCCCAAGCATAAACTTGTCTGGCAACTATTCCGGCATAAATTTTTGCAAAAAATGATTTAACCACGAATTGAAAATCTAATAATTAATGAGCAGACATAGCTGCTCTAGTCAAAATTTATATAATTGGTTGGGTTTACCGTATAACCATCATTCCATAACTCAAAATGTAGATGAGCTCCAGTTGAAAAAGTTCCAGTTGAGCCGGCGCTAGCAATTACTTCACCCGATTTGACCAACTCTCCCTGTTCCTTATAAATTGAAGAATTGTGCTTATAAATCGATGTAAACCCCTGTCCATGTTCAATGACAACGACATAACCCGTATCTGCCGTAAAGCCTCTAAATATAACTGTTCCATCAGCAACAGCTTTTACTGGAGTATCCTCGTCCACAGCGATATCTACTGCAAAATGCTTTTCTTGATCGTCATATTGTTGCGTGATTTGACCTTTAATCGGAGTTGAGAATACAATATCTGTGCTCTTTTTAGCTTGTTGAAAAACGCTAAACCTATCCAATTGTTCTACCTCTTCTCGAAACAGAGAATCTACAGTAGAGGGCGCAAAATCAATCTCATCAATCTGAAATTGTCTTAAAACAGAGTCTTTATTAAATGTTACTCTTTTAATCTCACCTTTAAGCACTTGCTGAATATTTTCAATATATAGATCATTTACAGATAAAGACTGATTCAGTGAATCAACTTTATACACCAAATCTGTAGTTTCTTTTTGTAATTCAGAAGATGAATAACCTTGAATATATTCCTTTAACGGGGTGAGTGTAATAAAAAGAATGGTTAAGCTAATCAGAAGCACAGAAAAAATACCTCCAAAAATAAAGGCATTCAAACGATTAAGTTTGAAGGAAAAACGTTCTTCAAAAGTGTCTTCGTTTAAAACAACAAAACGATACTTGAAAGTTAGTTTTTCTTTAATTATTTCTTTTCTGCTTTTCTCCATAATCAGGCATTCAAGACAAATATACAATGTTTTTAAGTTCTCATTTGAGCCTCAAATTCTTTTTAAACTATTGAAAATGTAAAAATTTATTTGTAAAAATTCATTTCATCTAAATAGGTCCAGGCATTATGCGGCATAAGGGGTTGAATTTCCTTCTCTTCCTTGATAGCCTTTCTGATAAAGGTAGAGGAAATTTCAACAATTGGAGCCTCTATTAAATGAACCTTTTCATGAGATAAAAGTGCTGGTTTCTCTGCTTCTTGAGAAACTCTTGGATAAACATATAAATCGTGATGTGCCAAAATCGTTTCGGAATTTTTCCATTTATTAAAAGAAAATAAATTATCAAGTCCCATAATCAAATTAAAATCATGATCCGGATACTTTTCCTTCAAGTGAACTAAAGTATTTATCGTATAATTAGGCTGGGGCAAGTCAAATTCTATATTGCTTGGTTTAAGTTTTGCGTAATCTTCAGTTGCCCTCATAACAAGTTGATAGCGATGGTGATCTTCTAAAAGACTTTTTTTCTTTTTAAAGGGGTTGTGAGGTGTAACCACTAACCATACTTCGTCTAGGTCAGAATATTCAGCTATGTGATTGCCAATGATCAGATGGCCAATATGAATTGGGTTAAAGCTGCCAAAAAAAAGTCCAATTTTCATAATTCTTTTTATATCGTTCTAAGAAATAAAATCCTCAATCAGATCCTCAGCCTCTTTTTGTGCAGTTACAAGATCATCATTAACAAGAACTACGTCGAATTTATTTGCAAAAGCCAACTCTCGTTCTGCCTTGGCTATTCTTTCTATAATTTTTTCTTCAGTGTCTGTCTTTCTTGATCTCAAACGCTTTTCCATGATCTCAACAGAAGGAGCTTTCACAAATACTGCTAATGCTTTAACAGGGAATTTTTCTTTAATTCTTAGCCCTCCGATTACATCAATGTCAAAAATTGCATGTTTTCCTTCTGACCAGATACGCTCCACTTCTGACTTCAGAGTCCCGTAAAAATTATCTTGATATACTTCCTCCCATTCAACAAAATCATTCTGCTGAATGTGATTTTTAAATTTGTCTGGGCTAATAAAATAATAATCTTTTCCATCTATCTCCTGACCTCTTTTCTCCCTAGAGGTGGCAGAAATTGAAAAATCAAGATTAAGATGCCTCTGTTTTAACAGATGATGAACTATTGTTGTTTTACCCGAACCAGAAGGTGCCGAGAAAACTATTAATTTACCTTTTTCAATGTCCATTTTTACAAAACATTTAACAATTGTTCCTTTATTTTTTCCAATTCGTCTTTCATCTCCACAACCACTTTCTGCATAGGTGCAAAATTTGCCTTAGAGCCTATTGTATTAATTTCTCTTCCAATCTCTTGGGAAATAAAACCGAGTTTTTTACCATTTGAAACATTTACCTCTAGTTCTTGTACAAAGTAATTTAAATGGTTAATAAGTCTTACTTTCTCTTCAGTGATATCCAGCTTTTCAAGATAATAAATAAGTTCCTGCTCAAATCGATTCTCATCCACGTTTTGTTCAAGGTCTTTGATTGATTTTTTCATACGCACCCTGACCTGATCCAGCCTTTCAGCATCCAAACTAATCACCTCCTCTAGCTTTTCTTGTAAAACAGTTATCCGTTGTTCAAAGTCCTTTTTTAATTCCTTGCCCTCCGACGATCTATACTCTTGTAAATTATCAATTGCTTCCTGTATTCCCTTTTGAATCGTTCCCCATTCTTCTGAATCAAATTCTTCTCTTTCAGTCTTTAAAACATCCGGAAGTCTCATCGCTATTGACAAAATATCCGCCTCCTTGTGAATTTCCTCAAGCTGAACGATATAATTTGCGACAACTTTCCTGTTGATTTTAGTTGAAGTTTCTACTGCAGTTGATTCAATATAAAATGACATGTCAACCTTTCCACGAACCAAGTTACTAGCAATGAGTTTTCTGACCTCAATTTCTTTTTCTTTATATACTCCTGGAAACCTAGTATTTATGTCCAGATTCTTGCTGTTCAGCGATTTTAGTTCAAGGCTTATTTTTTTTGTTTCAAGCTGAATTATTGATTTCCCGTATCCGGTCATGGATTGTATCATCTTATTCCTTTAATTTTCAGTAAAGTTAATAATAAAAATTTCTTTTCCTTGTTCCGAGAACCATAATAATCATGTCAGTCTCAAGCCTCTTTTGGCTTGCGAGTTACCAAGTACACTCCAATAAAAATGAGTACTGTTGCAGCTATTTTCATAAAATTTAAGGAGTCACTTCCAACCATAAGAGCATAGCTACTGGCTATAACAGGCTGGAGGTAAATAAAGATGCTTAGCGTGGTTGGCTTCAATTCTTTAATCGCGAAAAGATTAAACATATAGGTCATAAACGAAGTGAAGATTATAATAAAACCAACCCTGTACATAATTGGCAAAGGCATGCTGCTCCAATCAACCACACTCAATTCAGAAAACCCAAAAGGAACAACTATAATCAAACCAATAAGATATAACCATTTCGCAAGGGTAATGGCATGATATTTTTTGGTTAAATTCTTAATGAGTATCAAGTATAATGCATAAGAGCTCGCATTTACTAAAACGAGCAAATTTCCTAATGAGGCATTACTTGCCAAACCAACATCCTTTCCAAAAACAATTAAAATAATTGCTCCAAATAATCCAATAAATATTCCAAGTAGTTTTTTCTTTGTTGCTTTCTCATTTAACAAAAAAGACGAAAATATCAAGACGATTATTGGTGAACAGACCATGATCACAGAAGCATTGATAGGCGTGGTCATGCTTAATCCTTTGAAAAAAGATAGTTGATTTAATGCAATACCAAAAACGGCAGCAAAAAGTAACCGTGGGTAATCTTTAACCTCTATCTTTTCCTTTTTTAGAAATAATCCAACCGACCAAAACAAAAGAGTGGCACCTAGAACTCTTAATAAAATAAATCCAAAAGGCTGTATATATAAAGGCATCACCTCTTTGGCCACAGTAAAACTGACCCCATAAATTAGAGCGGCAAGAAAGGCGAGCAAAAAAGCTATATTCCTAGATTTCATTTTATTGATTTTGGTTTCTACCAAAAACTAATAACCACGGAGAAATGCTCCGTGGTTAATTAATTTGTCAAAAAAATAATGCTAATTATTTTCCTTCAGCGTATCTACTGTTTACTTCCTCCCAATTGATCACATTGAAGAAAGCATTGATATAATCTGGTCTTCTGTTTTGATAATTTAAATAATATGCATGCTCCCAAACATCTAATCCTAAGATTGGAGTCCCTGAACATCCCATTTCTGGCATTAATGGATTGTCTTGGTTGGCAGTAGAACAAACTTCTACTTTCCCACCTTCATGAACGCATAACCATGCCCAACCTGAACCAAACCTTGTTGCTGCTGCCTTAGCGAAAGCCTCTTTAAAACCTTCAAAAGATCCAAAGGCCTCGTTGATCGCTTCAGCTACCGCTCCTGTTGCAGCTCCTCCCCCGTTAGGTGACATCACTTTCCAGAATAAATCATGATTGTAATAACCGCCACCATTATTTCTAACTGCTCCGTTTGCCAAATCTAGATTTCCAAGGATGTCTAGAATAGATTTTCCTTCTAAATCAGTTGCTTCAATAGCATTGTTCAGATTTGTCGTATAACCATTGTGATGTTTTGAGTGGTGAATTTCCATTGTTCTCGCATCAATATGTGGCTCTAAAGCGTCATAAGCGTATGGTAATTTTGGTAATTGAAATGACATAATATATTGTTTTAGAAGTTATTTAATTTTTATCAAAGATACGTAATCCACAAGGCAGATGTCAAGCTAATCAAATAGAAAATTTTTATTTCTATATAGCTTCATACTATTCAATGCCCTGTTCTTATCTTATGAAGAGATTCGGCAATAGCACTATGTGAAACAGCCGTATTTTTAAATTCTTGTACAATTAATTCCTTTTCATGAACATTAGCTTCCAACTGATTTAAAATATTCATAAGGTGCATTTTCATATGACCCTGCTGAATGCCGGTTGTTGTAAGCGCTCTTAAAGCGGCAAAATTTTGCGCAAGCCCTGCCACAGCTACTATTTGCATCAATTCAGAAGCATTAGGGTTCTGAAGAATTTCCATTGACAACTTTGCTAATGGATGTAATTTAGTTAAGCCTCCTACAGTTCCCAACGATAAAGGAATTTCTATCCAAAACTTAAAATAACCATCTTCAATTTTGGCATGGGTCAAACTCGAATATTTTCCATCCTTGGCGGCATAAGCATGTGCCCCAGCCGCAACTGCCCTAAAATCATTTCCAGTTGCAAGTACTACGGCATCAATTCCATTCATTATCCCCTTATTATGAGTTACCGCTCTGTAAGGCTCAACTTTCGCTATGTCAACTGCCTGGACAAATTTTTGAGCAAAAAACTCAGCATTCTCTGGGAAAAAATCTTCCGTTTTACATGAAACTTCAGCCCTCACTATACATTCAGGCACATAATTTGAAAGAATACTCATGATTATTGATATCCCTTCTTTCTCAAAAGAATTTGCTATAGTTTCTAAACAAGAATTAATAAAATTAGCTCCCATGCTGTCTCCAGTCTCAAACTTCACATGGAGTTGATAATAGTAATCCAACTCTTGTGTCTTATCCCTTAATTCGATATCAAAGATACCTCCGCCTCTTTTTCTCATATTAGAAGTAATATGATCAGTGGCAGATATTAGATGATCTCTAATGTCTAAAAAATACGTTCTTAAATCATTAATATTTCCTTTATAGGTAAAATGAACCTGTCCGACCTTGGTTGTTGAAATTACTTTCGAAGTAAAACCTCCTCTTGTACTCCAAAATTTGGCAGTAAGTGCCGCTGCCGCCACTACCGAACTTTCTTCTATTGCCATTGGAATAGCATATGACTTTCCATTGATTATAAAGTTTGGAGCTATAGCATAAGGCACATAAAAATTGCTGATTGTATTTTCAATAAATTCATCATGTAATTGCTGAAGCTTGGCGTCTTGATTCACGTACTGCTCTAGAGTCTCAATCCCTTTGTTGGGGTTTTGGAAAAAATTCTCCGCTAGCCAGCTTATTTTTTCCGACTTGCTCATTTTAGAAAATCCAGTGACTATTTTTGACATATCCCCAATTTTTTGCTTAGCAAAGATAGTCAATAGACAAATAAAATAGTAATAGATATTCTTCAATAAAAATCACAAGAAAATGAATGAATTTCAAGACTAAAATAGAAATCTTATACAGTTAATAATGCATCTTCTTGATCCTTACATATACAGCAGTTTCAAAGCAAAAAATAAGATGTCAAATAGTAAATATTATTGGGAAAAAAGAATTGATTTCATATATTTTACGTAAACTTGGTTTTTTAAATTTCAACATCCTTTTATGAGAATCATTTTTCTTTTCTTATTGCTACTTATACATCCCGTTTTTTCGCAACAAAAGGATATAACTCTAGAAGACATCTGCGTAAATAATACCTTTGCCACAGAATCTTTAGAGGCCTTTCAGTCAATGAAAAATGGAGATTTCTATACAATTCTAAACCATAACTCGTATGGTACCTATATGGACAAATACGACTACAAGACGCTTGAAAAAGTCGAAACTGTTGTCTTAGGAAAAGATTTAGAAGGCATCAAATTTTTTGATGAATATACGTTTAGCTTAGATGAAAAAAAGCTTATTATCGGTGTTAATCTTGAGCGAATTTACAGACATTCAAAGGTTGGAAAATACTATGTATATGACTTGATAAACAAAGAGCTTGAATTAATTGTTGATAAGAACATTCAAGAACCATCTTTTTCTCCCGATGGAAGCAAACTTGCTTTTGTACATGAAAATAACCTGTACGTCAAAGATTTAAATACGAAAGTAATTATTCAAATTACCACGGATGGTGAAAAAAATAAGATCATAAACGGAATTACTGATTGGGTTTATGAAGAAGAATTTAGCTTTGTGAGAGCTTTTGAATGGAACGGTTCTTCTGACAAGATAGCATTTATCAGGTTCGACGAAACTGAGGTGCCCGAGTTCTCAATGGATACTTATGGAGCCGGATTATATCCCGCCGATCAAACTTTTAAATATCCAAAGGCCGGAGAAAACAATTCTTTGGTAACACTTCATATTTATGATCTTAGTAAAAAAGAGAATTATCCGGCAAATATCAAGGCTTTTGAACAATATTACATTCCTCGTATTCAATGGACTAAAGAAGCCAATATTTTGGCTGTAACAACTATAAACAGGCATCAGAATAATTTAAACCTTATTGCATTTAACACCGATGAAAATAAAGCTTCTCTGCTTCTAAATGAAACTGATGCTGCCTATGTTGATGTAACAGATGATTTAACATTTTTACAGGATAACAGTTTTATTTGGAGTAGCGAGAGGGATGGATTCAACCATCTGTATGTTTATGACAAAAATGGAAAGCTACAAAATCAAATCACAAATGGTTCTTGGGAGGTAACTAAATACTATGGCTTCGAGAAAAAATCCAAAAAAATATTTTATCAATCTACTGAAGAAGGATCTATCAATAGAAGTATTTATTCAATTGATATATCAGGTAAGAAAAAGAAAAAACTCAGCAAATATGTTGGTATGAATTCCGCCGAATATAGTAACAGTTTAAACTATTTCGTGAATACCTATTCAAGCGCTACTAATCCCACTAGATATACTTTAGTGGATGCTAAAACCGGAACGGAACTCAAAGAAATTAAGAACAATCTGAATCTTGCCGAAAAATTGACAGCCTATAATCTACCCGAAAAAGAATTTAGCACAATTAAAACTCCTAATGGAGAATTCAACATGTGGATGATCAAACCCAAAGATTTTGATCCAAATAAAAAATATCCTCTCCTCATGTTTCAATATTCAGGTCCTGGTTCACAACAAGTTGCCAACAGGTGGAATAATGCAAGGAAGCATGATTATTGGCATATGATGCTAAGTCAAAAAGGCTATATCATTGCTTGTGTTGATGGCAGAGGTACAGGTTTTAAAGGGAGAGATTTTAAAAAAGTGACCTATAAAGAATTGGGGAAATACGAGATTGAAGATCAGATTGAATCAGCTAAAGAATTAGGTAAAAGATCATATATTGATGAAAATCGAGTGGGTATTTGGGGTTGGAGTTACGGAGGCTTTATGAGCTCTCTTGCCATTACTAAAGGAGCCGATATGTTTAAAATGGCCATTGCTGTTGCTCCTGTAACCTCATGGAGGTATTACGATTCTGTCTATACTGAAAGATACATGCGAACCCCACAAGAAAATGCTTCAGGATACGACGACAATTCACCAGTTAATTTTGCTGATCAATTAAAAGGAGATTATTTACTGATTCATGGCACGGGTGATGATAATGCACATGTTCAGAATTCCATGCAAATGATTAATGCACTTGTTGAAGCGAATAAACAATTTGATTACTTTACCTATCCCGATAGGGCTCATGGTATTTATAAAGGTAAAAACACGCGTTTACACCTTTTCAAAAAAATGACTACATTTATCGATCGTTCACTTGGAAAACCTGTTGAAAACGAACAAAATATCATCGACTAATTTAAACTGATTTACATGACATCATTAACGAAAGCGCCAGAACAAAGAGAGTTTCTTGGCCATCCTGTTGGGCTATTTATTTTGTTTTTCACTGAA
>RCND010000808.1_pt1 | contig 17886 bp, 14 predicted proteins | sample 2041351 | NCBI WGS metagenome assembly RCND01 (sample SAMN09708230, study PRJNA481090) | Marine sediment metagenome, whole genome shotgun sequencing project. | biome: marine sediment; feature: ocean; material: sediment; isolation source: Sewage treatment plant 12B marine sediment (STP12B) ... | reverse complement strand
AGCATCTATTATTGTTTCAGGTGGCAGAGGATTAAAAGAACCGGATAATTTTAAACTTGTTGAAGATCTGGCAGAAGTATTAGGAGCAGCAGTTGGTGCATCGCGTGCAGTTGTTGATGCCGGTTGGAGACCTCATGCAGAACAAGTTGGACAAACAGGTAAAACAGTTTCCCCTAATTTATATATAGCTCTTGGTATTTCCGGTGCGATTCAGCATATTGCCGGTATGCGTTCTTCAAAATATATAGTTGCAATAAACAAAGATGCCGACGCACCAATTTTTCATATTGCGGATTATGGAATTGCCGGTGACGTATTTGAAGTTGTTCCAGCATTGATTGAAGAATTGAAAAAATAGATTAAATTATGTCATTCCGGTTCCGGCAATCGTCGGATACCGGAATCTTATTAAATATTTATAAACTCATCCCAAATCTTATATAGCTCATAAGTAGCTTTAATGTCTTCTCCGCAGTAAACTGCAATATCTTTTACTTTTCCGGCTTTATATAATTCCTTCACTTCCATTCCCGAAATACCCTTCGATTTTGGTGAAGTAATACCAAAGGCATGACAATAAAAATCCAAATTAAATTTTCTGGTCATACCATAAAATGTAAATTGATCAAGCAAGTCAATATGATTGGTTATATTATATCTATTGAGGATGAGGTTGATTGTGGGTTTAACTCCCAACATTGCCGAACGAAGCATTAAAAATGGTATGTCAAAATTTCTTCCGTTAAATGTTATTACCTTATCAGTTTTTGAAATGAACTTCCAGAATAACTTCAATATTTCAACTTCACTATTCCCCTTATATGTGATCTTTTTTTCTTCAACTTTCCATTCCTCTTTATTATCACTTTTGTAAAGAACTAGGGAACCTTCAGTCTCGGTGTTTAATAGCCCAATTGAAATTAAATTTGCAGTGAATGGATAAAGGCTTAAATAACGTTCAGTTTCTTCCCTCTTTTCTTTTTTAATTTTAGGATCAACCTCCTTCTCTGCATATCGCAAGAGAAACTCTTGCTGAGAAGATGACAGTTGTTCCAATTCAAAACCAACTGTCTCTATATCGAGTATAATTCCCATTACTACCTCATAAGTTTTTTAAGAACTTAGTTTATTATATCCCCTCAAAATCTAAGACAGCTATATGAAATTCTTCCGGTAGCGGTAAACTTATTTTTTTCAATTTATTAATATGCACAACCACTCCACCACCTTTTGCAATCTCAACATTATCATTTTCTCGTAATATGAGATGCTCAAATGAGAAACTACTTTTAGATACCTTCCCAATTTTCGTATAAACTATTAAGTTATCATCCAAATGTGCTGATTTTAAATAATCTATTTCATTGTGAACCATAATAAAAAAAGATTCTCCAACTAAAAATTCTTTGAATTGATATTTAATTGATAAATTTTTTAAATATGATATTCGCGCATCTTCAAAATAATTAAAGTACACCGCATTATTAACCACCCCAAGTAAGTCAACTTCATGAAATTTTACTTTTTCCTTAATCTGATGCTTATATTTTTCAACATTCATATTTTATATTATAGAATTGATAAAACTATTTTAATAACAGAAGTTAAAATTAATAATTTTAAATTTTCGAAGTTAATTTAAATCGTAATAATGGATTTCTCTCGTTATCTCAACTATAAAAATTACTTTGAAGAATTTATTTCTTTTCCCTAATTCCTTTTTCAATCTTATCCCACATATCCATTGGTATATTTTCAAGCCAATTAAATTCTCCTGCACCTTTTAACCACTCACCCCCATCAATCGTTACTACTTCACCATTCATAAAGGAAGAATAATCAGAGACCAAATAGGCTGCAAGATTAGCTAACTCTTGATGATCACCAACACGATTAAGAGGAATTTTCTTCTTAACATCCAATAAATCTTTCAACTCTTCTGGAAACAATCTATCCCATGCTCCTTTGGTTGGGAACGGTCCGGGAGCAATAGCATTAAACCTTATCCCGTATTTTGCCCACTCAACTGCTAATGATCTTGTTAATGCTAATACGCCAGCTTTAGCAGAAGCAGATGGTACCACGAACGCAGAGCCAGTCCATGCATAAGTTGTAACAATATTTAGAACTGTGGCATCTATTTTTTCCTTTATCCAATACTTACCGAACGCCAGAGTATTATAGTAAGTTCCTTTAAGAACAATATCTGTAATTATATCAAAAGCTCTGTGCGACAATCTTTCTGTTGGAGTAATAAAATTACCAGCAGCATTATTTACGAGAACATTTACCTTCCCAAATTTTTCAACTGATTTAGATAATAAAATTTCAATTTGATCATATTTTCTAATATCACACTCCACTGGGAAAATTTCTCCACCAGTTGCTTTTGACAACTCTTTCGAAGTTTTTTCTAATACATCAAGTTTCCGACTTGTAATGACAACCTTTGCTCCAATTTCCAAAAAATATTTGGCCATTGATTTTCCCAATCCGGTACCTCCTCCAGTAATCACTATAACTTTATCTACTAGAGAGTTCTCTTTCATCATTGATTCTTGATATTTTTCCGACATTATCTTACCTATAGTTATTCTAAAAAAAATATTGCAGAAATATTATTCTCACAAAATAAAAAATCCCCTCATAAGAGGGGAAAAAAATTTTAAAACAAAATACTTACAGAAGGATTAAAAACAATATTTATTTGCTTCAATTAATTTATCAGCAATATTCCTTCTTAATTGCTTTGTATTAACAGGTTCATATTTTGTATAGCGTTTTAATCCTATCAGCATTAACTTTAATTCATCACCTTCTGCAAAAGAAGCAATTGCTTGCTTGCCGTAAAAGTTAATCCTATCAATTGCATCGTTGAAATATACTTTTGTCATTTCTATACAATTTTTCGCTGCTTCTTCACCTTGAGTTAAAATAACTTTTTGGGTACGCAACAGCATCGATTCACATGCAAAAACCTCAGTCATCATATCGGTAGCATTCATTATTATTTCCTGTTCTTCTGCAAGTTTAGCCATAAATTTTTGCGCTGCAACACCGGCAACCATTAAAACAGCTTTCTTAATATTTTTTACTGCTTTGGTTTCAGCTGCTAAAACACCTTCTTCTTCATTTCCAAAGTCTGGTATTGACATTAGTTCTTTAGTAATTGCCATTGCTGGTCCCATTAAGTCTATATGGCCTTTCATAGATCTCTTTAAAAGCATGTCAACGGTTAACAGTCTGTTTATTTCATTCGTTCCCTCAAAGATTCTATTAATTCTGGAATCACGATAAGCTCTAGCTGCTGGATATTCTTCTGAATAACCATATCCGCCAAATACTTGCACGCCTTCATCCACAACATAGTCAAGAACTTCTGAGCCAAAAACTTTAGCCATTGCGCATTCTATTGCATATTCCTCAGCTGCTTTTCTCAATGATTCTTCGTAAGTATCTCCTTCTGCGAACAGTTGTTTTTCTTTTTTATCAATTAAATCACTAATTCGATATGTTAAGGATTCCGAAGCAAATATTCTTATAGCCTGTTCAGCGAGTTTGTGTTTAATGGCTCCGAAACTCGAAATAAACTGTTTAAATTGTTTTCTTTCATTTGTGTACGCAATACTAAACGAAGAAACATTTTTAGCACTTCCTGTTGCCATGGCACATAGTTTATACCTACCGATGTTAAGAAGATTGAATGCAATATAATGACCCTTCCCTATTTCGCCTAGAAGGTTTTCAACTGGAACCTTCACATTATCCAAATATAGAGCTCTAGTCGATGATCCCTTTATTCCAAGTTTATTTTCCTCTTCACCTTTCGTAAATCCCTCAGAAGTAGTATCAATGATAAATCCGGTAAAATGCTCGCCGTCAACTTTAGCAAAAGTAATTAAAATATCTGCAAAACCGCCATTTGTAATCCACATTTTTTGGCCATTGATAACATAATGCTTACCATCTTCAGATAGAACAGCAGTAGTTTTAGCTGAAAGAGCATCAGAACCAGCTCCAGGTTCAGTTAGGCAGTATGCCGATTTTAATTCGCCTGATGCTAATTTTGGTAAATATTTCTCTTTTTGTTCTTTATTACCATAGTAAAGAATTGGCAATGTACCAATTCCAGTATGTGCAGCAAAAGATACTCCAAACGAGTATGCATTTCCCATTGCCATTGAAAGTGCAGTATTAGTATTAAAATCTTCCCCAAGTCCACCATACTCTTCAGGAATAGAAACTCCAAGAAGTCCGAGTTCGCCAGCTTGTTCAAGCAATTTAACTGTTAATCCGGGTTCTTGTTTATCAATTTTATCTAAGTTTGGAGTAACTTCTTTTTCGACGAAGTTGGCAGCAGCCTCAGCCATCATCTTCTGCTCTTCAGAAAGGTCATCAGGAATAAATACTGATAAAGGATCTGTTTCTTTTACAAGAAATTCTCCTCCTTTTAATAGTTCACTTTTCAATTTTACATCTTCCATATTTTTCTCTCACAATTAATAATTATTATTTAAATATTTGTGTTTCAAATTTTCTAATAAGTTAAACTAATTAAGCAATTCAAATATCGAAGCAACTCCTTGACCACCTCCCACACATGCCGTGACCATACCATATTTTTTGTTTCTTCTTCTTAATTCATTTAACACAGATATTGTGAGCTTAGCCCCCGTGCAACCTAATGGATGACCAAGTGCTATTGCTCCCCCATTTACATTTAGAGTCTCTAGATTCAGTCCTACTTCTCTAATCACTGCTAAAGATTGTGCTGCAAAAGCTTCATTTAATTCCACTAAATCTAAATCCTCAAGTTTCATATTTGCTTTCTCTAATGCTTTAGGAATTGCTGCCACTGGACCAATGCCCATAACTCGTGGATCAACTCCGGCAACAGCATAAGAAATCATTCTCGCTTTGGGTTCTAGATTTAATTCCTTAATCATCTTTTCAGACATTACCATAACAAACGCAACTCCATCCGATGTTTGGGAAGAATTACCTGCAGTTACAGTTCCATTCATTTTAAAAACTGGTTTTAGCTTAGCAAGAGCTTTAATAGTTGTATCTTTTCTAGGACCTTCATCAACATCAACCACCACGGTTTTGGTTTTCTTCTTAACACCATCAACATAAACTTCTTCTACTTCAATCGGAACAATCTCGTCTTTGAAGTATCCTTTTTTAATTGCATTAATAGCTTTCATATGTGAATGATATGAAAATTCATCTTGATCTTCACGAGATATTCCATAATCATTTACAATTTCCTCCGCGGTGAGTCCCATAGCCAAATAAAATTCTGGATGCTTTGTTGCAATATCATAGTTTGCCGAAAATTTCCATCCAATTGTTGGTACTAAGGACATTGATTCAGCTCCACCAGCAATTATACAATCTGCAATTCCCATTTTAATTTTGGCAACTGCCATTGAGATTGTTTCAATTCCACTGGCACAATAGCGATTAACAGTAACACCTGGAACACTTATAGGAAGGTCACTATGAAGTGAAATCATCCTTCCCATTTGCATACCCTGTTCGGCTTCCGGCACTGCGTTTCCAACAATTAAATCATCAACCCTGGAAGGATCTAATCCTGGGACTGACTTAAGCAAATGATTAATAACTTTAGCAGCTAAATCATCTGGTCTATAGAATCTAAAATTCCCCCTTGGTGCTTTCCCCACTGGAGAACGATACCCTGTTACAATATATGCTTCATTCATAATTCAGTACTCATAATTTATTTTTCAAAATTAATTTCTTAATGGTTTTCCAGTATTCAAAATACTTTGTATTCTTTCGAGAGACTTTTTCTCTCCGCAAAGGCTAAGAAAAGCTTCTCGTTCTAGGTTTAGAAGGTATTGCTCAGAAACTAGTGTTGGTTTAGATAAATCTCCACCGCACATTATATAAGCTAATTTTTCAGCTATTTTCAGATCGTGAGCTGAAATATAACCAGCAAGTTTAAAAGAATTAATTCCTATTATAAGTGAACTTAAGGCTGATTTCCCTAATACCATTATATCAGTTCTTTGTATAGGTTGAGTATAACCCTTATCAGCCAACTCTATAACAGTTCTCTTCGCATCTGAGATTACTCTATTTGGGTTAATAGTTATTGTATCATAGCCTTTTCTTAGAATGCCAAAATCATATGCTTCGTATGCCGAGGTGGCAACTGATGCTTGTCCAATTGTTAAAAATCTTTTCTGCAATTCAGGCAGCTCAACTTTGTCCTTCTCATAAGTATCAGATGCTCTTAACGCCATTTCTTTTGTACCGCCACCTGCAGGAATTAAACCAACACCTACTTCTACAAGTCCAATATATGTTTCTGCTGATGCGACAATCCGATCGGCATGTAAACAAGTTTCGCATCCACCACCTAAAGCCATTCCATGCGGTGCAGCTACAACTGGAATGCCAGAATAGCGGATACGCATCATTGTATTTTGAAATTGGCGGACAACAAAATCAAGCTCATCCCAATCTTGTTCAACAGCGAGCATAAGAATCATTGCTAGATTTGCACCGGCGGAGAAGTGTGCTCCATCATTTCCCAAAACTAATCCTCTAAAATCTTTTTCGGCAATTTCAATAGATTTATTTATTCCTTCAATTACTTCGCCACCTATGGCATTCATTTTTGTTTGGAATTCAAGATTTAATACTCCATCTCCAATATCGTGAAGAGTTGTTCCGGAATTCTTCCAGACTGGTTCTTTCGATCTTAGATTATTGAGAATTATAAATCCTTCTTTCCCAGATATTTTTTGGTAGGATTTTGATTTTTGATCATAGAACTTCTTAACGCCGTCTTCAATAGTATAAAATGATTTTATTCCCTTCTCTAACATTTCCTTAACCCAATCAGCGGGTTTATGTCCATCTTCTTCCATTTTACTTACAAATTTTTCTACGCCCAAAATATCCCAAGTTTCAAAAGGACCTAGCTCCCAGCCAAACCCAGCACGCATTGCATCATCAACTTTATACAGTTCATCTGATATTTCCGGGATTCTATTTGATGAATAAGCAAATATGTAAAAAGCCAATTTTCTTAGAAACTCGCCCGCATTATCCTTTGCATAATGCAGAGATTTTATTCGGTCGCCTAAATCATCAAGAGCCTTTGCAACACCAACTGATCCAAATTTTGCTTTCTTTTTTTCTCTGTACTCAAAACTTTCTAAATCCAGAGTGAGAATAACTCTTTCACCTTTTTCATCCTTAGATTTCTTATAGAATCCCTGTCCAGTCTTATCACCCAACCAATTATTTTTGACTAATTTATTCACAAAATCTGGAATAACCATAATTTTACGCTGCTCATCTTCGGGACACGAATTGTAATTGTTAGTCGCAACTTTAACCAAAGTGTCAATTCCCACCAAATCACTTGTTCTAAAAGTTGCTGATTTTGGTTTACCAGTAATTGGTCCGGTAAGTGAGTCAACTTCTTCAATTGTTAAGTTTAGCTCCTTCATTAACTTAAAGATTGCCATAATACTAAAGACACCAATTCTATTAGCTATAAAAGAAGGAGTATCCTTGCATAAAACGGTTGTCTTTCCCAGGTAGAGGTCGCCATAGTGCATTAGGAAATCAACTACTTCATGGTCGGTTTTTTCTGAAGGAACAATTTCTAGCAATTGTAAATATCTTGGTGGATTAAAAAAGTGTGTCCCACAAAAATGTTTTTGAAAATCTTCACTTCTCTCCTCCAGCATGGATTGAATGGGAATTCCGGAAGTGTTAGTGGAAATTAGAGTGCCTGGTTTTCTAAACTTCTCGACGTTGGCAAAAATCAATTTTTTGATATCAAGATTTTCTACAACAACTTCAATCGTCCAGTCTGAATCTTTTAGCCAATCCATATTATCATCAAAATTGCCAGTTTTTATCCTTGAGGTAAAAGACTTATGATAAATTGGCGATGGTTTGGCTTTTAAAATATTTGCAAGGTTTTCATCCGCAATTCTATTTCGAACTTGCGAATCATTTAATGATAATCCTTTGCTTGTTTCCTTCTCTGTGAGTTCTTTGGGGACAATATCCAGCAAAGAAACTTCACATCCAATGTTTGCAAAATGACATGCAATTCTTGATCCCATAACACCGGAACCTAATACAACTACTTTTTTAATTAGTCTTTTCATAATTAGTTCGGATTATTTATTAGTGTTTTTTCATTTATTTAATTTAAATCTTATCCTAATTTGATGAGTCTTCAGCGTAAATTCCCTCAATTAAATCTTCATACTTTTTCAATATTACTTTTCTCTTTAATTTTTGAGTGGGTGTAAGTTCTCCTGTTGCCTCTGACCATTCATCAGCAATAATTCTTATTTTTTTAATTTTTCTTGTTTTTCCAAATTCTTCATTTCCCTTCTCTACTTCTTCCCATATTCTGTTGTAAACACCCTCGCATTTTACGATTTCTTCATTTGTCATTAAATTTTTACCTTTCAATTCACACCACTTTCTCAGATATGGAAATGAAGGAACAATTAAGGCTGCTGGATATTTCCTGTTTTCACCAAAAACCATTATTTGTTCAATGAAGAATGATTCTTTCATCTTATTCTCAATCGGCTGAGGTGCAATATATTTTCCTCCTGAAGTTTTAAATATTAATTTCAACCGATCTGTAATCTTCAGATATTTTCCATCAACAAACTCACCAACATCTCCTGTGTGTAGCCAACCCTCATCGTCAAGCGCTTCTTTTGTTAAATCAGGTCTTTTATAATATCCCATCATTATATTTGGCCCGCGAGCAAGAATTTCTCCATTCTCTCCAATCTTAATTTCAACATCGGGAATTACCGGACCCACAGTACCAAAACAATAATCTCCTTTTTCAAAGCGGTTATCCGTTAATACAGGCGAAGACTCTGTAAGTCCGTAGCCTTCTCTTACTGGAATTCCAGCAGCGGTGAATACTCTTCCAAGTCGAACTTGTAAAGAGGCTGCGCCAACAATAATTCCCTTTATATTTCCACCGAGTGCTGCTTGCCACTTACTAAAAACCAGCTTCTGTGCAATCCCTAACTTGAAATTATACCAAGCCCCATTATTTCCTTTATCATCATAATCTAAACCAACACTTACTGCCCAGAAGAATATTGTCTTTTTTATGCCAGATAATCCTCTGCCGGTTGTAATGATCTTCTCATAAACTTTTTCTAATAATCGTGGAACTGTAATAAAATAATGCGGCTTAACTTCTTTTAAATTGTCTACAATCTTCTCAAGACTTTCAGCATAATAAATTGAAGTGCCGACGAATATATAAAAATATGACGCCGTTCTTTCAAAAATATGACAAAGTGGTAAGAAACTTAAGGCTCTATGTTCTGTATTGTGAGGCATAGTTTGCTGAATTGAATGAGCGTTGCTAATTACGTTCTTATGCGAAAGCATAACTCCCTTTTGTCCACCTGTAGTACCTGATGTATAAATTATAGTAGCTAGGTCTTCTTCTCTAACAGAATCTTTTAGTTCTTGCAGTTTTTTTGATACTGAGTTATTACCATTGAGGGTTAACTCACTCCAATGTTTTACTCCTTCTATCAAATCAAAAGAGTACACTTCTTTGACCAAAGGAGTGTTTTTTAATATTTTTTTAACTTTTGCATAAATATCTTTATCAGATACAAACACTAACTTTACTTCGGCTTCATTTAATATAAACTGATATTCCGCCTCGGTAATGCTAGGGTACATCGGAACATCAACAGCACCAATCTGTAAAGAACCAATGTCAATAAAATTCCACTCAGGTCTATTATTTGAAATTATTGCGATTTTATCACCAGGTTCAATACCTAGATCCAATAAACCTATGCTAACTTTATCAATAATATCCTGACATTCCTGTGAACTGTACTTTTTCCATTCTCCATTTTCTTTTGCACATATGGCATCGTCTTGTGGAAAGTTTTTGATTTGGTGGGGTAGGACATCTATGATTCTTTTGATCATATGGACCTCAATTTTTATTATCAATTCAGAACTAATATTTTGTTCTGCTTAATATTGGTAGAGAACAGACTAGATCAATATGGTTGCCAATATATGAATAGCATATTAATTTGTCAAGCGAAATTTCGCTAATAATGAATTTTTGCTATTTTTAATTTGCATCATTTTACTTATATTGTCACAACATTTTAAAATAGTTTTACTATTGGAATTAACTAAAAGCAACATAAAATTGATTTTTGGCTTAAAGCTGAAACAGCTTCGGCAAGCTAGAAATTTATCCTTGTCTGAATTAGCGAATCGCTCTTCCCTTTCTATATCATATTTAAATGAGATAGAAAGTGGGAAGAAATACCCGAAATCTGATAAAATATTGGCCTTAGCAGAATCTCTGGGTGTTTCTTATGATAAGATAGTTTCTGTGAAATTAGGAAAAAGTTTAGCGCCAATTGGTGAATTATTAGATTCTAATATACTTAAGCAATTACCTATCGATCATTATGGGATTGATATTAATAAGTTAATTGCTCTTCTGGCTAATGCCCCAATTCAACTAAATGCTCTTGTTTCAACCATTATTGAAATTGCAAGAAGTTCTGAAATGAGCAGGAATATTTTCAGCAAAACTGCCTTAAGAATTTATAAGGAATTTAATGAGAACTACTTTCAAGAATTAGAGGAGATAGTTGAGAACTTTAGGAAAAAGAATAAGATTGATGATTTAGATAGAATCAGGACAAAAGCATTGACAGAATTAATATCAAATAGTTTCAATTATAAAGTAATTATCAAAAATTTGACTAACTACCCTGAGCTTTCAAATATTAGAGCTATAGTCAAAAAAGGAGATAAGGATAAAATTTATATCAACAAAGTTTTATCAAATCCTCAGCGCTCCTTTATTTTGGGCAAAGAAATAGCATATAATCATCTTAGTATTACCGATCGCAGCCATATCTACTCAGCTTCTAATCTAGATTCGTTCGACCAACTATTAAACAATCTAAATGCATCATATTTTTCAACCGCATTATTGATACCTAAAGAAAATATGATTCGGGACTTTGGGACCTTCCTTAACTTAAAGAAGTGGAATAATAATTTCTTACTGAACTTGCTCAATAAATATAAAGTTACCCCTGAAATGTTATTTCAACGAATTTCTAATGTTGCCCCAAAATATTTTCATATTAATAAGTTTTATTTCCTGCGCTTCAATTGTGATAGAAATTCCGATCAATTCGAACTCTCGAAAGAACTCCACTTGAACACACATCAAAATCCAGGTGGATATCATAGCAATGAGCATTATTGCAGAAGATGGATTTCAATTGGTGTTATTAATGAATTAAAAAGGAAGCATAAAAATAAATCAAATATTGAGAAGAGTATTATTGGTGTGCAAAAATCAAAATTTATTAATTCAAATGATGAATATTTGAGCATCTCCATCGCAAAACCAAGCAGAATTAGGAAGAATGCTTATTCCAGTGTAACTCTAGGATTTTTGGTTGATACTGATTTGGAGAAAAAAGTTGGATTCTTAAATGATCCTAAAATAAAAGTTAGAGAAGTTAATGATACTTGCGAGAATTGTAGTTTAATTAACTGTAAGGAAAGAGTTGCTGATCCAACTACCGTTCAAAAACGAAAAGCAAAAGAAAATGTTAAAATAGTTATAGAGAAGTTAATTTCAGATAGTTGAGCCTTCTTGAACTATCTTATTAGTTGAGCCAATATTTGTGCAGCCTTTTCAATGTCATCAAAACTAACATCCATGTGCGTAACAGCTCGCAAAGTTCCAACTTGACCAACTGAAAGAAGCAGACCATTTTCTTCACATTTTTGCAGTGCTTCTTCAATAGTAATGTTCGTCGGTTCGAAAATCAAAATGTTAGTCTGAACATTATCTAGATTAATTTCAAATTCTCCACTTTCCGAAATATGTTTTGCTAAAATTCTTGCTTTCTCATGATCTTCAGACAGTCGTGAAATATTATTCTTAACCGCGTACAAACCAGCTGCAGCTAAAATTCCAACTTGCCTCATTCCCCCGCCCCAGCCTTTTCTTACTCTAAAGGCTTCTGTAATAAAATCTTTTGTGCCGGCAATTACAGAGCCAACCGGTGCACCAAGTCCTTTTGAAAGACAAACTGATACAGAATCAAAGAATGAGCAATATTTCTCTAACGATACACCAGAAGCTACTGAGGCATTCCAAAGCCTAGCTCCATCAAGATGAAATTTCAGATTAAACTGATCCGCTACTTTTTTCAATTCTTCAATTCGCTCAATACTGTAAACTGTACCACCAGCTCTATTGTGCGTATTTTCAATTTCTAAAACTCTTGATCTGGGCATATAATATGCACTTGTTGGTCTAACTAATGGCTTTACAGATTCGGGATCAATAATACCATTTTCCCCCTTAACAGGATAAAGCTGCAACCCACTTAAAACAGCAGGCGAACCGGATTCATATTGAAATATGTGAGCATCGGCTTCACAAATTACTTCATCTCCAGGCTGCGTGTGAACATTAAGACAGATTTGGTTACCCATAACTCCACTTGGAACAAAGAGAGCTGATTCCTTTCCCAGTAACTCAGCGGTATATATCTCAAGCTTATTTACGGTCGGGTCTTCTTTATAAACGTCGTCACCAACTTCAGCTTCGTACATAGCTTTTCTCATTGCTTCAGATGGTTTAGTTACAGTGTCACTTCTTAAATCAATTATATTTTTCATAGGCCATTTTGAATACGGATTTTTATGATAATTATGATCAATAAAATTATTATTACAATTTGCGAGATATTCTAAAATAAAGATAAACAAACAAAATAATTACGGTAAGTAAAATACTAATATATGGAAACAGCAATGGGTACATTGTAAAAAATGTTTTCTCATTTCTTAGTTCTACATCTCCGACTAATACGCTTTTGGTGAACATTTCCGTAGATATTTCTGTTATTCCTAATGGATTTACAATACAGCTTATACCTCCATTAGCAGCTCTTACCAGACTTCTTCTATTTTCTACAGCACGTAAAACTTGCATTTCTTTGTGCTGGTAAGGTCCACTTGAATTACCGTACCAACTATCATTGGTCACTACGGCAATAAACTCAGCACCTTTCTCAACAAAGGCAGTTATAAAATCAGGATAAATTGCCTCAATACAAATTACCCCGCCTACACTAATTTCTTTGTCATTTTTATTGCTATATTTGAACACAACAGTATCTTGTCCGGTATTCCAACTTGATATTCCAACCTTCCATTTAATCCATTTGCCTAAAACAGGAAGTATATCAACCAATGGTACTTTTTCTCCAAATGGAACAAGTTTTATTTTACCATATTGCTCAATTTTTTCTTTTGGGGTAAAGAATAATATTGAATTATAAGAAGTGTAAACGGCTTTACCGTTTTTCAGAGGCTTTGCTTCATTTGGTGCTGTCTCCGGATTAAAAAAGTATTCAGCGTGAGGCATTCCAGTCATTAATGCTACATTTAAACTATCAACAAATTTTTGTATCCTTTTTGTTTCATTTTTGTAGCGTGCTGTTAACAAATAAACCGGCAGAGCAGTTTCCGGCCAAATGATAAGATCTACACCTTGGTCAATTGCTTCAATCGACATTTGTTCGTAAAGGTCAATCTGTGTATCTAAATTTCCAATTTCCCATTTTTTATTTGGATTAATGTCCGGTTGAATTAATCCAACTCTTATTTGCGAATTACTCTCCTCATAACTATTTATTTTATAAATCCCATAAATTATGGGCATAACTATTATCAAAACAAATATTGAAATAAATTTCACATTAAGCTTATTACTACTGAAAGATTTCCAACTAAGGTGGGCAAAAATATTTGCGTAAATAATCAGTACCGTTAAACCATAACTACCAATAATATCAGCTACCTGTATATAATTGGTAAAATAAGGAAGCCCGTTACTTAAAGAAAGCCAAGGAAATTTAAAGTCAGTAATAGAATAAATATATTCGTAAAAGAGCCAGAACCATGGAAGTAAAAACAATGCTGTTCTTTTACCAAAACTTTTACGTGTAAAGTAATAAAGTGTTGAAGGAATAAGAAAAACAATTGGATTAAAGAACATTAAAACTGAACCAGCAATCATTAAAAATGGGTCTGCGTCCGGAGTCCAGCTTCCAACCCAATATAGGGTTATAAGGTTAAAGAAAAATATAGTAAAGTATGTGAATCTATTTATCTCGGCTAGCGTTTCACGTTTTTCTAAAACAATTAAGTAAGGAATTAAACCCACAAACAACAAATATGGCAATGGAATTGGAGGGAAAGAAAGACCTAGTAAAATTCCAGAGATCAGGCCTAATAATAATTCTTTTCTGTTTTCTTTCTTTTCTACTTTGGTTTTATAGGACTTAAATATCTTTATAAACATTTTTTTTTTTACGTTTTAGGTAATATCTAATAACAAAAATAATTATAATTACAGAAATGATTCCCATACCAATATTAGAATAAGTTTTCAAATAATAATCAATTAACTCAATATTATTGCCCAGAGTCATTCCCATATAAATAATAATAATATTCCATAAAAGACCGCTTAAAAGAGATAGCAAAAAGGTTTTAGGAATATTTAGTTCATGCACTCCTGAAAAAAAACTGATTACAGATCTAATCCCTGGTAAAAATCTATTAACAAAAATAACCCAATAACCATATTTAGAGAACCATTGATCTGTTTTATTCAAAGCTTCTTGACTAATAAATTTAATTTTTCCAGTTCTTAAAATTCTTTCACTTAAAAAATATCCGATAAAGTACATAAGCATAAAACCTAATGCACTACCTAAACTTGTAATTAATAAAATTGGAATAAATTCAATTGAAGTTGTTGCAATAAGAGAAGCTCCAACAACCAAAATAATATCACTTGGCGAAGGTGGAAAAATATTTTCTATGAATGCAAAAAAGAAGAGGAAAATATAAATCCAAGTACTATTCAGGGAACTGATGAAAAGAAGTATTTCCTCAAGCATTAATTATCCGGATTAGAAAATATTAAAACTGTGGCAAAGGCTTTAACTCCTTCTTCTGTCCCTACAAAGCCCAATTGTTCTGAAGTTGTTGCCTTCACCGATACTTGATCAACTTTTATATGCAAAATTCCGGCAATGCTTTCTCTTATAGGTAAAATATAATCCTTTAATTTTGGCCTCTCCATTACAACTGTTGAATCAATATTACTAATTTTGTAACCTTTTTCAGAAATCAATTCATTGACTTTTAATAATAGAATCTTGCTATCGATACCTTTATAATTTGGATCTGTATCCGGAAAGTGCTTACCAATATCCCCCAATGCTAGTGCTCCAAGAAGCGCATCGCAAATTGCATGAAGCAGTACATCAGCATCTGAGTGTCCCTTCAAACCTCTTTCAAATGGAATATCCACTCCACCAAGATAGAGTTTTCTATTAAATGCAAAAGCATGAACATCGTATCCAAATCCGGTTCTAATATTCATTAATACCTTCTCACTTCAAAATTAGAAAATTCACCTGCAAAACTTCTCCAAGCGATTTTTATATCTCTTACATCTGCATGCATGGGACCAATTTTTAGATAATTAAATAATTCTTCAATCTTACTCTTTTCACCTTCGACAACAGTTAAAACTGTTCCATCCATTTGATTTTTAACGTAGCCCTTTAATTCAAGTTCGTGTGCTTTTCTTAAAACGTAATATCTAAATCCTACACCTTGAACTAAACCTTTAACAATTATTTCTGCACGTTCCATTTTAACTTAATTATTGCACTATGATCAATTTATTTGATTTAGATCTTTTATTAAAATCGATTCAATCAATGCCTTGTTATTTTTTAACAAACAAATTCTCATATAACTCAGAAACCAATAAGCCCAGAATAATCAATCCGGCACCCAAGTATCCAAAATTAGTTATTTTTTCTCCTAATATAAAGAAGGCAAAAACTGCCGCAAAAATTGGTTCAAATGAAAATATTATTCCCGCTTTTGCCGGAGTAACATTCTTCTGATATTTTGTCTGCAGTGCAGTTGTTATCAATGTGGCAAATATTGATGTATAAAATATTGCCCAAATCAAATTATTTGTTAAATCAAACTTGAATGGTTCCAAATTTGTTTCAGTAAAAACAACTAAAAATAAGATAGATAGAACTGCAGTTGTAATTATTTGTAAAAACAAAAGCGTCCAAAGATCATATCTAGATGTTTCAATATCAAGATAAATTATATAAAGTGCGAAAAACAAAGCACAAATTAATGTTAAACCTTCACCAATATTAAAGTTGCTTCCTAAGTCTGATAATAAACTTAGTATAGAATTACCCCCGCTTGAAAGAAATGTAATCCCCAGCATAACTAAAATAGTTCCAATTATTACACCTTTGGTGGGTGCTCTCTTTTCTATAATTATTTGAAGTAGTGGCACAATTATGACCGCAGTTCCTGTTAAAAATCCCGACTTGGTAGCAGATGTAAATTTTAGTCCGACAGTTTGAGTTGCAAAACCCATAAATAATAATACGCCAAGCAATATGCCAGCACTAATATTTTGGTTAGTAAATTTTTTTTTCCTCATAAAAGGAAGAAGAATTGCCGCTGCAATTAAAAATCTTACAGCAATAAAAGCCATTGACGAAACATCATTGAGGGCTTCTTTTACAATTACAAATGTAGCACCCCAAAGTAAGGTTACAAGAATTAATATTAGTTCTGATTTGTATTTTGAGTTTGATGCGAACAAATTATATTATTCTTTTGATAAAATTAATCACCTTAATTCTAAGGAGTTCTGCTTTTTAGAATAACAGTGTGCCCTCTGCTTTAATTGGGAGTGATAATCACAAAGCCAATTTGGAACAGAGATTTCTCCCTCGGGTCGAAATAACACAATTAAAAATTCAATCTAAAATATTTTATTTTGTGTAACCGAAATTTCTGAGTGCATTACCATCTTTACGCCAGTTATCTTTAACTTTTACTCTTAACTCCAAGTAAACTTCTCTCATCAAAAAATCTTCAATAGATTTTCTTGCAGCATTACCAAGTTTTTTGATTGCCGAACCTTTTTTGCCAAGCAAAATTGGTTTTTGAGAATCTCGTTCAACCACAATTGCTGCTGATATATAATCCTTCCCTTTTTCGCGTTCCTTAAATTCTTCAATCACTACTTCAATACTATAAGGTATTTCATCATGGAAAATTTCCAAGATTTTCTCTCTAATTTTTTCTGAGACAAAAAACTTTTCAGTTTCATCAGTAAGCTGACCATTGGGATAAAATTTTGGATGGTAAGGTAAAAATTCTAAAATAGTGTTAAGTAATTTCTCAAGGTTATAATTTTCTAATGCTGAGATTGGTATCACCTCATCAAATAAATCATTTTGGTCAAATATAGTAATCGCATTATTAATCTTTACTTCATTAGATAAATCAATTTTATTAATCACCAAAATTTTCTTCTGCCGTTTATTAGAAATTAATTTTTGATAATTTTCTCTATCAAAAATCTTTGTTTCTCTTTCCAAATCTTTTGCGGCTATCATAAAAATAAGTACATCGGCATCTTTTACTGATGATTCAACGTACTCAATTAATTTTTCTTGAAGTAAGTACTTAGGTTCCAAAATTCCAGGAGTATCCAAAAATACTATCTGATATTCATCGCTATCTAGAATTCCTAAAATTCTCTTGCGAGTTGTTTGTGGTTTACTAGTAACAATGGAAAGTTCTTCACCAATTAACTTATTAGTAAGTGTGGACTTACCTACATTTGGTTTGCCAACAATTGTTACAAATCCCGATTTAATTTTCATCTGCAAACTTTTTTTTATTTGTAAA
>RCND010000807.1_pt1 | contig 17886 bp, 10 predicted proteins | sample 2041351 | NCBI WGS metagenome assembly RCND01 (sample SAMN09708230, study PRJNA481090) | Marine sediment metagenome, whole genome shotgun sequencing project. | biome: marine sediment; feature: ocean; material: sediment; isolation source: Sewage treatment plant 12B marine sediment (STP12B) ... | reverse complement strand
ATTGGATTTACTGGAAGAAACCTCTTTACTTTAACAAGGTATAGCGGATTTGATCCTGAAGTTGGATCTACTGAAGGTAATGGAGATAGTACTATACAGGCTTGGGATGAGTTTAGCTATCCTAACTACAGGACTCTTTCCGGAACCATTGAGATTAAATTTTAATTATTAAATCTGACATATTATGAAAAAAGTATTTAATAGAATTTATATCCTCATTATTGCTCTCAGTCTGGTGACATTTTCTTGTGCCGACCTTGTTGTAGTTAATGAGATCGCTCCTGATGCTGAGAGGGCACTGGCGAATCCATCCGATGTGATGTCGCTTGCCGGTGGTGCTTTCAGGACATGGCACAATGCTTCTCAGGAGTATGATGGTTTAGCTCTTACAATGGCTGTTATGGCCGACCATATTACTTGCTCGTGGGGTAACGCCGGGATGAGAGATATGTCCTGGGAACCACGTATTAATAGTTGGAACAACAGCCTAACGTATTCATACTTTGGACACCTGAGGTTTCAATGGCAGGAATCTTACGGAGCTATCTCCGCAGTAAACCTGGTATTGAACAGACTTGATGAAGGAATGGAGTTTGGAGAAGGTGGAGCAGATAATGCTCTTGTTGAGACATGGTCTTATTTTGTAAGTGGTGTTGCTCATGGATACCTTGGTCTTGTATTTGACCAGGCTAATGTAATACCTCATACAGCAGATGTTACTACTCTGGAACTACTTCCATGGACCCAGGTTGTTGACTCAGCCCTTGTTTATCTTGATAAAGCAATTTTACTGGCTGATGCTAATACTTTCGATGTGCCTGTAAAATGGACCGGTGGTATTGCGATGACTAATGTTGGGCTTTCTCAAATGGCAAATGCATATGCTGCAAGAATTATGGCTTCTTATTCAAGAACGAAATCACACAATGATGCTCTCGACTGGAACCAGATTCTGACTTATGCGCAGAATGGCCTGACTTTTGATTTTGCTCCAGAGATTGGTGATGCATACGACTGGTACGATATGTACAAAGTATATGGTAGATTATCAGGATGGGGTAGGACTGACATGAGAATAGTTAACCAGATGGATCACGCTTATCCATCGAGATGGCCTACTGATGGTATTTGGCCAGATGGAGATCCTGAAGAAGCTGCAGATGTTGATCACAGGATCGTAACAGACTTTGAGTATCTTTCATCAAATGCCTTCCCTCCGGATCGTGGATATTATCATTTTACTCATTACAGGTTTAGCAGGTATGATGGTATATTGGCTTCGCCATGGTATGGTGCAGGTCCATTACCAAGTTTCCAGGAATGGGAATGCAGACTTCTCGAAGCTGAAGCAATGTTCAGGACAGGTAATCCTGCAGGTGCAGTTACTATTCTTAATGATCCTACAGGTCCTCGCAAAGTAAGAGGATTGCTACCTGATGTAAACCAGGCTACTGATGATGTTCTTAGACTCATTCTTGATGAGAAAGATATTGAATGTCATATGGCTGGTGGTGGAGTTCCATTCTTTGATATGAGGAGAACGGATCGCTTGCAGCCACAAACTCTGCTGCACTTCCCAGTTCCGGCTACTGAGCTTGAAATTTCCGCACTGCCTATTTATACTATCTCTAATACTGCAGACGGTATAAGTGGATCAGCTGGAGATTGGACAGGATGGGATAACTAGATATTTTATAATTGAAAATTAAAAAACGATTAATATGAAAAATAAAGTATTCAAATATATCTCGTTTTTTGCGGCTCTACTATTGATTATGGGTGCCTGTGAAAAGACAGATATACAGAAAGCTAATGATGATTATGATTTTGGTAAAGTCATTCCGGTTGTACAGGGGATTACTGGTCCTGCAAACGCAACACAGACTTTCTCGGAATCATTTTCACCTAACTACTACCGTGGTGGCTCAATTTTTAGCTGGAGCACTTCATCTGGTGCAGCTATCACTTCAACAAGTACTGACACCAGGGACATAGATGTTTTGTTTTCCGAAATGGGTGATGTTACACTAACATTAACAGAAACTACTCTTGGAGGTGTGACTTCAGAACCTTATGAACTTGATATCCAGGTTGCAGAATTTTGCCCTATGACCAGGGATGATTTCCTGGGAACATGGGTTGGTACTGAAACTGGGGACTCAGAGGTTGATCCTTTATCAGTTACTTTTATTGCTGGTACTGGTGCTGATGAGATAGTTGCAGAAGTTTCTGCAGGTATACCAGCATTCATGTCAGGAGTATTCATTGGTTGGGGAGAAGCTTTTCAGGTCGGAATTGGTCCCGAAGGCGATATAACTCTTGTAGTAAATACGAATGGAAGTATCTCCATCGGTGAGACTTTGACCTATTGGGGACAAACTTTGCCAGGACCATATGACTACTGGTATAATGGTGGAGGACTCTGGTCTGGATGCGGAACAGCTCCTACTATGGTGTTCACATTCAACCTTGACTATAACGGTGATGGGGTATCTACTAACAGGACAAGTGAAGTTTCGCTGACAAAGCAGTAGTAGCCTACTAATAACGCTTATAAAAAAGGTGCTGAATATTCAGCACCTTTTTTTTATTCTATAATGATTTTACCCCTGCCAAGTATTCCCTGGCTGTCTGATTTTATTAGCATCAGATACATTCCCTTGCCGAGTCCTGATAAGTCAAACTCGTGTTGAAATCCCGATGAAATAGTTTTATTCAGAATTATTCTTCCGTCTGATGAATAAATAATTAAGTATGCCGGATTGTTAAGTTCCATCTGGAACTGAACCATACCTGAGCTAGGGTTCGGATATATACTGAGATCAGAAAGATCTCCTATATCATAAATCCCTGTGGCCATAGCTGTGTTGAAAGTACCTGGAGAAGAAACCAGGGCATTGCCCGAGTAATCCTCAAGAACTCCGCTTATATCTACATAATATACCTGCCCACTATCCAGCAATACTTCAGGTTTGATTGTTATCTTATTTTTTCCAGTATTTATTGAAGCAGTGGAAGCCACTTCGATACCAGATATACTATTCTTTTTAAAAGCGATTAAATCTCCAACATTGGAGTAATCTACTTCCGGCCCACCGCTTATTCTCACAGGCTCAGAGAAATCTATAATTATATTGGCACTTACCGGGACATTCGATGAATCAGGCATAATTATCATTGTCGGTGAAATATTATCAGCCTGACTTCCCTCGAGAAAAACCTGCCTGGCAATTCTTTGACTTTCATTATCTGAGGCCAGGGTAATTACATCGTTAAAATATCCCTGGTATGTAAGCTGTGGCTCGAAACTAATAATAATGTCTGTGGGTACTCCAGGCTGCATTTCCAGAGGCAATGTAGATTCAACACTGAAATTATCTGATCTGGTAGTATAGCCTGTAAGGTGCATTATGGTATCAGTATTATTTGTCAACTGCATTGTCCGTACAACAGGATTAGTGCCATCAAAAGTTCCGAAATCCACACTATCGACAGATGTTTCAAATACTTTTGTTTCCCAGCGGTATTTTTCTATCCTTGGACTCATGCTGTGCTCTTTTGTATCCATATCAAAGGCAATAGTTCCATCCGGGTTAAATTCTGTTACTCCCGGCCAGACCGGTCCCCATGTTATTAGTGTGTTTCCATTATGTACTCTTTGAGTGGCACCATCTCTTGGAGCGAAAACATCGGGGTTTCTCCTGAATCTCCTTACAAGGGTCGCAGTCATATTTACCTCATCCAGCTCATATTCTATTGCACTCGAGAACTGAGTGTCGTGCAGGTTGCCATTGTCGAATAGCAGGAGGTTTCCGTTTTCCAGTTTCCGGGGGCAGTGCTGGTGTGTGAAACCAATAGTATCATTAATAAATGTGAACTGGTTGTTCTTTCCTCCAAGTCGCCAGATGATCTCACCACTTCTCCTGTCAATATTGGTGATCTCATCCATATGGCGTGTTGAGACAACAAAGCTCGTGTCAGAAAAAACAGCAACACTGTTCAAATGAGCATAATCAATGCTTGCCTCGGTGAAATCAACGAAGGGTGACTCCTCATTGCCATCAAGGATGTCGAAAAGGTCTTCGGTATACCATGAGTTAAGAAGGTTATTATCGGTATCGAATTCCTGTATAACTGTTTCATTAATTTCGGCAGCAGAATTACCTCCAACCACCAACACGCTCATGTCGACTGTTCTAGTGTATTGAGCAAATACGTATCGGTGGTAGTTACCTGAATCATCTACATCCCAATCATGTCCATCCAGTTTAAGGCCAACAGTATTAATCGTATCAGTGATGTTTAACATCTCATCCATCAGGTATAATTTCCTGGGTACACCATGTACATATCCTATTGTACCATCTTTCAATAAGCGCATTGATACAGATGCTTTGGGCATAAGTCTGAAAAACACGGGAGTCCCATAATTATCGACTATGGCAATAAAGTATTTAGCACCCGGGGCTGTTAATCCTTTCACTGCCAGGAAATAATATCCGGGGGCCGGGCTATTTGATTCAATGATTTTAATGTCAGGAAAATAGTTGCTTACAGGATCTGTCTGCGAGAAGACTTCCTGAGAAGCTCCCACTATGCAGATTATTACTAGAGATAGAGCAAGGCGGCTAATTATACGGTAAAATGAAGCAGATACGTACATGTCAGAATATATTAATACACAATTAAGAATAAATTTACTCTAAAAATACTAATCTTACTCATTATAAAATATCAATTTCTTGATATTGTTATCGGGTAGGATAAATATATTGGCTCCATTTTGTCGGTAATACCCTGTATTGTAATAGTATAGTCAGATGTAAAATCTGAAGGTGAGAATGTGAATTCAAAGCATCCTGTCTTATCAGGTACGATTTCCGGATTCCAGTAAAGGGTTGATCGGAAATCAGGCAAACGTGTTTTCTGGGGTACTGAGTCAGAATAAATAACATTCTGATATTGATCGCTGTAAGCCAGTATCTCGGAAGATGTTCGTATACCTGAGTTTGGATAATCAATACCGCAAATATCTCCTTCCCTGGAAACAATATTAACTATGCCTTTAAATATAATATTGCCGAGCTGATAGTCTCTTTTAACAATGTCAATTCTCTCAATTAGCTCGGGATCAAGCCCTGCAATATAAGAGTGATTGTCCAGGAGTACACCGTCAAGAAATACTCTTACCTGGCTTGAATTCTTTTCTCCGGTAATTATATTCGCCATAACTAAGTTTGTTCCTGATCCTTCTTTCTTTAGAGATACTCCGGGGACCAGCTCATGAAAAACCTCCTCCATAGTGGGTAGGTCAATATAGTCGTCCATATTAACCTGGATATCCGGCTTTCCGTAAAACCTGGCAGGCATTTCTACACTATTAGTGTCTTTCCTTATATCTTTTCTATTCAGCTCGTAAATCTTGTTAACCTGGTAATTTACACCCAGTCTCGACCCAAATTCTAAAAACGTATCATCAATTACGAGTTTACCGCACTCAATATTATCAGACTGATCGGCAAATGGACTGGAAATTTTTATTATGTGACTGTCAGAAAAATCTTCGGGTTGTAAAATAAGCTCTATTCTACCTTCCAATGGTGGTAGTACAAAACTGAACAGGCCTTCTCTATCTGTTGTAGCGTACTGAATATTACATTCCTTTCCTGGTATCGACAGAAATAATCTCGTATTCTCTTCAGGTACTAAATTATTCTTCGAAATTACAGACCCTTCAATATATGGACCATGGGATTCCTTAAGCTGAATCTTATTGCCTCCATCGCTGTATGCCGTTTCAGAATAATCGGTACCCATTTTATATTGGGATATATAGTCTTCAATATTTTGGGACCCTTCTGCATTTGATGAAACAGCAATGGAGACACTCATTTTTGTGAGGCCCGCATCAGAGAAAGAAGCCGAATCAATCCTTCCTCTGATACTTACATTATCACGCGGCCTGAATCTGATATTAGGCACGTCAAGGTAAATTATATTTTTACTTTGTAAAGAAGTAATCCTTTTCCTGTTTTTGATAATGGAATTATTATCATTACCCTGATCTGTTATTACCTGGCTTGAAAAAGGGTTATAAATTGCCAGTGGCTTACAAAAGATGATCTCCGGTGAAAAATTTCTCATATACCGTGTATATGCTCTAAGAATATATTCTCCGGTTCCTACACTGTCAGGGATAGAAAGCACACCACTCCCGTAACCATCACTTATCCTGCATCTTAACTGTGCCACGGGAACTCTGTTCGCATTTATTAATTCAATATAACTTACAATACTTCTTCCTGCCTGTGCTGAGCCAGGTTTTGTCCCGTCGAAGAGATATGCTGAGAAAAGAAGGTCTTCTCCTGATACGTAGATGTCCCTGTCAGTATGAACAAATACTCTTTCTATTTCCGATGTATTGTCACTTGCTCTTGCATCTGCAAAGTTTTCTACACTCTGAGAGACTAAAATACTGTGGATGCCAAGCAAAATAATCGTTATATATATAGTTTTCTTTGTCATTTCTTTTCTCACAAATTATTCTTCATCGTACCAGTATGATGGAGCTACATTTGTTCCGCTTACTGTGCAATCCGCACATTGTCTAAATGTAGTAACAAGAAATCCAACATCATCTATTTCCGCAAGTATAAAGACATAACTGTTAAGACCAGAGATTTCTTCAATAGTTTTTGCTGTATCGGTAACACACCACTGTCCTCCTGCAAGGTATTTTATAGTGTCGTTCTCGATGAAATGTCTCTTTGTTGCTACAGAGGATACACTGAAGTAACCCAGTACAGGCTCAGAAGGGTTATCGATTGAAATAATGTTTCCAATCAGCGGCTTCGGAATAGGATCATATAATCCTCCCTGTTCCTGGGTTATTTTCTTCATGCTCTCCCAGTATAAATATTCATCTTCGCTTATGGAATATTGTTTAAGCAGGATGCTATATTTTTGAAAAAGTTTTTCATTCTGTTTGTTGTCAAGATATATTAATGGGAATTTGCTTATTCTGTCTTCCTCCAGTGCAGAGTTATTCTTGATAAGTATTTCTGAAGAATTATTGCTTATCCAGCAAATGCTTTTTTCAGGTTCCGGATAGTGCCAGGGTAAATGATATTCCCACACCTCTACATAGGTCCACCTGTAGTATCTGCACACCTGGGAATCATCATATGAGTCGAAGTAGATGTTATATGCAAATATAGGGGGCCAACTCAGCCTGTCATCATAGAATTCAAATTCTGAATAAAGTGAGTCAATGTCCGGGACCTCTTTCATCAGCATAGGTATAGATTCATACACTTCGTTCTCTGATGTTACTACCTGCAATTTATATGTTTCACCAACTTCACCTCTGAATGTAAGAGAGTCTGTACAATAATAACCCGGGTTTTTTTCATCAAGTATTACTACATCGTTAGTGCCATAGCGGAATAGTACATGTGCGCCTGTAAGGGGAGATGATAAACCGGCTAATCCGGTTGGTATTGTGCGGGATAACTTAATATAATTAGTTCTGTTTTCATCAGTAAGTAAACCTTCAACAACAATAATGTTGTCATATTCATCTATTTGAGGGGTGAACTTTGTAATACATGAATTAAAAAGCAACAGGAATGATAGAAAATATAGTATATATCGATAGAGCATTGTTGTCAGAATTTAAAATTATATGATATAGAAGGAATAGGCCTTGCAAAAACCGACAGTTTATATCCCTGCAGAAGATCATTTTGCTTGTCAAAATAAATTGAATATACATTATCCCTGCCAAGGAGATTATAGACAGAGAAAGTCAGGGTTGAATGGGCAAGCTTATTTAATTTCAGATTTCCACTGATTGTAAACGAAACATCCAGTCTTGAATAATCAGGTACCCGGTACTTATTCCTGTCGGAGTAATGAAGAATATTATTCCCTGCATAGGTGTAAGAAGCAATCGGATATGTGATAGGTCTGCCTGTACTGTAAGCATAAATTGTTGACAGGCTGAACCTTCTTGAAAAGATATAGTTAAATACAACCGACAGGTCATGAGGTTTGTCGTAGTTTGCAGGAAACCATTCCCCCTTATTTACTTCGTCTTTAATAAAAGGTGTATCGCTTTTTAGTTCGGTTCTTGAGTAAGTATAGCCAATCCAGCCATTCATCCGTCCCTTATCTTTTCTTATCATAAGTTCTACCCCTCTTGCCCTGCCAATCGTATTGATAATATCTGTCTCGATATTTTCATTTAACAGGAGCTTTGCTCCACCTTTAAAATCTATCATGTTATCAATAGTTTTATAATAGCCCTCAATAGAAACATCAATCGTCTTATTGATTAATTTAGTGTAGAAGCCAATAGCAACCTGCTTACCTTTCTGAGGTAATATATGTGCATCGCTAAGTACCCATATATCTGTTGGTGATATGGCAGCAGTATTGGATAATTGGTGAATAAACTGTGTTGTTGAGTTATAATTTAACTTTAATGAACTTGCCGCCCCAAATAGATAATTGAGCGATATCCTTAATTCAGGCTCAAAGTATTTCTTTATTCCCTGGCCGCTTGAATAGAAGGAGGTGTCAATTATTGTTGATGAACTTTTTGAGAAATCAGGATGATAGTCGAATACAGTTGCAGGACCAGTCGCAAAGAACGAAGACAGCCTGAGTCCGGCATTTAGTGTAAGCATGTTAGTTAATTTAATCTCATCACTAATAAACAAAGCAGGTAATAGCGCATTTTGCCTGTCGATAAGTGTTGCAATGACTATGGAGGAATCGTTAAGTGGACGAAGTTCCCCCGGTGTGAGACTATACCTGGCAATATCCATTCCCATTTCTACCTGGTGACTGTAGCCAGGGTACCAGGTTAGGCGGGATTTAAGTTCTGTGAAGTTTATATTATGAAGTAGTTCAAAGGAATTATAAATATCCTTCTCACTGGAAATATTATATGTATACCTGCTATTATTTAATGAGAATACACCAAAAAGTTTATTACTGAATACATGACTCCAATTCAAAGACAGGATGCTGTTGTTGTAGGAGTAGACAGTATCCTTGTTAAATTTAAAGGAATCATGACTGATGTAGGATGATAGATTAATATGATTATTTTTATTAATTTCATGAACCAGCCTGATGTTTCCATCGTAGAATGAGGCACGTGTATCTTTCAAACTTGTTTCATCAAGCAACTTTAGCATCCAGTTTGAATAAGTGCTTCGTCCGGCAACCAAGAAGGATGTTTTATCCTTTATTATTGGTCCCTCTATCATCAGGTTTGAAGTAGCAGGACTAATCCCACCGCTTCCGCCAATTTCTTTTTTATTACCATCTTTCGGAATAATGCTAAGAATAGAGGAGATTCTTCCACCATAGTGAGCAGGTATTCCACCTTTATAGAGCGAGATGTCTTTGATTATTTCCGAATTAATCGATGAAAAAAAGCCGAGAAAGTGAGATGAATTAAAGACCGGGGCATCATATAATAATACCAGGTTCTGGTCGGCCGATCCTCCTCTAACATGAAAGCCCGATGATCCTTCACCGACAGTTTGCACCCCGGGAAGCAGGAGTGCTGTTTTTATTATATCTGCTTCACCCAAACTGGATGGCAGTAATTTTATCGTCCTTACACTAAGTTTCTCAAGCCCAATCTCTCTCCTTGTAAGTTCGTTTTTTCCTTCAGCTTTTACAGTGATACTTCCCAGTGGTATAAGATTCTCCTTCATATCAACGTCCATATTCCCACTGGCGTAAATGCTTATCTGTCTGCTTAGAACTTTCATTCCCAGGCAACTGAATTGAGCATTATAGTCTCCTTTAGGTACAGTTATTGAGTAGTATCCATACTGGTTGGTCATGGATCCACGCTGCAGTTCATCAATTTTTATTACTGCACCGATAACAGGCTCCCCGGTACTTATGTTTTTTACATAACCTGAAAGACTTGCATTTCCTGTATTATCACCTGATGGACTTCCTAAGCGAAATAGCTGGTATTCTTCAGATTCATTCTCCTCATTATAATCGCTATATGTATCTAATTCCAGATATGTAAGAGTGTCTTCTTGCTGATCGAGACGACTTTTTATAGCAAATTTCTTTGATATTATTATATATCCTGTTTCGTCAATATAGAAATGTAAGTCTGAACCATGGAGTATAATCGACAATACGTTAGAAAGTAAGGCATTGTCAAAGTTTTTATCTATCGTAATACCTTCTACCCATTCAGGCCTGTAGAAGAAAATAACGGGATTCTTACTTTCAATATCTTCAGCAAAAGCAGTGAATGACGTTCCTGTGAAATTGCCGCTTACCCTTAACTCACGGGATTGCGAATAAATCTGGGTAGTTAAGGTTATAAGCAGGAGAACTATTAAATACTTCAATCTCATATTTTTTTATCTTTGAGAGAGTCGTAATATTTTAATACAGGTATTATTGTTTCAGGTAAATTTATATCAATCCTGATCTTTTCCATCTTTATAAAATTCTTAATATCTTTTTTCTTATCATCCATTATATTAAGCAGGTCTCTCTTTCGGGATATTTTGTTATCCTTTCCGTTGATAATAAGTATGAGTTGATTATCTGACTGGAACTCATCATACCTGGCCTCTATTGCAAATTGAGCTCTTTTTTTATGCCATTTTTTATAGAGTTTACTATCCCCCTCGTGTAATATCTGGTAATAACCGCTTATTGATCCATTAGCTTTAAAATTCCTGAAAAATAGTATTTCATCGTCATGATGCAGAGAAAAGCTATCCAGAACTTCCTTGTTTAAAACGATGAGCCTGATATCATTATAGTTAGCAATGATCTCATCAGAATATATATCGTATTTCAACTCCAGGTTATCAAAGTAAATACCATTAAGGTTAACACTGCCTGTCATCCAATCATCATTGAACATAAATTGTGTACCAAATACATCGTAATATAATCCACTCCAAACAACGCCATTATACAGAATCTGGTTTAGAAAAGTGGTGTCCTGATATTCTGATATAGATGAATTTACCAAAGAATTGTTCCCGCAAGCTTCATTTATTGATTTTGCAGATGCAGTCTGGTTAAGGCAAAACAGAATGCCAATAAGAATAAATAACCTGCTCATTATTTGGATAATATAAATTGTGTTCAGTTATCAAAAGTAGCGAAAATTAGAACATAAAACCTCCCATAATTGTGGTTTATTTAACGATCAATATATATTATAGAACATATAAATATAAGGAGATCTGTTATGTTCTATACTTACATAAGGATTACTATTGTTGTTCCTTCACCATGATTGGAAAACACATTAAGAGTACCCTTATGCATATAATTTTTTTTTTGCAAGACTCAGACCAATTCCACTAAGGTGTTAGGGCTAATTATTTTTGCTGAAGCATCAGCCTGCATTATAAATTTACCATCAATTGGAGAAGGAGAAACATGCACCGCGTTATTGTTGCAGGCAAGTAGAAAAATGGAGGAGCATATCAGTACAATAGTTATTCGAATTTAATTGATTTTACAAATATTCATATTTAGAGTCATTATTCTCCAAATGCTATATAACATAAATTTTATGTGAAAATATGTTTAAAAATCTCTGATTAGCCCATGCTGTGTATATGTTTATTAGTATCAGCAATTTGCATACACAATATATGTAACTATGTTGATAATATGTAAAAATCATAGGTGCATTTTATGTTAAAGTCCCCATTATTTGGCCTTAAAGTTCACTTAGGATATTGATTTTTCAATTATTGTTCTAAATTTGTCGCTGTATTACAAACCTAAAACTTAAATTATGAAGAAACTAACACTGATGATTTCATTGTTTGTGATCACCGGCTTATCGGTGCTACTCGCTCAAACAGTGGTTATTACAGGTAAGGTTACCTCTTCTATCGAAGGCGAGGGATCAATTCCTGGTGTTGCGGTTACGGTTAAGGGGACAACCATTGGTACATCGACAGATATTGATGGTGTCTTTTCCATTGCTGTTCCGGAAAATGCGGGAACGCTGGTTTTTCAGTTTATCGGTATGAAGACCGTTGAAGAAGCAATCGGCGGCAGAACTTCAATCGATGTATTGATGGAGCCCGACCTCCTCGGTATTGATGAAGTTGTTGTAACTGCACTGGGTATTTCAAGGCAGAAGAAAGCTCTGGGATACTCTGTTCAGGATCTTAAAGGTGACGAGCTAACACAGGCAAAAGAGGTTAACATTGTTAATGCTCTTGCCGGTAAAGTTGCTGGTGTTCAGATTACCAGTAACTCGGGTGCGGTTGGTGCATCATCGCAGATCAGGATTAGAGGTATCAATTCTTTTGGAGGAAACGCTCCTCTATGGGTAGTTGATGGTACTCCTATTTCAAATGGTAACAGTGGTGCTGGCCAATGGGGCGGTACTGACTATGGTAACAATTCTGCTGATATCGATCCTGAAAACGTAGCATCAATATCTGTTCTTAAAGGTGCGAATGCAGCTGCTCTTTATGGTAGCCGTGCTCGTAATGGTGTTGTACTTGTTACAACTAAAAAAGGAAAAAGAGGACGGGGACTCGGTATCTCTTTCTCAAACAATACAACATTTGAAAGAGTTAATACTATTGCTAACTACCAGAATGAGTATGGCCAGGGAGCAAGCGGAAGTGAGTGGCTATGGACTGAGGCTGCTAACGGTCAAACTTATCAGCAGTGGGGTGCGGATCACTTTACTTATGTTGATGGTGATGGAAATGGTAATAATGACGGAGTTGATGAGTCATGGGGACCACGACTTGATGCAGGACTCATACTTGACCAGTTCTCAGGACCTGCTCAACCATGGATTTCACATCCTGATAATGTAAAAGATTTCTTTCAAACTGGTGTAACCTTGACTAACAACATTACAATTAATGCTGGTAACGATAAGGCTGCTGCAAGGTTTAGTTATTCAAACCAGAATCAGACAGGTGCTATACCTGGTACTGACCAGAACAGGAACTCCTTAAACGTTAACGCTTCTATTCAGGCTACTGATGATCTCAAGATATCAGCCAACATTAATTATGTAAATACTCATAATGACAACCTTCCGGGCCAGGGTTATAGCTCCGGGAACATTATGCAATCAATTGGTGGATGGTTTGGTCGCCAGGTTGACATGAAGCTTCTCGAAGAGAACTGGGATCAATTAATGACACCTACTGTTGGATGGCCAAATGGACGTCCATATAACTGGAATACCAATTATCACAATAACCCATACTGGACAGTATATAATAACCAGCAGGGTAGAGATCGTGACAGGGTATTTGGAAATATGAACCTTGATTACAGGATCTTCAGCTGGCTTGATCTTAAATTCCGTTATGGAATGGATTATTATAATGAATATCGTAAAGGAGTTTATTACGAATTGTCTAACAGGAATAAAAGTGAAGGTGGAGAATTCAGTACTTCAAGCAGAACTCGTAAAGAATCCAATGCAGATTTAATGCTCTTCTTTAACAAGGATGTGAGTTCAGATCTGAATATCAGTGGTACCGCTGGTACTAACTACCGTCGTTACGACTATAATTCGTTCTCGCTCTCAGCTTCAAGATTAACTGTTCCTAACCTGTTTACTATCAGTAACGTTGATGGTACTCCAGGAACAGGAGATTATGTTTCTTCATATGAGACGTATTCTGTATTTGGTGCTGTAAACCTTGCATTCAAAGACTACCTGTTTGTTGACTTCACAGCAAGAAACGACTGGAGTTCTACTCTGCCTGCTGACAGTTGGAGCTATTTCTACCCATCTGCATCAGTTGGCTGGATCTTTACTGAGACTTTCGGTCTCCAGAGTTCGCCATTATCATTTGGTAAGCTTCGTGCATCAGTGGCGAAAGTAGGTAGTGATACAGCTCCTTACAGACTGCAGGCTACTTATGGATCGAGTACTCCATTTGATGGAATATCTCAGTATTCATATCCTGGTCAGATTCCTCCGGCAGGACTTCAGCCTGAATTTACTACTTCAATGGAATTTGGTGCAGATCTGAAATTCTTTATGAACAGACTTGGTGTCGATTTTACTTACTATAACAATATCACCAATAACCAGATCATGAGCGTTGCAATTTCTCGCTCATCGGGTTTCTCATCACAGCTGATTAATGCAGGTGAAATTGAGACAACTGGTTTCGAACTCTTGTTAACAGGTGGTGTTCTTCGCAATCCTTCAGGGTTAAACTGGGATGTTACACTTAACTGGGCAACCTCAGAAACTATAGTGAACGAACTTGCAGAAGGTCTGGACAAGTACGTATTAAATAGTACTTGGACTCCTACTACTCTTGAAGCAAGAGTTGGCGAACCTTATGGACAGTTCTATGGAAGAGGATATGCATACAACGATGATGGTGAATTATTAGTTGCTGATAACGGATTTCCTGTAAAAGAAAGTGGTGCTACTCCAACAGTTCAGGGTAATATTACTCCTGATTGGATTGGTGGTATAAATAATAGTTTCACATATAAGAACTTCAATGCTTCATTCCTGATCGATGCAAAATGGGGCGGTGATATCTACTCTGTAACCAAGTGGTTTGGTGGATATGCTGGTGTTACTGAAGAGACTGTTGAAGGAGGTATTCGTGAGAATGGCCTTATACTCGATGGTGTAAATGAAACTACAGGACAGCCTAATACAGTTGCTATTGCACCACAATCCTATTTTGGTGGATGGTGGGGAATGTCAGAACCTGCTATTTTTGACGGAACTTATGTTAAGCTTCGTGAAGTAATCGTTGGATATAATATTCCTCTGAATACAACTCTTATCAGGAATCTGAATATCTCATTCGTTGCAAGGAATCTCGCTATTCTCTACACGGATAAGAGCAATACTATCGGAATTGATCCTGAAACTGGTTATGGTACTGGTAATACTGCATCAGGTTTTGAGCAGTATCAATTGCCACCTACTCAGAGCTTCGGTTTCAAGCTAAAAGTTGACTTTTAATATTTAAAAAGTGAAATTATGAAGAAAATTAAATATATTTTTATATCCCTGCTGTTGATTGGACTCCTTGGTGGATGTACCGATGGCTGGGAAGACCTCAACTCTGATCCGAACAATCCTGTAGATGTGCCTGCAATGAACATTCTAACATATGTTGAGCGTGCTTCTTGTGCCACAATGTTTGGAACAGGATCAATTCAAGATGCTGGAAGTTATGCGGGTCACACTGCGAAGATTCAGTATATTGATGAGAGTCGTTATGAAGAGCGCGATGGTACCTTTAACGGTAAGTGGAGCGCAATTATGGGTTACCAGGTCGACCTGAACAAAGTTATTGAAAAAGCTCAGGCAGAGGGTAATACTAATCTTGAAGGTATTGCTATGATAATTAGAGCATGGCTATATCAAAATATGACCGATTACTGGGGAGCTATTCCGTTTTTAGAGGGTGCAATGGGTGAGGATGGAATTATCCAGCCTTCCTATGATTCACAGGCTTCGGTATATGCTGCTCTCCTGACAATGCTTGAGAGTGCAAATACAATGCTTATTGCTGATGTTGGTATTGTAACAAGTGCTGATATCTGGTTTGGTGGTGATATAATGGCGTGGAGAAAGTTTGCTAATTCCCTGCATCTTAGAGTTGCAATAAGAATGTCAAATGTTGACCAGGCTACAGCTGCAACCGAAATTGCTAAAATTGTAGCTAGTTCAGCAACTTATCCAATCTTTACAGATAATGATGATATGGCTGCTTTACAGTGGGACGGAGTAACATACCGCGAACCGTGGACGAATAACTATTTAGGTGGTCGTGATGACTTTGCTATGGGTAAGAAGCTAATTGATGATCTGCTTGCAATTAATGATCCAAGACTACCTGAATATGCGCTTCCTGCTACAGCAGATGGTGTTTATCGTGGTGTTGAGATTGGTATTACTGAGGCTAATGAGGCTTCATTCCAACTTGCAGATATATCAAGAATAGGTACTCGCTATCGTAATACAGTAGATGGATATAGCTACATTATGAGATATTCTGAGCTGATGTTTATCCTTGCTGAAGCCTATGAAAGAGGGCTTGCTACAGGTGATGCACAGGTTACTTATGAAGCAGGTATTACAGCTTCATTAGAGGAGCATGATATTGCTCCTGGTATAATAACTAACTATCTTGCTGAAGCTGACGTTGAGTGGGATAACGCTACTGGTGCTCTCAATTATTCAAATCTTGAGAAGATTTATTATCAGAAGTGGATCTCATTGTTTAAGCAGGGTAACGAAGCATGGGCTGAGACTCGTCGTACTGATATTCCTGTACTTCCTCATGCTCCAGGCTCACCTTTCATTGGCAATGGATTTGATCGTCCTCCATTCAGATGGCAGTATCCTGTTGAAGAGTATACCTACAACAAAGCTGTCGTTGAAGCCAATGATGATGGTATAGTTGATAACTTCTGGGGAGATCAGATGTGGTGGGATACCAGATCACTCTAGTAATATAGATAACAGGTAGTAGACTTTCTTCTATTATTCTGTTGAATAACATGAAAGAGATAACCTGTCAAAGGTTATCTCTTTCTTATTTATGCTAAATTTGCTGCAGCCAATGGAATTATGAATCGAATATTTTTTACCCTTATTTTGTGTTGTTTTCTTAGCTCAACACTTTTTGGTCAAATGGAACGCATTTCTGCCTATGTAAATGTAAAGGGCACTGAAACGATTAATTATGAGACCGAAATACCAATGCGAATAGTTGAACCCTTGAATGGTGAGTTTGATCCTATAGATATTAAAGCAATTTATCCGGAGTTGGAGATTTCATCGGAAAAGTTTAAAATAAATTATCCTGTTCTTACATCATATGCTGATACTGCCTATATGATGATGTTTATTAAGGACAGGGCTTTCTCAAGGCGAGGTAAGTTAAATATTGTAGTTATTGGGATAATGAGTGAAGAAAGACTCGACTATTATATTGATAATAATAGTGACTATATCTTCTCAGACGAGGAAACAAAGTTTACTTTCTCGCCTGCGGTAGAAAGTGTTGCCCTTGAAATGGAATCCGGAGCTGCATCTAACCAGTTTTACCTGTATAATCCTATTTACAGTCCATCGCTTACTACAAACACTTATGAGTTTAATGGATCCTGGGAAGGAATTGAGAGTGAATTCAATCTTCTTTTTGATTTTTCCGGGACATTCGGGTCAGGTAATTGCTCAGTTTCTTATACCCCTGAGAACACACTTATTGCTACCCAGGAATATGAAGCAAAGATTTTTGCGTTTGGTCTTTTCAGGGCAGGAGTCTTAGCGTCGTGGCATAATTTTAATATTGGACTGTATGCAGGATTTGAACAGGTGCAATATACCGAAAGGAATAGGTTATCATATACCGAGATTGGAAATCAACAGATTGACTATATGTCGGGTCTCTGGATGTGGTCGAAAGTTTCTGTTGATATTTCAGCAGAATATGATTTCAGGCTAAATAATAGATTGAGATTGAGTCCAGTTGCCTCGGTTGGTTTGTGGATACCCGTTGATGGCAGGGTTTTCGATACTGATCAGGATCCACCTGATGATGCCAGTTATTCAGATACCTGGCGCTATGATCTTGGTATAAAGTTTAAAATGTTAATAAATGATTACTCCTATTTTAGTTTAAAAGTGGGAAAAATTAATACTAAGCTCGATGCCAGGCAATTCTTGCTCGACTACAGTAGTGATTATGAATTGAATTACTCACAAGGCTACCTGGCACTCGGATATGCCAGGAAATTATCCAGGATGAAGAATAGGAAATAGGAAAAGCTTCGATAGCACCCTCTTTTGACTTTTGACTCACTCCGTTCGTCGAGCTCGCAAGCTTTGCC
>RCND010002091.1_pt1 | contig 17887 bp, 15 predicted proteins | sample 2041351 | NCBI WGS metagenome assembly RCND01 (sample SAMN09708230, study PRJNA481090) | Marine sediment metagenome, whole genome shotgun sequencing project. | biome: marine sediment; feature: ocean; material: sediment; isolation source: Sewage treatment plant 12B marine sediment (STP12B) ... | reverse complement strand
TTCGGATGGATTTGGGGGGTCTTGCGGTCACCTTGCTGGATACCGCTGGTCTCAGAGAAACTGAGGATCACGTTGAGGGTATCGGGATATCGCGGGCGCTGGATCGCGCGAAGCACGCAGATATTCGGGTTTTCTTAGCGGAGATTGACGAGGCCTTTGATGTTGAAGTGAAACCGGATGATATAATTCTCGCCCCAAAAGCTGATACAAGATCGGATAAATCTGGTGCCATTTCTGGTACGACAGGAGAAGGTCTGTCGGATTTGGTAAAGCGATTGGCCACTATTCTCAAACAACGTACAGCCACCAGCGGAATTGCCACACGTGAAAGACATAGGGCTGCGATGCAACAAGCAGATCTTGGTTTGGATGCTGCCATGCAGGTTCTGGTTCGTGGCAGCGAACACTATGATATAGCTGCAGAAGAACTGCATATGGCGATTCGAGCCCTTGAATCTTTGGTCGGCCGCATCGATGTAGAAAACGTGCTGGATGAAATATTCGCCAGCTTTTGTCTTGGAAAATGAACCTGTGTTTCACGTGAAACATTCAGACTTTGATGTCGTTGTGATCGGCGGTGGCCATGCAGGCGCTGAGGCGGCGCATGCTGCTGCGCGCATGGGGGCTAGGACGGCATTGGTGACGCTGACCCGTGAAGGCATTGGCGTTATGTCCTGTAATCCGGCAATTGGTGGTCTGGGCAAAGGCCATCTGGTGCGGGAAATTGATGCTCTTGATGGCGTCATGGGCCGAGTGGCGGATGCCGCAGGTATTCAATTTCGGTTGCTGAACCGGCGCAAAGGACCGGCAGTTCAGGGGCCACGCGCACAGGCTGATCGTAAGATTTATCGTGAAACCATGCTTCGCGAGATCGAAGCGCAACAGAATCTTACCATTCTGATTGGTGAAGCTGTTGATTTTGTGATGAAAGGACCGTCGGTTTGTGGCGTTGTCTTGGCCGATGGCAAAAAAATTAATGCGAAGGCGGTTGTCCTGACAACAGGAACGTTTCTGCGCGGAGTTATTCACATCGGTAATGTGGCGCGACCCGGCGGCCGTCTGGGAGATCGACCTTCGATAAAACTGGCGGAGCGAATCGATTCCTTTGATCTGCCACTGGGGCGACTGAAGACCGGTACACCGCCGCGCCTTGATGGCACTACAATTCGCTGGAACGCATTGGAAATGCAGCCAGGTGATGATGATCCTGTCCTGTTTTCCTTTTTGTCCGCGGCACCGATGGCGCGGCAGATATCGTGTGGGATCACCCATACAAACAATCAAACCCATGATATTATTCGGGAAAACCTGGATAGGTCAGCCATGTACGGCGGCCATATCGATGGTGTCGGGCCGCGTTATTGCCCCTCGATCGAAGATAAAATCGTTCGGTTTGCTGACAAAGACTCACATCAAGTTTTTCTTGAACCTGAGGGCGTGGACGATACCACGGTCTACCCAAACGGCATTTCCACATCGCTGCCTCTGGACGTGCAGAAGGACTACGTGCGTTCAATCTTTGGGCTGGAGGGCGCAAAGATCGTGCAGCCCGGCTACGCAATTGAATACGATTACGTTGATCCGCGCGCACTGACGCCGCAATTGTCGCTCAAAGATGTCAGCGGCTTGTATTTGGCCGGGCAGATCAACGGCACAACAGGTTATGAAGAGGCAGCGGCCCAAGGCCTAGTTGCCGGGCTGAACGCAGCGCTTGCGGTGCAGAGGCGCGATCCTGTGACATTCAGTCGGTCTGACAGCTATATTGGCGTGATGATCGATGACCTGACCACTCGTGGTGTAACTGAGCCCTATCGCATGTTCACGTCCCGCGCCGAGTTTCGACTGTCGTTGCGGGCAGACAACGCGGATCAGCGTTTGACGCCGCTTGGTCTGGCGCTTGGTTGCGTAACAGAAGGGCGAAAGATTGTGTTTTTGGACAAACAAGAACGCCTTGAGCGCGGCAAATCACTGTTGAACGCACAGACATATACGCCGAAACAGGCGCGGGGCGGCGGTATCGAGGTGAAAGAGGACGGGACCCGGCGCACGGCTTTTCAGCTGTTGTCATTTCCGAATGTGTCATTTGAAGATCTGGTTCCACTAATGCCAGAACTTGATGAGGTTGATGGTCCAGCCCGGCGCCAGTTGGAGCGTGATGCTTTATATGCAAACTATATCATCCGCCAACAAAAGGACGTTGAGGCGCTGAAGCGAGATGAAAATCAGCGTATTCCGATTGACTATGCCTATGAAAATATTGATGGGTTATCGAATGAGCTGCGTAAAAAACTGTCTGATTCCCGGCCGTCAAATCTGGCACAAGCAGCCCGCGTGGATGGGATGACCCCAGCGGCTTTGGCGCTTTTGCTGGTGCGGTTGCGCCAGGCCAAAAAAGCCAAGCGCGCCTGATGTCTGATGCGAGGGATGTTCTTGAGCAGTTGAATGTTTCACGTGAAACATCTGAGCGGCTGAGAACTTACGTTGGGTTGCTCGAAAAATGGACAGGTAAGATCAACCTTGTTTCTAAATCTAGCTTAGACCATGTCTGGACCCGCCACATATGGGACTCGGCACAGCTTTTTGAGTTAACGCCTCCTGTGGCGCACTGGGTCGATCTGGGCAGCGGGGGTGGATTTCCAGGGCTTGTGATCGCATGTCTGGCTGCGGACTCTGTCCCTGAAATGAAAATGACGCTGATCGAAAGTGATCAACGTAAAGCCGCGTTTTTGCGAACGGTAACGCGAGAGACTGGGGTGCGCACAACGGTCCTTGTTGAACGAGCCGAGAGCGCTGCGCCGCAGGAAGCTGATATTCTGTCGGCACGGGCGCTAAGTGATTTGACCGGTTTGCTGGGCTTTGCTGAACGTCATTTGAGGCCGGAGGGGACTGCGCTATTCCAGAAGGGTATTACCTGGGAAAAAGAAGTCAGCGAGGCGCTTACCACATGGTCATTTGAACATGAGGTGATTAAAAGTAAGACAGAACCGGGAGCGGTTATTCTGAAGATTGGAGGAGCCACACGTGTCTGATCTGTCTCGACCCGCAGGCCCCAAGATAATTTCCGTCGCGAATCAAAAAGGTGGCGTGGGCAAGACAACAACAACCATAAATCTGGCGGCAGCGCTGGTAGAGAACGGATGCCGGGTGCTGGTCGTTGATCTGGACCCGCAAGGCAACGCGTCAACCGGGCTTGGGATTGAAGTTGAAGACCGGACCCTGACCAGTTATGAATTGTTGCTGGAAGATCTTGATTTAAATGAGATTATTCTTCCAACCTCGATTGAAGGTCTTGATATCATTCCGGCGACCGTTGATCTGAGCTCCGCTGACATCGAACTGATGTCCAATGAGAAGCGCAGCTTTCTCTTGCACGACGCACTGCGGCAGATTGCGATGGATGCGTTTGCCTATGACTACATCCTGATCGACTGTCCGCCATCGCTCAACTTGCTAACGGTTAACGCCATGGTGGCGGCACATTCAGTTCTGGTGCCGCTGCAGGCAGAGTTTTTTGCACTGGAGGGGTTGTCGCAACTCATGTTGTCGGTGCGTGAAGTGCGCCAGTCCGCAAACACCGCGCTCAGAATTGAAGGCGTGGTTTTGACGATGTATGACAGGCGGAATAATCTGGCGCACCAAGTGGAGCAGGACGCGCGCGAAAACCTGGGAGACATCGTGTTCAAAACCATTATTCCGCGCAACGTTCGCATCAGCGAGGCGCCGTCTTTTGCGCTGCCAGTTTTGAACTACGATACCAGATCCAAAGGCGCGGGGGCCTATCGCGCGCTAGCAAAAGAAATACTGAAAAAACATGCACGCATAGCGGCATGAACCGGGGAGCGGGGCAAATGGCTGAAGACAAAAGCAAGAAACGCGGGCTTGGCCGGGGGCTTTCTGCGCTCATGGCGGATGTTGGTGCGGATACGGCTAGTGCGTCGTCTGATGCACAGCGCCGTGAAGGTCAGTCAGTGCCGATTGAGCGCATCAAACCCAATCCAAATCAGCCGCGCCGACGGTTTTCCGAAGATGACCTGAAGGACCTCGCAGCGTCGATCGCCGAAAAAGGTGTGATCCAGCCGCTGATCGTGCGGCCGCGCGATGGCGGAGAATACGAGATTGTTGCCGGTGAGCGTCGTTGGCGCGCTGCGCAGATCGCACAACTTCATGAATTGCCTGTGGTAGTACGAGACTTTGATGACGTCGAAGTTCTTGAGGTTGCGATCATTGAGAATATTCAGCGGGCTGATCTGAATGCGATTGAGGAGGCGGCAGGGTACAAGCAGTTGATGGAGAAGTTTGGCCATACACAAGAGAAGATGGCTGCGGCGCTGGGCAAAAGCCGCAGCCATATCGCAAACCTGATGCGGTTACTGCATCTCCCCGAGGATGTGCTTGATCTGGTGCGCAATGGTGAATTGTCAGCGGGCCATGCCCGTGCCCTGATCATGGCGGGTGCGCCGTCTTTACTGGCGTCAACCATTATGACAAAAGGCTTGTCGGTCCGCCAGACCGAAGCACTGGTGAAGAAGTCGAATCAAGAGATCGAAGACTGGAAAGCCGGAAAGCCGCCTAAGCAAAGGACGGTATCGGGCAAAGATGCCGACACCAAAGCGCTGGAGGGTGATCTGTCTGCGGCATTGGGGATGAAGGTTCTGGTGAACCACAAAGCAGATCAAGATTCCGGTGAAGTGATTGTGCGCTACAAGACGCTTGAGGATCTCGATGAAATCTGCCGGGTATTGAGTGCAAGTTAAGCTGTCAGAAACTCTTTGATGACAGCATTTAGAACCATAAGGCCTTGATTAGTAACAGTTATTTGTGAACCCGTGTCTTTGATCATGCCCAAATCAGCCAAATTTGAGCGCGCTTCTTGATCCAGCGGTTGCCCGGCCAGGGCTGTGTAGCGATCAACATCCAACCCGTCTTTCACGCGCAGGGCCATCATCAGGTATTCGTTCGCCTGATCGGTTTGGCAGATCGCAGATCGCGGTTTTTCTCCTGAACCTTGTGCAACTGCGTCCAGCCATTTTTGCGGGTTGCTCCAGCATTCGGTTGCCGTGCGCTGTCGGTTCAGCGTTAGCCGACCATGTGCGCCGGGTCCGATTCCGATATAATCGCCGTAGCGCCAATAGATCAGATTGTGCCGCGATTCTGATCCGGCGCGCGCGTGGTTGGACACCTCATAAGCGGGCATTCCCTGTGCTCCGCAGATATCTTGGGTGGCGTGGTACATGTCGGCTGAGAGGTCATCGCTTGGCAGACCCCGCAGTTTTCCAATGGCATACCGATCGCCAAAAGCGGTGCCGTCTTCTATTGTCAGTTGATAGAGGGACAGATGATCTATGGCCATGCCCAGAGCTTGCTTTAGCTCTGCCTCCCAATCCGGCAACGTCTGATCCTGCCGGGCGTAGATCAGATCAAAGCTTACCCGATCAAATGTGGACCTGGCGATGTCAAAGGCGGCGCGCGCGTCATTGACGGAATGAATCCGCCCCAGGCGTTTGAGGTCGATATCATTCAGCGCCTGTATGCCCATCGAAATACGGTTCACGCCTGCGGTGCGATAGGCCGCGAACCGCCCAGCCTCAACCGAACCGGGATTGGCCTCGAGGGTAATTTCAATGTCATTGGAGGTGCGCCAAAGTCGCCGGGCCGTTTCGATGATATCGGCAACTGTGTCCGGATCCATGAGGCTGGGGGTACCGCCGCCAAAAAAGATCGTGGTCAGGATGCGCCCTTGGGTTTCGCCACCCACGCGCTCAAGTTCTTTTTGATAAGCGGACGCCCAGGTGGATTGATCAATAGAGCGGGAAACATGGCTGTTAAAGTCGCAATAGGGGCATTTCGCCTCGCAAAAAGGCCAATGGACATAAAGCCCAAATCCACCCTGCTGCCAATCCTCAGTCAAAACAGCCGGCGACGAATCTGCCGAATGCCTCAGCGCGGTGGCTAATTTTGTTTTTTTCCCAGCGGTCCATCTCACCCAAGGTGATGTCGTAGCCTTCTGGGATAAAGACTGGATCATACCCGTGGCCCTGATCACCCCGCATTGGCCAGGTCACATGACCCGGCATATCACCGGGAAAAACTTCGTCGTGCCCGTCTGGCCACGCGAGCACCAGAGTACAGCAAAACCGCGCGGTACGGGGATGCGGCGCATTCACCGCCTCAAGCTCTTTGTGGGCACGGGTCATGGCCATCCCAAAATCCCGGCCCCGCGGCGTTTCTGCCCAGTCCGCGGTGTAGACCCCGGGCGCGCCTCCCAATGCGTCGATCTCAATTCCGCTATCATCTGACAGCGCGGGCAGACCCGTCGCAATTGCTGCAGCATGGGCCTTGATCCGGGCATTTCCCACAAAGGTGGTTTCGGTTTCTTCCGGCTCAGGCAGACCGATTTCTGCGGCGCCGACAACCGTCACCCCATAGGGTGACAGCAACGCACGAATTTCATCCAGCTTGCCTTGGTTATGCGTCGCGACCAAAAGTTTTTTGTCAGTAAACCTGCGGGTCATGTTGTGGCGGATTTCTGCATTTCGACCAACTCTGTCACACCTTTCTCTGCCAGATCCATCAACTGGTTCATCTGATCGCGGGAGTAGGTAGATCCTTCGGCGCTCATCTGCACCTCGATCAGCTGACCAGACGCGGTCATGATGAAATTGCCATCAACGCCAGCCTCAGAGTCCTCGGGATAATCCAGATCTTGGCCCGCATAAATTCCACAACTGACGGCGGCAACCGGGTCGATCAGCGGATCGCTGATCACATCGCCGATTTTCATAAGTTTGTTGACGGCTAGTTTCAAGGCAACCCAACCGCCGGTGATCGAGGCGCAGCGGGTTCCTCCGTCGGCCTGAAGGACATCACAGTCGACGGTAATCTGACGTTCTCCAAGCGCCACACGGTCAACCCCGGCGCGCAAAGATCGCCCGATCAGGCGCTGGATTTCAACTGTCCGGCCGCCTTGTTTACCCGCTGCAGCTTCGCGCCGCATTCTAGTGTTTGTGGCACGGGGCAGCATTCCGTATTCAGCCGTCACCCACCCCAGTCCGGAGCCTTTGATAAACGACGGCACGCGATCCTCGATTGTCGCATTGCACAAGACATGAGTGTCGCCTACTTTGATCAGGCAAGAGCCCTCGGCGTGCTTTGTGAAGCCGGTTTCGATCGAAACAGGGCGCATTTCACTTAGATTTCTTCCAGACGGGCGCATGACAAGTATCCTTGTTGTTTGTGCGGAGATAGCGCTCCGGACTGCGCAGATGCAACCCCGATTGACGTTTGTGCTACACCGGCTTTAATGCCAGTCGAACCAAGGACACGCAGATGACAAGCACAACAGAGCTACTGGACGATATGAATGACCGGTCCCGCGAGGTGTTCCGGCAGGTCGTCGAGGGCTATCTGGCGAGCGGGGACCCCGTCGGCAGTCGCACCCTGACCCGTACGCTTAGCGAAAAAGTTAGCGCAGCAACGATCCGCAATGTGATGCAGGATCTGGAGTATCTTGGCCTGTTGGACAGCCCCCACATCAGCGCCGGTCGGGTGCCAACGCAGATGGGGTTGCGGATGTTTGTCGATGGTCTGCTTGAGGTCGGTGATCTGGACGAGTCCGACCGGGAAAAAATTGATGCCACTCAAGGTGAAAACGGATCAGACGTGGCAGCCATGCTGGATCGGGTTGGCTCTGCACTGTCCGGTGTGACCCAAAGCGCGTCATTGGTTTTGACTCCGAAACATGAGGCGCCGATCAGACATATCGAATTTGTCTCGCTCGGACATGATCGCGCAATAGTGGTGCTGGTGTTTGCGGACGGTCACGTCGAGAACCGGTTTTTCACACCGCCACCGGGGCAGACCCCAAGCTCAATGCGGGAAGCGGCGAATTTTTTAAATTCGCTGATCGAGGGCAAAACGTTAGGTGATCTGCAAACGGTCATCGGGCTGGAGATCGCCGAACGTCGTCAGGAAATTGATTCGCTTGCCCGGGAAATGGTGGATAGCGGGCTGGCGCTGTGGGAAAACGAAGGTGAACGTAGCGAACGGCTGATCGTGCGGGGGCGGGCGAATCTGTTAGGTACGGATGAAGAAGAGGAGGACCTTGGCCGCATCAGAACCCTGTTTGATGATCTTGAACGCAAGCGCGACATCGCTGATTTCCTCGAGGGCACCGAAAGCGCTGAGGGTGTGCGCATTTTTATTGGCTCTGAGAACAAACTTTTTTCACTTTCGGGTTCCTCTTTGGTGGTTTCTCCTTATATGAACGCTGACCGCAAGATCATTGGCGCGGTTGGTGTCATTGGGCCAACGCGCCTGAACTATGGGCGCATCGTGCCAATAGTGGATTACACGGCGCAGCTGGTTGGAAAGTTGATTTCAGACCGGAGTTAGAGGTGAGAGATGGCAGAGCCAAAGAACGAAGAATTCCTGGACGATATTGACACTGCTGAGGCAGAAGAACTTGCCGACGAGATGTTTGAGATCAACGATGAAGCACTGGAGCTTGAAGCGCTGCGTATAGAGCGTGACGAGTTTCGGGATCGGTTCATGCGTGCCTTGGCGGAAGCTGAAAATGCTCGCAAACGGTCCGACAAAGACCGCCGCGAGGCCGAGCAATATGGCGGATCCAAGCTGGCCCGGGATATGCTGCCCGTGTATGACAACATGAAACGCGCGCTGGAGACAGCGACAGAGGAGCAACGCGAGATCTCGGGCGCGTTGCTCGAAGGTGTCGAGTTGACGATGCGGGAGTTGTTGAACGTGTTCAAAAAACACGGAATGGAATTGATCGCGCCAGAAGTGGGCGACCGGTTTGATCCACAAACGCATCAGGCCATGTTCGAAGCGCCAGTGCCGGGAACAAAAGCCGGTGACATCATTCAGGTTGCCGCCGAAGGCTTCATGTTGCACGATCGGTTGCTGCGCCCCGCGCAAGTTGGGGTGTCTTCAACGCCGGCCAGCTAAATTTTCTGTACAGTGAACCAGGGGCGTTTCAGTCAGGACTGAGAAGCCTCTTTCAATTTGTAGAGCATTTGCAGGGCTTCTCGCGGGGTTAACTCGTCGGGATGGATTTCGGCAAGCGTGTCTTCCAACCCGGTTGATTTTTGCGGCGCTGGCGGCGCCGGGGTTGCGGAAAACAGCGGCAGGTCATCTATCAGCGCCTTTTGGGTTGGACCGCCAGTGCGCTCACCTTTTTCCAATGCATCAAGCACCACGCGCGCGCGGGCAACAACCGAGGCGGGCAGCCCTGCGAGTTGCGCAACCTGAACACCATAAGATCTGTCCGCGGCGCCGCGCTTGACCTCGTGCAAAAAGATGACTTCGCCCTCCCATTCCTTGACCGTGACGGTGGCGTTTTCGACTCCGTGGAGCTTTGACGAAAGTGCCGTGAGCTCATGGTAGTGAGTGGCAAACAGCGCGCGTGATTTGTTGACATCATGCAGATGCTCAAGCGTGGCCCAGGCGATGGACAGTCCGTCATAGGTTGCGGTGCCACGGCCGATTTCGTCCAATATGATCAACCCACGATCATCCGCTTGGTTCAAGATCGCCGCGGTTTCGACCATTTCAACCATGAAAGTGGAGCGGCCCCGGGCAAGATCATCTGACGCACCTACCCGACTGAACAACTGGCTGATCAGTCCGATATGAGCCGATTTTGCAGGCACGTAGCTGCCCATCTGTGCCAAAAGAGCGATCAATGCGTTTTGTCGCAAGAAGGTTGATTTACCGGCCATGTTGGGACCGGTAAGCAGCCAGATATTGGCTGCATCACCACCGGATAAATCGCAGTCATTGGTGATGAACGGGGCCCCGCTTTGTGCTTTGAGTGCCTGCTCCACCACGGGATGGCGCCCGCCGATGATTTCAAAGGCGCGGCTGTCATCGATCTTGGGGCGGCACCAGCCTTCGCCGCGCGCCAGATCCGCAAGTGAGGTGGCCAAATCAATCTCGGCCAGCCCACGCGCGGTGTCATTTATGGCCGCTGCGCTATTGACGATAACGTCCCTTAGTGTTTGATAGAGCCGCTTTTCGATCTCAAGCGCATGATTTCCGGCATTGAGAATCTTGGTTTCCATTTCAGCCAGCGACACTGTGGTGAATCGGACCTGATTGGCGGTTGTCTGACGGTGGATGAAGCGTTCAGACAGCGGTGCAGACAGCATTTTTTCCGCATGAGTTGCCGTGGTCTCGATGAAATAGCCAAGAACATTGTTATGTTTGATTTTCAGTGTCGTGATGCCGGTTTCTTTCACATAGTCGCGCTGCAGGGCGGCGATGACAGAGCGGCCTTCGTCGCGCAACGTGCGTGCCTCATCCAGATCTGAGTCATAACTTGGCGCAATGAACCCACCATCGCGGGCAAGATAAGGCGGATCGGCGACCAAAGCGTGGTCCAAAAGGTCTACCAAGGTGTCGTGGCCGGTTAGGGAGTGTGCGGATTGTTGCAAAAGGACAGGGGGGCTTATCTCTTTAAAAAGTCGCGCGATCATCTGGGCCTCGGCCAGACCGTTGCGGATGGCCGCCAGATCACGCGGGCCCGCCCGATCCAAAGACAGACGCGACAAGGCGCGATCTAGGTCGGGGACATTTCTCAGCCGTTTGCGCAGATCAACAGTGAACGAGGCATTTTCTAAGGCAAAACTGATCGCATCAAGACGGGGCTGTATCACATCCAGTGCCCGGGAAGGGCTGGACAAACGCCGCTCTAACAAGCGGGCGCCAGCCGCGGTCGTGGTTCTGTCAACAACTGAGAGCAATGATCCGGCACGCCCACCAGATAAGGAATGTGTGAGTTCGAGATTGCGCCGCGTCGCTGCGTCGATCTGAACCGTGCGATCGGTGCTTTCCCGTTGCGGCAATGCGATCAGCGGCAAGTTGCCCTTCTGGGTGATTTCCAGATATTCGATGATGGCGCCCATCGCGGAAACTTCAGCCCGACTGAACGCGCCGAAGGCATCCAGCGTCGCGACGCCAAACAGGGCGCAAATCCTTTTCTCTGACGCCGTACTGTCAAAAGCCGCAGGGCTGACCGACGTCAGCGCAACTCCGAATTCAGAGACCAATTGAGACATCTCTGCCTCTTTTGACGCCGATACAATCAATTCAGATGGCGCTAGTCGCGCGAGTTCCGGTCCAAGCCGCGCTGGACTAAGCGGCATAACGTGAAATGCCCCGGTTGAAATGTCGACCCAGGCCAGGGCACAATCATCGCGCACATCGGCAAAGGCGGCGAGATAGTTGTGCCGCCGGGCCTCCAAGAGTGAATCTTCGGTCAGCGTGCCGGGTGTGACAAGTCGGACGACGTCACGGTGGACAACCGATTTTGCGCCCCGTTTTTTGGCTTCAACCGGGCTTTCCATCTGTTCGCAGACCGCAACACGAAAGCCTTTTCGAATCAACGTCAGCAAGTACCCCTCTGCCGCATGAAAAGGGACGCCGCACATCGGGATGTCTTCACCATCGTGTTTTCCGCGTTTGGTGAGCGCGATATCCAGCGCTTCTGACGCCGCCACTGCATCGTCAAAAAACATTTCGTAAAAATCGCCCATGCGATAAAACAGCAACGCGTCTTTGTGCGCCTGCTTGATGCCGAGGTATTGCGCCATCATGGGCGTAGAAGTGGACACGTGAGTTCCCCGCAGTTGGCTGTAGCAAACCTTACAAAGCGGCGTAGGTCGGCGAAAGCTGAAAACGCATTGTGATTGAGGCGGTTTGCGGCCTAGGCTATCAATCGCAAGCGCACATTGGGGAGTGTCGGAAATGTCCAAGACAAAATTTACAGCAGAAGAGGCGCTTGCGTTCCACCTGGAGCCGATGCCCGGCAAGTACGAAATCACCGCAACTGTGCCCATGATGACTCAGCGGGATTTGTCGCTGGCCTACTCACCGGGCGTTGCTGTGCCCTGCGAAGCCATCGCTGCTGATCCGGAAACAGCTTATGATTATACCAACAAAGGCAACATGGTGGCGGTCATCACCAATGGGACTGCGGTCTTGGGTCTTGGCAACCTGGGCGCGCTTGCCTCCAAACCGGTGATGGAAGGCAAGGCGGTGTTGTTCAAACGCTTTGCCGACGTAAACAGCATTGATATCGAGCTGGATACAGAAGACACAGACGCGTTTTGCGCCGCGGTAAAGCTGATGGGCCCCTCTTTTGGCGGCATTAATTTGGAAGACATCAAAGCACCCGAGTGTTTCATCATCGAGCAATGGCTGAAGGAAGAAATGGACATCCCGGTGTTCCACGACGACCAGCATGGCACAGCCGTTATCTGTGCGGCAGGCCTGATAAATGCATTGCACCTGTCGAAAAAGAAAATCGAAGACGTGCGGATTGTGGTCAATGGGGCAGGCGCTGCCGGCATCGCCTGTCTTGAACTGCTGAAGTTCATGGGCGTGCGGCATGAAAATTGCATCATGTGTGACACCAAAGGGGTGATCTATCAGGGCCGCACCGAAGGCATGAACCAGTGGAAGTCGGCCCACGCCTTAAATACAAAGCTGCGGAGTCTAGAGGATGCGATGAAAGGCGCGGATGTCTTTTTGGGCGTCTCTGTAAAAGGTGCTGTGACTCCGGAAATGCTTGTCAGTATGGCGGATAACCCGGTGATTTTTGCGATGGCGAATCCGGATCCCGAGATTACGCCGGAAGAGGCACATGCCGTGCGCGAAGACGCCATTGTTGCCACCGGGCGCAGTGATTACCCCAATCAGGTCAACAACGTCCTTGGTTTTCCATACCTTTTTCGCGGCGCACTGGATATTCATGCCCGCGCCATTAACGACGAAATGAAGATTGCCTGTGCCCGGGCGCTGGCCGAACTCGCCCGCGAGGATGTACCGGATGAAGTTGCGCTGGCCTATGGCAAGAACCTGACATTTGGCCGCGACTATATCATTCCGACGCCGTTTGATCCGCGACTGATCCATCGCATTCCGCCAGCTGTTGCGCGTGCAGGCATGAACACCGGCGCTGCCCGCCGCCCGATCATTGATATGGACGCATACGAATTATCGTTGAAATCGAGGATGGACCCAACAGCCAGCATGCTGCGCGGCCTGAATGCCCGCGCGCGTGCAGCGCAGGCACAAATGATTTTTGCCGAAGGCGACGATCCCCGAGTATTGCGGGCTGCGGTTATGTACCAACGCGCCGGCTTGGGCAAAGCCTTGGTTGTCGGCCGTGAGCATGATGTCAAAGAACAGCTGGAACACAGCGGACTGGGGGACGCTGTGCCCGAGCTGGAAGTGGTCAATGCAGCCAATACGCCTCATTTAGAGACTTATAAAGAATTTCTGTACGCGCGGCTTCAGCGCAAAGGACACGACGCCCAAGACATTCATCGTCTTGCGGCCCGTGACCGGCATGTGTTTTCAGCATTGATGCTGGCGCATGGACATGGCGATGGGCTTGTCACTGGGGCAACCCGGAAATCGGCCCATGTGCTTGATCAAATCAATACCGTGTTTGATGCGGATGCCGTTCATGGGGCGGTCGGGGTTACGGCGCTGCTGCACAAGGGACGCATTGTCTTCATTGCCGACACGTTGGTGCATGAATGGCCAGATCAGGAAGATCTTGCAAACATCGCAATCCGCAGCGCTGGCGTGGCGCGTCACATGGGGCTTGAGCCACGTGTTGCCTTTGTCAGTTTTTCCACGTTTGGCTATCCGGTGTCCGAGCGGGCTGAAAAAATGCATATGGCCCCGGCCGTGCTGGATGCGCGCGGTGTTGATTTTGAGTATGAAGGCGAAATGACGGTTGATGTGGCTCTGAATACAGAGGCCCAGAAATCTTATCCGTTTTCACGATTGACCGGCCCGGCCAATATTTTGGTGGTTCCTGCCCGCCACTCGGCCAGCATTTCGGTCAAACTGATGCAGGAAATGGGTGGCGCCACGGTTATTGGGCCGATTCTGAGCGGCGTAGATCAGTCGATTCAGATTTGCGCGTCAAATTCGACAGCCAATGACATTCTGAATATGGCAGTTCTGGCAGCGTGCAAAGTGGGATAGCGTGATGCGGTTTAGATTAGCCGTGCACAAACGGCGCATCGCCGCCCCATAGTTGTTTGACGCGCTGGTCGCGACCACAGGCATTTCGATAGGCTTTGTAGGCTTCGGACTGCCGCTTTGGGCCAAAGCGTGTCAACGTGATCTTGGTGCCTTTGTAGTAATCCTGATGATAGCTTTCTGCCTCATAAAACGGTGTTGCAGGCAGAATGGGTGTTGCAATTTCTTGGTTCAGGGCCGTGGCGGCATCGGCCTTAGCATTCTCAGCTGAGGTCATTTGTACCTTGTTAGAGACAAAAATTGCAGTGCGATAGCTATCACCACGGTCGCAGAACTGGCCGCCGGCGTCGGTAGGATCGACAGAGCGAAAAAATTTCTCAAGCAGTGATTCCCGCGACACTTTGGACGGGTCAAACATGATCTGGACCGCCTCATAATGGCCGGTTCCCCCGCGAGTCACTTGTTTGTAGGTCGGGTTCTCTACTGTGCCACCGGTATACCCGGAGACAACTTCTGTTACGCCCGCAACACTTTCGAAATCTGATTCGACGCACCAAAAACAGCCGCCCGCCACCGTGAGAGTTTCGGTTTCGGCTGCGTGGGCGCGGGAATGCGAGGCAACTAGACCAACAACAATCAGGACCATCAGCAGCGCTGGCTTGGCATTTTGAAAGATCGACATGGGTGAATCTCCTGTTTCCTGTCAAAGCCTGCCTTCCGTGCGGATCACCCGCAAGAGGCTGAAATGAATTCTCACGCGCTGGTGACGCAAATTTACTGCTTGGCTCTTTGCGGGTGCGGGCCTAGCGTCCGACGTGCAGGAGGACCCAAATGGCCGACAATGTGACCACCCATCAAGCCAAAGATGATGCACGTAACGAGCGCATTTTAATCTACGTGGACGGAAAGCTTGTGCCCAAGGCAGAGGCAACCGTCAGCGTATATGACAGCGGCTTCATGCTCGGTGACGGCGTTTGGGAGGGTCTGCGACTTTATAATGGGCGCTGGGCGTTTGTTGACGAGCACATTGACCGTCTATTTGAGGCCGCCAAAGCCATTGACATTGATCTCGGCCTGAGCCGAAACGGTGTTATTGCCGCTTTGTTAGAGACGCAAAAGGCAAATGACATGACGACAGATGCCCACGCGCGCTTGATGGTCACACGTGGGGTTAAAATGCGCCCGTTCCAACATCCGTCGCTCAGCAGGTCGGGACCAACGATGGTCATCATCATGGAGCATTCGCAGCCCAAAATTCCGCGCCCGATCCGGTTGGCCACTGTGCCGCATTTGCGGGGCCTGCCAATGACGCAAGACCCGAAGCTGAACTCCCACTCCAAGCTGAACTGTATCCTGGCCTGTATTGCCGCCGAAAAGGCCGGCGCGGATGAGGCGCTGATGCTGGATGTGCATGGGTTTGTGAACACAACAAACGCCTGCAACTTTTTCATTGTGCGCAAAGGGGCGGTTTGGACCAGCACCGGAGACTACTGCATGAACGGCATCACCCGACAAAAGGTGATCGACCTGTGCCGCGCTGAGGATATTCCTGTGTATGAGAAGAACTATTCGCTTGTCGATACATATGGTGCAGATGAGGCGTTTCTGACCGGGACTTTTGGCGCGCAAACACCGGTAAGCGAGATTGACGGACGTCAGATTGGGGCGGGCGAAATGGGCCCAGTCACTTTGCGCCTGCGTGAATTGTACAAAGACCTGATCAAGAAAGAATGTGCCTGATGCGAATCGCAATGTGGTCCGGCCCGCGCAATCTTTCGACAGCGATGATGTACAGTTTTGGCGCCCGTTCAGATTGTCATGTCGTCGACGAACCTTTTTATGCGACCTATCTGGCTAAAACTGGGCTGCATCATCCGATGCGGGCCGAGATTTTGGCGTCACAGCTACAGGATGGGGCAGAGGTGGCACAAGCGTTGCTGGCGCCCATACCAAGAAAGAAGCCGCATTATTACCAGAAACATATGACCCAGCATATGGTATCGGACGTTCCCCGCGACTGGATGCACGATGTGAAGAACGTGTTTCTCATTCGCCATCCGACCCGGGTTGTCGCAAGCTATGCCAAAAAACGCGAAGGCCCACAATTGGCGGATATTGGGTTTTGTCAGCAAGAAGAGCTATTTGACTACGCCTGCGAATTGAAGCACGCGCCGATTGTCATTGATGCAGCGGACATTCGGGCTGATCCCGAATATGCCCTCACAACATTGTGCACTGCGCTTGATCTGGATTGGGACGCGGCAATGCTGAGGTGGCCCGCCGGCGGGCACTGCCAAGATGGCGTGTGGGCAAGACATTGGTATGGGGCCGTCCATCGCAGCACGGGTTTTGCTGAACCAGAAGGCAATCTCCCCCAGTTAGACACTGAATATGCGGCGCTGGCGGCGCAAGCCCTGCCGTACTACGAACGGTTGGAAAAAATGAAACTGACGTAACCGCACCGGTCAATTTCGAGGTAATCGTTACTTCAAACGACGCTCGCGCGCCGCAATCAGTTTCAGTCGCAAGGCATTCAGCTGAATGAATCCGGCAGCATCTTTCTGGTCATACGCGCCCGCATCATCCTCAAAAGTAACATGTGCCTCAGAGTAGAGCGAATGGTCAGACCAACGACCCACGGTGCGCGCCAGACCTTTGTAAAGTTTTAGGCGAACGCTGCCGGTCACATGTTTCTGGCTTTCATCAATCAGCGCCTGCAGCATGTCGCGTTCCGGGCTGAACCAGAAGCCGTTGTAGATCAGCTCGGCGTATTTTGGCATCAACTCGTCTTTCAGATGGGCCTGGCCTCGGTCCAGTGTAATCGATTCAATACCCCGATGCGCCTCAAGCAGGACTGTGCCACCGGGGGATTCGTAGATGCCGCGTGATTTCATGCCGACAAAACGACCCTCGACAAGATCAAGACGGCCGATCCCATGTTTGCCGGCCAATTCGTTAAGCTTGGTGAGGATGGTGGCCGGCGACATTTTCTCGCCATCAATCGAGACGGGGTCACCGCATTCAAACCCGATCTCGATGTACTGGGCTGTGTCTGGCGCGTCCTCAGGGTGAACCGTGCGCTGATAAACATAATCAGGCGCTTCGTTGGCCGGGTCCTCCAGCACTTTGCCTTCAGAGGATGTGTGCAACAAATTGGCATCGACCGAAAACGGAGCTTCGCCGCGCTTGTCTTTGGCAATTGGGATTTGGTTTTTCTCGGCAAATTCGATCAGTTTGGTCCGGCTCGACAGATCCCACTCGCGCCACGGGGCGATCACCTTGATATCCGGGTTCAGCGCGTAAGCCGCGAGTTCAAAGCGGACCTGATCGTTGCCTTTTCCGGTGGCGCCATGGGCGACCGCATCGGCGCCTTCTGCGGCAGCAATTTCGACCAGACGTTTGGAAATCAATGGACGTGCGATTGAGGTGCCCAGCAGATAAAGCCCTTCGTACAGCGCATTTGCACGAAACATCGGGAAGACAAAGTCGCGCACAAACTCTTCTCGCAGATCTTCGATATAGATAGACGACGCGCCCATCATTTCTGCCTTTTTGCGCGCGGGCTCAAGCTCTTCCCCCTGACCAAGGTCAGCAGTAAAGGTTACCACCTCGCAGCCATATTCGATCTGCAACCATTTGAGGATGATCGAGGTATCAAGACCGCCGGAATAGGCGAGAACAACTTTCTTGGGCGCGGACATCTTGGCTTCCTTATTGGCGGGATCGGACGGGCGATATCGGGTTTTCCCAAGCAGAGCAAGATTGGGAACGTGCGTTGACGCGATCGTCTGGTCTGACTACTGCTTTTTCAAACGATTTTGAGTAAAGGATTGAAACAATGTTGGGTTGGCAGATTTTTACGCACTCGGTG
>RCND010000806.1_pt1 | contig 17903 bp, 15 predicted proteins | sample 2041351 | NCBI WGS metagenome assembly RCND01 (sample SAMN09708230, study PRJNA481090) | Marine sediment metagenome, whole genome shotgun sequencing project. | biome: marine sediment; feature: ocean; material: sediment; isolation source: Sewage treatment plant 12B marine sediment (STP12B) ... | reverse complement strand
CCTCAGGAGTCGTCTCGCGGGCCAGCCACCACGTGCCCCCACCGACACACGATCGACACACCTCGTCGTTGACTGCATCGGAGTAGCTGCCCACCAGCGCGCCGTCCTCAAAATGGCCTTAGTAAGCACTATCGACGCCGCAGCCGTCGTCGATAGTGTCGACAAAGGAGCAGGACCAGCGGCGGCCGGTGTTGCCGAACCGCCGCCAATCAGCCACAGCGGTGCGGCCACGAGGACCAGGGACAGCCCGGCTCCAAACACGACTCCGCATAGCCCGGACTTGGATCGTGGCGAGAGTGTGGTGCAACGCCATCCGCGTCGGCTACGAAATCTCATCAGAACCTCCAGGTCACACCTATCCATCTCTAGCTATGCGCCACCAAGATGCCCAAGACAAGACCCGACCTATCACGCAAAGTCCCGATTCAGAGACCGATTTCTCACTTTCTTTGCCGGCCGATAGGCGCTATCTCGGTCCTTTACCTAAAGTAAACGCAACGAATCTCTTCCGGTCTACAAGCCGGAATGACGATCGCAGAAAGAAGGATCAATGAACCGTAGAAATTGGCGGTTGTTCGCAGTCCTCGCCCTGGCCCTGGCGCTTGTCGCCGCGGCGTGTGGTGGCGACGACGAGGACACCACAACCACAGCAGCAGCAGGCGGAAGCGAAACCACGGCGGCAGTGGTTGACGACGGCGAAGCGTTCAAGGTCGCATTCGTCCACGTCGGTCCCGTCGCTGACAAGGGCTGGTCGTGGGCACACGACCAGGGCATGCAGTATCTCGAAGAAAACATGAATGTCGAGACGACGTTCCTTGAGAGCATCCCCGAGGGCTCGGACTCACAGCGTGTATTTGAGGATCTTGCTGCCGACGGCAACATGCTCATCTTCGGCACATCGTTCGGCTACATGGATTCCATGCTGGCCGCAGCAGAGAACTTCCCGGAAGTCACCTTCATGCACGCCACTGGGTTCAAGGTGTCAGAGAACATGGGCAACTACTTCGGTGCCGCCGAAGAGGGCCGTTATCTGAGCGGAATGGCGGCAGGAGCCGCGACCGAATCCAACCAGATTGGCTATGTGGCTGCCTTCCCGATTCCCGAGGTGTTGCGCGGTATAAACGCTTTCACTCTCGGAGTCCGCGAGGTCAATCCTGATGCAACGGTCCAGGTCGTCTGGACGTCCACATGGTTTGATCCCCCGAAGGAAGGCGCTGCGGCTCAGTCGCTGCTCGACAGCGGAGCAGACGTCATTGCCATGCACCAGGACTCAGCCGCACCGGGCCAGGCCGCAGAAGCTGCCGGCGCCAAGTGGGTTGGCTACAACACCGACATGACCGAGTTCGCCCCGACTGCTTGGCTCACCGCAGCCATTTGGGATTGGGGCCCGTTCTACGTCGAGACCGCACAGGCTGTCCAGGCAGGCACCTTTGAACCAGGGTTCCAATACGGCCACATGGCTGACGGCATGGTTGACATTGCGCCTTACGGCGACTCTGTCGATGAAGCGACCAGAGCACTGATCGAAGAGCGCAAGGCGGAGATCATCGCCGGCACCTTCAGCGTGCTTCCCGACCCGATCGTGGACCAGGATGGCAACGAGCGCGAGCTCGGTGACATCTTCATCATGGACTACTTCGTCGAGGGCGTCATCGGCAGCCCCACCGGCTGATCGATAGCTATCACGAGTATCGGAAGGGCCCCGCGATTGCGGGGCCCTTCCATTTCCTGCCTTGGAACGCCTGTTCCAAGGCCTACTGGCTAGGCTACGGCCATGCCCGATCATGCAGACACCCTCGCAGTTGAGTTCCGCAATATCGACAAGGCGTTCTACGGCGTAAAAGCCAACGACAACGTCAACTTCCAGTTACGCCGCGGGGAGGTGCATGCCCTGCTCGGCGAGAACGGCGCCGGCAAGTCCACACTGTGCTCGATCCTGGCCGGTCTCTACAGACCCGATGCCGGCGAGTTCCTTTTTGAGGGCGAGCACACCGTTTTCAAAACGCCAAAAGACGCTCTCGCTGCCGGTGTCGGCATGGTGTATCAGCACTTCCGCCTGGTCGCCAATCTGACAGTGGCAGAGAACCTGGCCCTGGGCCACCCCAAGCTGGGATTCAGGATCTCGCAGAGCCAGCTAGAGGACGAAGCCCGCGAGCTAGGCGAACAATACGGTCTCCCTGTCGATCCCAAAGCCCGCGTTTGGCAGCTGTCAGTCGGCGAGCAGCAACGAGTCGAGATCCTCAAACTCCTCTACCGCAATGCCAAGATTCTGATCCTTGACGAACCGACCGCAGTGTTGACCCCACAAGAGGCACAGCAGCTGTTTAAGACGATGCGACAACTCGCTAGCGAAAATCGCTCGGTGATCTTTGTCTCGCACAAGCTGCACGAGGTCAAGCAAGTTTCCGACCGGGTGACCGTGCTGCGTGACGGCACGACTGTGGGCGGTGCCGATACCGCCGATGCCGAACCGCGCGACCTCGCCCGGATGATGGTCGGCCGCGATCTCGAGCTGCCGACCCGGGACGAGAACCCCGACATTGGTGGCCCGATGCTGGAGGTCAGCTCGCTCCACGTCGATGGCGACCGCGGTCTCGAAGCGGTTCGGGGTATCAGCTTCACCATCAACAGCGGCGAGATCCTCGGTATCTCCGGTGTCTCCGGTAACGGCCAGCGGGAACTGGCCTACGGTCTCGTCGGCCTGCGTATCCCCACCTCGGGAACTGTCGTCATCGATGGCGAGGACGTGACCCAGCTATCTGTGGCCGAGCGGAGCGACCGCGGTTTCGCCTACGTCCCGCAAAGCAGGCTCGGCATGGGCCTGGCCCCCGGTCTCACCACGGAAGAAAACCTTGGTCTCAAGGCCTACCGCAAACCTCCGTACTCCAGCGGTCCGATGCTTGCCGCCAACGTCTTCAATGAAAAGGGAGGCGAATGGATCGAGAAGTATGACATCCGTGGCGTACGGCCTGGCCTGCCGATCCGCCTGTTGTCTGGAGGCAACCTGCAGAAGGCGTTGTTGGCCCGCGAGGTCGAATTGGGTCCCAAGGTTCTGATTGCCCGCTCCCCAACCCGCGGCCTCGATGTGGGCGCGACCGAGGCAGTCCGCAACCAGATCCTTGCCGAGAGAGCAAAGGGAACAGCAGTGCTGCTGATTTCGGAGGACCTCGATGAACTGCTCGCATTGTCGGACAGGGTCCTCGTGATCTACGAGGGTGCCGTCGCCGGAGAAATGGATGCCGAGGACGCGACCCCGGAGCGACTCGGTCTTCTGATGGCAGGTCAGAAAGAGGAGGCAACGACATGACAACCAGACGCCTCATCGTCGAGCCAAGAGGCCTGGCCTCGGGCCGGTTGACCCTCGGAGTGCCTTTGATATCGGTGCTGCTGGCGCTCGTTGTCGGTGCGATCTTCCTCGCTGTCACCGGTAACAACCCGTGGGAGGTCTACGTCAAGATGGCCGACGCCTCGTTCGGCTCCAGCCGCGGCATCAGCGAGACTCTGATCTCGGCGACACCATTGATCCTGACCGGTGTTGCCGCCGCAGTGGCATTCAAAATGCTCGTCTGGAACATCGGCGCCGAAGGCCAGTTCTTGATGGGTGCCGTCTTTGCGGCGGGTCTTGGCATCGCGCTCGGTCCTGGGACTCCTTCTGCGATCGCCATCCCATTGGTGATCATCGCCGGTGCGATTGGCGGAGCCTTTTGGGCATCGCTCTCGGCGGTCCCCAAGGTGTACCTAGGCACGAACGAGATCATCACCACCCTGATGCTCAACTTTATTGCCCTCAGCTTCATGAACTACTTGATCTTCGGCAGCAACAGCCCATGGCGCGACCCGGAGGTCAGCCAGTTCCCCACCGGCCGTCCGCTGCCCGACAGCTCTCGGATTCCCGAGTTCTTCAATCGGCTTGACTACGGGTTCATCGTGGCGATGCTGCTGGCGATCCTCGCCTGGTTCCTCATCAGCAAGACGAAGTGGGGATTCGAGGTTCGCATCGTCGGCGACTCGGCAGACACCGCCCGCTACGCCGGCATCGCGGTTCCCCGCAAGTACCTCGGTGTTTTCCTGATGTCCGGAGCCTTCGCCGGTCTCGCCGGTTCGCTGTATGTCGCGGGCCCCGTCGGAGCGCTCGATCCCCGATCGCTGGATCTAGGTCTTGGTTTCACCGGCATCATCGTTGCGGCGCTCGCCCGGCTCAACCCAATCGCCGTCATCCCAGTCGGCATTCTGATGGGTGCACTCAACAACGCAGGCCCTTCGCTGCAGTCGATCCGAGTTCCCGCCTCCACCGTCACCATGCTCCAGGGTGCCATCCTTATATTTGCGGTTGCCGGCGAGTTCTTTATCGCAAATCGAGTACGAAAACCGGAGAAGAAACCGACCATATCTCCCGAGGCCGAGGAGGTTGAAGTATGAATGATTCCACTCTGATCCTCACACTGTTTGCGGCGATGGGACTGGGAACCGGGATCGTCTTCGCCACCGTCGGTGAGATAATCACCGAGCGTGCCGGCAACCTAAACCTGGGTGTCCAGGGGATGATGCTTGTCGGTGCCGTCTCCGGTTTCTGGGCCACGTACAACACCGAAAGCCTGCTCCTGGGCGTGATCGTGGCAATGATCGCCGGCGCTGCCTTTTCCATGATCCACGCATTCGCCTCAGTCACCTTGCGGGTAAGTCAGATCGTATCTGGTCTAGCTCTAACGATCTTCGGAATCGGCCTATCGAGCTTCGTCGGCGAGGCCGGCGCGGAACCACTCGTCGGCGAGCCCTCGAAGGCAACGTTCGAACCGATCCTCGAAGGGGGCTTGGCCGACATCCCCGTGATCGGACCGCTCATCTTTGGTCACGACATCCTGGTCTATGTCTCTTGGCTGACGGTGGCCGCGGCCAGCTTCTACTTGTTCCGGACTCGTATGGGATTGTCGCTGCGGGCAGTTGGGGAAGACCCAGCCAGCGCCGAATCAGCAGGCGTGAACGTCGCCCGGATCCGCTACATCCACATCATGGTCGGTGGTGCGTTGGCCGGTCTCGGTGGTGCGTATTACTCGCTGGCTTTGGTCCCGACCTGGCAGAACGAGCCGATCGGTGCTGCCGGCTGGATCGCTATCGCACTCGTGATTCTGGCGAGCTGGCGGCCGTGGCGAGCCCTTTTCGCCGCCTACCTATTTGGTGCGGCAGAGCGGATTGGGTTCACGCTGCAGACACTCGGCGAGCCGTGGAGCAACATCCCATCAACCCTCCTGTCGATGCTGCCGTTTATCCTGGCCATCGTCGCCATGCTCGTGCTCACCAGCGGCAAACGGGCCCGGTTCCTCGGAGCCCCGGCAGCACTAGGCCTCCCGTACTTCCGCGAGCAGAGATAGGGCTCACCGCGACGCCGTTCTTATGTGCGTATCGAACACGTGCGCCATTCGATACGGGTTTGCGTGAGTAACACTCCGAGCGAGACCAAGAGGATCCCGGCTAGCTCCCGGAGCCTCGTCGAGGAACACCCAAGCCAACGGGCCGATCTGGATCAGCATTGTGTTGTTGATGCCTGCCGACTCGAGAGCCGAAAGGCGTTGCAGAGACAAGTTCCACCAGGTGAACGCCAGCGCCGTATTCCCGATCGAGACAGAACGAGACGGGCGACGAGCAGCGGACATCGCTGCAGCTTCTCACATCGGCACTCCCTTCGCCCGTAGCGCGTGTCGGTCAGTTGTATTTTCTGTCAAAGGGCCTTTGCGACAGGGCAGAACGGTCCATACGAAATTGCTGCAGAAGTAATAGGCTGTGTCGAGATGGATACTCAGTGCTCTCTTACCTGGGATTCAATCTGTGGCTTTGCGATTTGGCGAGCTGAAAAAAACTTGGCAAAACCAACAAGATCGTGAATTGTCACCCGGCATCTGCCGACAGATGAAGAGAGATGCGTTTTCGAAACCCGTCCCACGGAGGCCTAAGGCGTGACTAATTCTGTATCGGCGTTCATGGAGAAGGTTGCACAACGCAGCCCCGGTGAAGCCGAATTCCACCAAGCGGTCCACGAAGTCGTCGAAACGATCTATCCGGTCCTCGATGACTACCCCGAGATCCGCCAAGCCAAGATCTTGGAACGAATGGTCGAACCCGAACGGGTGATCATGTTCCGCGTCCCCTGGGTCGACGACGCTGGAGAAGTCCATGTGAATCGCGGCTTCAGGGTCGAGATGAACAGTGCGATCGGCCCCTACAAGGGCGGTCTTCGCTTCCATCCGAGCGTGAACCTGGGGATCCTCAAATTCCTGGGGTTCGAGCAAGTCTTCAAGAACGCTTTAACCACCCTCCCGATGGGTGGAGGCAAGGGTGGATCTGACTTCGATCCAAAGGGCAAGAGCGATGTCGAAGTCATGCGCTTCTGCCAATCATTCATGAGCGAACTGTGGCGACACATCGGCCCCCGCACGGACGTACCCGCAGGCGACATTGGTGTCGGCGGCCGTGAAATCGGCTACCTGTTTGGCATGTATAAGAAGCTCGCCAACGAGTTCAGTGGTGTTCTCACCGGCAAGGGACATTCCTGGGGTGGGAGCCTCATCCGGCCTGAGGCAACGGGCTACGGCACCATCTACTTCGCCGAAGAGATGCTGAAGATCAAAGACGACAGCATCCACGAAAAGACATGTCTCGTCTCTGGCTCAGGCAACGTTGCTCAATATGCAGTTGAAAACATCAACCGCATCGGTGGCAAGGCAGTCACTCTGTCCGACTCCGGCGGCTACATCTACGACAAAGACGGCATCGACGCAGAGAAGCTCGCCTGGGTCATGGACCTCAAAAACGTACGCCGTGGGCGTATCTCTGAATACGCCGATCACTTTGGTGTTGCGTACTACGAGGGGAAGCGGCCCTGGGCCGTCGAGGGTGCCGACTGTGCATTTCCGTGCGCCACTCAGAACGAGGTCAGCCTCGAAGATGCCAAGATTCTGGCGGCCAACAACATCGTGCTTGTTGCTGAAGGCGCCAACATGCCGACGGTTCCCGACGGGGTTCGGTTGTTCCAGGACGAAGGCACTCTCTTTGCACCTGGCAAAGCGGCCAACGCCGGTGGTGTAGCAACCAGTGGACTCGAGATGGCCCAGAACGCAGGCCACACCTCATGGGATCGCAACACCGTTGACAAAAAGCTGCGCAACATCATGGTTGACATTCACAAGAACTGTTACCAAGCGTCAGAGGCCCACGGGGCACGCGGCAACTATGTCGTCGGCGCCAACATCGTCGGCTTCTTTAAAGTGGCCGATGCGATGCTCGCACAGGGCGTTGTGTAGCACCCGCGGATTCTGAGGCTTTGATGTCCGCGATAATGCGGAGTAGGTGGAGGCATGAATGACTAGAAAGTCAGTTGGATATTTCGAAGGAACAGACTCGACGCTGTTGACCAGTCTCATCTGTGCTGGGTTCGACACGCTGCCCGTCTCCAACGGTGTTGATCACCACGGCAAGAATGTGCGTCGTATCAATTCACAAGAGAAATACGACATCCTCATCGGGTACATCCACAAGTTGTATGCACCGGTGGAATACGACCTGCCCTACCAAGGGGTGTTCCGAATCTGCCGCACCTACGGCATCCCACTCCTCCTCGAGGTCCCCAGTGACCTAAAAGAGAAGGCGCAGCTGTTGATGCCCGACGCCCCAGATGTCGTCGAGTTTCTTGACCCGAGCGAGATCCTCGACCGGGCTCTTGCCCTGCTGGCGTAGGCGACTATGAAACGCAAATCGGTTGGATACTTCAAAGGAACAGACTCAACGCTGCTGACCAACCTTGTCCTCAGCGGATATGACACTGTTCCCATCTCCAACGGGATAGACAAGCATGGGATGAGTGTCACCCGGATCGACAATCAGAACCGTCACGCCCTCCTGATCGGATACCTGCACAAGATCACCGCCCAGGACGACGATGACGTCCAGACTCAGGACATATTTCACATCTGCAGGACCTACGGTATTCCACTAATCCTCGAAGTCCCTGCAGCCCTCCAGGAGGCAGGCGCCAGGCTGATTCCCAACGCACCTCGCGAGGTCGAGCTATTGGACCCGGCAGACACCCTCCGCCGAGCGCTCGAGATACTCGCATAGCTAGCCAGCCGCTCTCGGGGCTGCTTGTCGCCGACTTCTCACGGGTGCTGGCAGCACCAATTGTTTCGATGAACCTCGCCGACCTTGGTGCCGACGTCATCAAAGTGGAACGGCCCGAAAATGGCGACGACACTCGCTCGTGGGGACCACCGTGGAGCGCCTCGGGCGAATCGACCTACTACCTCGGCTTGAACCGCGGCAAACGCAGCGTCGCACTTGACCTGAAGAAACCACACGATCTGGAGCTGGCAAGACGCCTGGCGGTCCGTTCCGATGTTGTGGTTGAGAACTTCCGGGCTGGGCTGATGGATGAGCTGGGTCTTGGTTATGGGGCACTCAGCATATCCAACCCAGGGCTCGTCTATTGCTCGATCTCCGGGTTCGCCCCCCAAGGGCCGACTTCGCAACTGGCGGGATATGACCTTCTCATCCAGGCAATGAGCGGGATCATGAGCATCACCGGCCAGCCGAACGATCCGCCCACCAAGGTCGGTGCTGCAATTACCGACATGACGGCGGGCCTCTACGCAACCATCGGAGTGCTGGCCGCCCTGCAGCAAAAGAACACCACCGGATTCGGCCAGAGAGTCGACGTCTCGCTGTTCGATTCGGCACTCAACGCCCTGCTCAACCAAGGTTCCGCCTATGTAAACGCCGACGTCGTTGGATCCGCCCAGGGGAACCGACATCCCTCGATCGCACCCTACGAGTCGTTCTCGGCGTCCGATCGTGAGTTCATCCTTGCCGCCGCCAACGACCGGATGTGGCTCCGTACCTGTGCAGCAATCGGCAGGGACGACCTGGCCGGTGACCATCGCTTCTCCACAAACAGTGACCGTCGTTCCAACATCGACGCCCTTGGCGCAGCGCTCACTGAGACATTCGTGACGAAGCCGGCCGACCACTGGATCACTGTCCTGCGCGAGGCTGGCGTTCCCGCTGGCCCCATCAACCAGATCGATGAGGCTTTTGAGTGGGCTGCCGAGCAGGGACTGGAGCCGACGGTGGGTTTCGCCGGCTCGACTGCCTACGGGGTGCGCTCGCCGATCCGCCTGTCCGGAGACGCAGTCGGGAGCGCTCTCCCACCACCCAAGCTCGATGAACACGGTGCCGCCATCCGGGCGTGGCTGGAAGAGTTCTAGGTCAACATCTACCTAGCGGTTGAGACCGTCGTAATCCGCTCGCGTGTTGATGTCAGGCGGCATTGCCAGATCAAAGGTGATGTCCACGACCTGCCCTGGCGGAGCGTCGTTGAGGAACCTCCAAACTCCTTTTGCACCGTCCATCTGCACGGCTTGCGCCATGGCGTCCGCCGAGAGAAGGAGGGGATGGGCTCGACCTTCGCGGTATGAGGAGACCCCCGCCCAGGGCTCCTGCTTGTTCCAGGTCTCGACAAGCCTATCGATCATCTCCGAGGTAACGCCCGGCATGTCGGCGAGGAGAACGACGTACGCACCACAATCAGGAAGCGCATCAAAGCCAGTGCGAAACGAAGTCATGTTGCCCTCGCGATACTCCGGATTCTCAACGACAATCGACCTGGTGCCCGCTAACAACGCACCTACTTCGGTGGCGCGATAACCCGTGACTACCACTACCTGATCGAGCGATGACGCCTCGGCGTTACGAACCGAGATCTTGACCATCGGCTCATCGCCCAGCGGGAGCAACTGTTTAGGGACCGGACCGGTCATCCGCTCCGAGAGGCCAGCCGCAAGAACAATTCCACCAATCATGAGCCGAACGGTAGGGCTAGGCATACATAGCTTCAATCTCGTCGCTGAAGCTCTTCTCCACGATGCGGCGCCGGATCTTCTGGGTTGGTGTGATCTCGCGGTCATCCTGAGAGAATTCACGGTCCAAAAGGACAAATGCCTTCACCTTCTCGTACTGAGCGAGTTCCTCGGATTGGCGATCGATCCGCTCCTTGAAGACAGCCATGATCTCTGGGTTGGTCACCAATTCTTGGCGCGACCCGTATTCGATTCCGTGCTCCGCGGCATACTTCTCGAGAACATCGAACACGGGCACGATCAGTGCACTGACGAATTTGCGGCGGTCACCGATCACCGCGATCTGTTCCACGAAGTGATCGCGCCCAACAACCGTCTCGATTCGCTGCGGTGCAATGTTCTTGCCCCCCGAAGTGATGATGATGTCTTTGAGCCGGTCGGTTACCAGGAGAAATCCGTCGTCGTCGATCCGCCCAATATCACCGGTGTGCAACCACCCGTCCCGCAATACCTCAGCAGTCGCCTCGGGGTTCTCGTAGTAACCCAGCATGACGTTGTCGCCACGAACCAGGATCTCTCCGTCATCACCGATGCGTACTTCGCAACCAGGGACCGGATGGCCGACCGTGCCGAATCGGAACCTGCCAGGACTGTTGCAGGTGACCATCGGTGATGTCTCGGTGAGGCCGTAGCCCTGGCAGACCAGCAGACCCGCAGCGAGGAAGAACTCCTCGATCGTGGACGAGAGCGGTGCGCCACCAGCTGAGAAGAAGTTCTTGGGACCCCCAACAACGTCCCGGATCTTCGCCAATACCAACCGGTCGGCAAGTGCATGAGACGCACGAAGGGCCAGACCCGGCTTGTCAGAGTTGTTCTGAGTTGCCGCAAACCTGCCACCTACGTTGAGCGCCCAGTCGAACAGCCTCTTGCGGAGCGGAGACGCCGATTCGGCTTTGCTCATCACCCCGGCGTAGACCTTCTCATAGAGACGGGGGACGCTGACCATCGCCGTTGGTTTCACCTCGGGTAAGTAGTCAACTACCGCCTTGGGATTCGACAGGTAGTAGTTCTGGGCACCCTGGCTAAAGATGAAATAGGACCACGTGCGTTCGTAGACATGACTCAGCGGCAGAAAACACAGCGAACGGTCATCGGGCCCGACATCAAAGAAGGTGTCGATGGCCTCCACCTGGTGAACGAAGTTGGCATGGCTCAGCATCACCCCTTTTGGCTCTCCGGTCGTGCCGGAGGTGTAGATGAGGCTTGCCAACTGCTCGGTCTTGTATGCCGCCCGTAGCTGTTCAAGTTCTTCAGAGCGATCCTTGGCCGCACCCAACTCACGCAGTCGAGTGAGCGTCATCGTGTATTCGGTGGCGTCTCCGGTAAGCATGATGATGTGAGCAAGATTGGGGCAGCGAGCCGCAACGGATTCGATGGCGGCCAACTGGTCGGGGTCACCAACAAACACGACCTGGGCACCGGACTGGTTGAGGATGTAGGCCGCCTGCTCGGCCGTGTTGGTTGCGTAGATAGGAACCGTTACGGCAGATATCGTGAGGCTGGCCAAGTCGGCAATAGCCCACTCAGGACGATTCTCTGAGAACAGCGCAACGCGTTCGCCTGGCTGAACGCCGAGGGATAACAAACCACTGGCAACCTGGCCCACCTGGTCAGCGACCTCGGAATAGGTGAACTGGTTCCACGTGTCGTCATCTCTCCAAAACATCGCGGAGCGATCGCCGTGTCGGTCAACCGTGGTGCGGAATACCTCTGCTAGATGGCGTGCGGTCATCGTTCTTTCTTTCCGGCAGACAAGTCAGGATTCACGGTCGGCGAAAGCACTCCGCCCTCCCCGGGTGCGACGAAGACCAAGAACAAAATGATCGTACCTCGCAAGCCGGAATGCCAGACATCGATGAGCGACGGACCCCGCGGGCTTGTGGGGACTCCGTCCGGCTGCCACCAACTATCCTGCAAGGACCAAGTCGAGAAGCGGGAGAACACCCATGAAAAGCATTACTGCGTACCACCGTCCCTCCACACTCGACCAAGCAGTCGAACTACTCGCCAGAACCGAGATCACCACCACAGTTGTCGCCGGAGGGACCGCCCTCAACGCCACCGACCTTCCTGACAATGTCGAGGTCGTTGATGTGCAGACGGCAGTTCCGGCAAACGTGACACGTGTCGGGGATCGTGTCAGTTATGGGGCAATGACCCGTCTTCAAGATCTCGTGGATCATTACGACACACCGCCTCTCGTGGCCGAGTTGGCAAAACGGGAGGGTCCGAACACGCTCCGTAACGCATCCACAATCGGCGGTACCGTTGCCGAAGGTGGTGCGGAAAGCGAGCTCGTCGCAGCACTGTTGGTCCACGAAGCAACTGTCACTATCACGGACACAACCGGGACCAAGGATGTGGCACTAAGCGATCTCCTTGCCGATTTCTCTGTCCTCGACCGAGGCGTCATCACGGCTGTATCGGTGGCGATAGGCGGAGAGACCGCATCGGACCGGACCGGCCGCACTCCCGCTGACACGTCGATCGTTGCCGCTGCCGGCCGCATCGTGGCGGATGGTGTTCTTGTTGCCCTCACCGGCGTTGCCGCCACCCCTGTTCTCGTCGACCCCAACGACCTCGCAGCACTCAATCCACCTGCCGACTTCCGCGGCACCACTGAGTACCGCCGCAAACTGGCAGAGGTCCTCACAAAGCGAGTTATCACTGCGCTCGGAGGTGCAGCATGAACATCAATCTCACGATCAACGGCGATCAACGCACGTATGTCTGCGAACCCCACGAATCACTGCGAGCCGTTCTCCGCCGCGAAGGCTTCTTCAGTGTCCGTTTCGGTGCCGAGACTGGGGAGACCGGAGCCGACGCCATCCTGCTCGATAGCCGACTCGTCTCCTCAGAGGTGCTTCTAGCCGCACAGGCCGATGGCCACGCGGTCGAGACGATCGATGGCCTGAACCTGCCGCGCGGGCTGCACCCGATCCAGGAGGCGTTTGTCGCTAGCGGAGCTATCCAGTCAGGGTACGCCACGCCCGCCACCATCCTGGCCGCCAAGGCACTGATCGAAAGCAACCCCAATCCCACCGAGGCCGAGGTCCGTGACGCGCTGTCGGGGATCCTTGACCGGGAGACGGGCTATCTGCGCCCGGTCCACGCCGTGTTGCGGGCTGCTGCAATGTTGCGGGGAGAGAAGCAGGCTCCGGTTGAACCAACCTTCATCGAGCCATTGGTGGAGCTCGGCGGCACCCCGGACATGTCGGCAGTCAACCCCGCCCTCGATCTCGACCCGCTCGCACCCCGCGTCGTCCCCAGCCCCGAGGTCCCCGAGACCAACGTCGTCGGCAAGTCAGAGCGCAAGGTGGACGCCGTCAAACTAGCCAAGGGAAACCCGGCCTTTGTTGACGACATCGAGATGCGCGGGATGCTCTATGCCAAGATGCTCTACAGCCCCCATGCTCACGCCCGCATCATCAGCATCGACGACTCGAAGGCACGAGCTCTGACCGGGGTGAAGGCGGTCCTCCACCATGAGAACACCGCACGGGTTCGTTATGCATCCGGTGGGCAGAGCTACCCCAATCCGCTCCCCTATGACCAGGTCAGCTTTGACAACAAGGTTCGGCACGTTGGCGACCGTGTTGCAGCCGTGGCTGCCGAAACGATCGAAATCGCAGAGCAGGCCGTCGGGCTCATCGAGGTCGAATACGAGGTACTTCCTGCGGTCTTCGACGAGAACGAGGCCATCTCAGGGAACGCACCGATCATCCACGACGAAGGTGATCTGGAGGGAGCCCACGATGTTGAGCGCAACATCGTCACCCACATCGATGCCGAAGTTGGTGACATCGAGGCAGGTCTCGCCGCCGCCGATAGGGTCTTTGAGCGTACGTTCCGGGTCCACCAGGTACACGCGGCCCCCATCGAACCCCACATCGCTATCGCCTGGCTCGACAGCGACGAGCGGATGGTGATCAGAACCTCCACACAGGTTCCGTTCCATGTGCGCCGCATGGTGGCCCCTCTGCTGGGGATGCCGGTGCGTGACATTCGCATCGTCAAGCCCCGCATAGGTGGTGGCTTCGGAGTCAAGCAGGAAATGCTGATCGAGGACGTCGTTGGGCATTTGGCCTTAGCAACCGGACGGCCCGTCCGCCTTGAGCTAAACCGGCAAGAAGAATTTGCTTCCAGCCGGACTCGGCACCCGCAGACGATCACCTTTACCACCGGCGTGTCCAACGACGGCACCCTGGTCGCTCAGCGGATGCGCACAATCGCTAATACCGGCCCCTACGGGACTCATGCCCTGACGGTGCAGATGGTAAGCGGCCTCCGTGGTCTCAGTAGCTACAACTGCCCGAACAAGAAATTCGACTGTGACATTGCGTACACCAATACCCCGGTTGCGGGGGCCTACCGCGGCTACGGCGCCCCCCAGGCACTGTTCGCCCTGGAATCGCACATGGATGACATCGCAACGGAGCTGGGAATGGACGTCCTCGAGTTCCGCCGCAAGAACTGGACGAAGGTTGGCGACCCACTCGATGTTGCCGGTGAGCTTGGCGAAGGCGCTGCGGAGATGGCGTTCATCCCCGTCGTCACGTCCAGCGGTTTAGACGAGTGCGTGGTGCAAGGCCAGCGTGCTGTCGGGTGGCATCGTCGCAATGATCCCGCCTGGATCCAGCCTGCGGACCGACCCAACATCCGGCGTGGCCTGGGTTTCGCCATGTGTATGCATGGCAGCGCAATCTCGGGTCTCGACATGGGCGGGGCCAGCATCAAGATCAACGATGACGGCTCGTTCAACCTATTGATGGGTGCGACCGACCTGGGAACCGGGGCCGACACGATCCTGGCGCAGATGGCTGCTGAGGTTCTCGGAGTCCGGACCGAAGACATCATTGTCTATGCAGCCGACACCGACATAACACCGTTCGACGTTGGTGCCTACGCATCTTCGACGACGTATGTCTCCGGCATGGCAGTGAAGAAAGCCGCTGATGGGGTACATCGGCAGATCGTCAATCGAGCCGCGATCATGCTCGATGTCGACTCGCCGGGTGACATTGAACTGAAGGACCGGGCCGCATATGCACCCGATGGTCGTTCAGTCACCCTCGGCGAGGTTGCACTGCACTCGCTGCACCAAGATGACCAGCACCAGATCATGGCTACGGCCTCGTATGTCGCCCCCGACTCACCGCCACCATATGCGGCTCAGTTTGCAGAGATCGAGGTCGACATCGACACCGGACAGGTGACAGTCAACAACCTGATGATGGCCGTTGACTGCGGTGTTCCCATCAACCCGCTCACCTCGGCCGGTCAGGTGGAAGGCGGCATGGTGCAGGCTCTCGGCTACGGCCACTGTGAAGAGATGGCCCTCGACGAGAATGGTCGCATGGTCAACGCCCGGTTTGGTCCCTACAAGATCTACCGGGCAGACGAGATGCCGAAGATCGAAGCATATATGGTGCAGACCATGGAGAAGTCGGGTCCATTTGGTGCCAAGGCGATCGCCGAGATCCCCAAGGATGGCGTGGCCCCGGCGATCCGCAACGCGATCTTCAACGCCACCGGTACCCAGATCGACAACCTCCCGTTCACCCCGGAAAGGGTGTGGCGGGCTATGCAATCGAGCTGAGGATGAGCGCCGCCGACAACACCCGGATTCTGCGTGAGCTCAACGCGGCCGTTGCTGCCGACCGTCCAGTAGTACTGGCCACCATCGTCGCCACGCGGAGATCGGTGCCGCGCCATGCCGGCACCAAGATGCTGGTCTTTGCCGATGGCACCACCATCGGAACCGTCGGCGGCGGCGAGATGGAAGCGAAGGTCGTCACAGAAGCCCTGGAGGCGATCCAGCGAAGCCGCTCCCGTCTTATCGAATATGAATTGGTCAATCCGAATGAGGGAGACCCCGGCATTTGCGGCGGGGAGCTCACGCTATATCTGGAGCCATATATGCCCCCACACACCGTATACGTGATCGGGTGCGGTCATGTCGGTCGCACCGTCGTCGATCTTGCGCACTGGCTGGGCTACAGCACCGTAGCCATCGACGATCGACCGGACCTCGTCAGCGAAGAGGCAATGCCCAATGCTGATGTCAGGTATGCGGGAACGGTTAGTGAAGCAATTGGCAAGTATCCGGTAACCGAGGACACATCGATCATCGTGGTTACCCGCAGTCCCGAAGTCGATGTCCGCATCCTGCCTGAGCTGCTCGACACGCCGGCACGCTACGTCGGCGTAATGGGGAGCAGCAAGCGGTGGCTCTCAACCAAGGAACAGCTTGTCGCCGACGGCGTGAGCGAGGAGACCCTGCAGCGAGTCCATGTGCCAATCGGGATCGATCTCAACGCCGAAACGTTGGAGGAGATCGCAGTATCGATCCTGTCCGAGGTAATCCGTGAGACCCGATCGGAAAGCGCCTGATGTTGTTCGCCGATCATCTCGTCGTAGTCCGCGGAGGTGGCGACCTGGCCACCGGAACGATTTATCGGCTGCGCCGGGCTGGGTTCCCGGTGGTGGTGTTGGAACTCGAGCAGCCTTTGGCCATCCGCAGGGCCGTGTCGGTCGCCGCGGCGGTCATCGAAGACCGTGCGCTCATCGAAGACCTTGATGCCATACGCGTCGACGACATCGATGAGGCACTAGAGATCGCCAAGTCCGGGGCCATCCCCGTCCTGGTGAGCCCCACACTGCTGCAGCTGCCCTGGGAACCATCGGTTGTGGTAGATGCAAGGGTCGCCAAACGCAACATCGACACCACTATCAACGATGCCCCGCTTGTTATCGGCCTCGGACCGGGGTTCAACGCCGGCACCGACTGTCACGCCGTGATCGAAACCATGCGCGGCCACTTCCTTGGCAGAGTCATCTGGGATGGTGAAGCAACCCCTAATACCGGTGAACCCGGAATGATTGGTGGCAAGTCAGGAGAGCGAGTCGTCCGTGCCCCCACCTTTGGCGTCCTCAGCTGGAAGGTCGGCATTGCCGACATGGTGGCGGCAGGCGACGTCCTCGGCGATATCAACGGGGTACCGATCCGCTCCCGGATCGGCGGAGTGGTCCGCGGCCTGCTTGCTCCTGGGTACGAGGTCGAGTGGAACTGGAAGCTGGCCGATATCGACCCCCGCTCCGACTCTTCAGCTTGTTTCGAAATCTCTGACAAGGCACTGTCAATCGGTGGCGGCGTGGTGGAGGCCATCCTCAGCTGGCTAGGAACTCGCTAGACGATGACCAACCTTGTTGACCTGCTCGGTCTTGGCGACCGAGAATTGATCTCGCTGGTGGGTGGCGGCGGGAAGTCCACGATGTTGTTTGGCCTTGGCGATGAGCTTTCGTCCACCGGGAAGCGGGTGATTCTCACGACTACCACCAAGATGGGCCGCAAACAGGCAATGGCGGCACCCACGATCTGCTGGTCTGCCGACACCGATTGTGCGATCGATGCGCTGGACAAGCCAGGGCCGGTCATGCTGGTCACCGACGGTGACGATCACAAAGTGACAGGGCCCCCGCCCGAGTTGGTTGATCGTCTGTTCGCCGAATCGAACGCCGACTACATCATTGTCGAGGCCGACGGATCCCGAGGACGGCCGCTCAAAGCTCCTGCTGCCCACGAACCCGTCATACCCTCGCAAAGCACAACTGTCGTGATTCTGATGGGAATCGATGCGGTCGGCCAAACCCTCGGTGAAGTAACCCACCGCGTCGACGAAGCGGTCCGCTTCACCGACCTCGAACCGAGTCATGTCATGACCGCCACCGACTGCGCCAGCGTGTTGGTTCATCCAGATGGAGCGTTGCGCTGTTGCCCGCCGGGAAGCCGAGTGTTGGTGGCGCTGACCAAAGTGAAATCGGAAGCTGACCACCGCACGGCCCAAGAGGTCACCGAGGCCATCCTCGCGGCCACGCCACACGTCGCAGTCATCGTGGTGCCGTCGACTCCTTAGGAATCAGCGGAGTCCACGATTCTGCGCAGTGACCATAGATCGATCGTAGCCCCAATGGCGCGGCGCTGACGCGGGGGGCGGCGGG
>RCND010000805.1_pt1 | contig 17916 bp, 13 predicted proteins | sample 2041351 | NCBI WGS metagenome assembly RCND01 (sample SAMN09708230, study PRJNA481090) | Marine sediment metagenome, whole genome shotgun sequencing project. | biome: marine sediment; feature: ocean; material: sediment; isolation source: Sewage treatment plant 12B marine sediment (STP12B) ... | reverse complement strand
CAATCAGATTTGCAACAGCGACTTAATAGCCATAAAGAATCTACCCCTGATGCGAAGTTGATCCTTTCGATTGACCGTTTGGATTATTCCAAAGGAATCGCCAAACGATTGAATGCTTTTGAATACTTTTTAAATAAATATCCACAGTACAAAGAAAAAGTGCGCTTGATTATCTTGGCAGTCCCCTCGCGATCCAAAGTTCCTCAATATAAATTACTTAAAAAGGAGATTGATGAATTGGTAGGACGGATCAACGGGGACTTTTCAACCGTTAGCTGGACACCCATTTGGTATTTCTATCGTTCCGTACCTTTTGAAAACCTTATTGACCTTTATACTTCTAGTGATATTGCATGGCTTACCCCTTTACGCGACGGAATGAATCTGGTAGCCAAGGAATATATTGCAACAAGAACTGATAAAACCGGGGTTTTGATATTGAGCGAAATGGCTGGTTCTGCTAACGAAATGAACGAATCATTATTGATAAATCCGAACAATTTTGAGCAGATTGCAGATGCCCTATATCAAGCTATAAATATGCCCAAGGAAGAGCAACAAGAACGTAACGCCCATTTACAACGAAGGTTGGCTAGATACAATGTAGAGCAGTGGGCCAACGATTTTATGTCCTCATTACAAGCCCAAAAAGACAGGGATGCCGCAAACGTTTCCAAAAGGTTGACCGAGCATCGATTGAGTGCTGTCTTGGAGGATTTTTCCAAAGCCAAAAAACGATTATTGTTCCTGGATTATGATGGCACCCTTGCCGGTTTTCACGTTGATCCACAAAAGGCCGGACCCGATAAAGAACTCTATCAACTTTTAGATGCCTTGCACGAGCTCGAAAACACCGAATTATATCTTGTCAGTGGTCGTGACAAAGACACCTTTGCCAAGTGGTTTTTACCAAAAAAATATAACATGATCGTTGAACATGGAGTGTGGATATCTAAAAACGGGGAAGATTTTAGAATGCTCGAAAATGTAAAAAACGACTGGATGGAAAAAATACGCCCAGTACTTGAGTCCTTTGAAGATAGGACACCTGGAAGTTTTATTGAGGAAAAGAATTATTCCCTGGCTTGGCATTACCGCAAAACCGATCCTGATTTTGGAAATCTAAGGGCCAATGAACTGAATACCGTTTTAACCAGTTTAATCGCCAACGACGATCTTAGTGTGTTAAATGGAAATAAGGTGATGGAGATCAAAAGCAGTAATGTCAATAAAGGACGCGCTACAGTACGGGTATTGGGAGAAGATGACTATGATTTTGTCTTCGCCATTGGTGATGATTGGACAGACGAATTCATGTTCCAAGAACTACCGGAAAGTACGGTAACGGTTAAGGTAGGAAGGCAAAAGACCTCAGCCCGGTATTATGTTGATGGTATAAAATATGTTCGTGATTTGCTAAAGCGATTTACTGATTGAAAATCCAATAATTATATATTATCTTCCAAAAATGAAATATATAATTGCTGCAGGATTCCTGTTAGTATACCAGACCATATTTTCCCAAACCAATACCGATCTTTTTTTAGTAGACATAAATGATGGTAAGGTAGCAATTACCGACCCACTTAATATTAGCAATAATGAGGGTTACGACAATCAACCGTCATTTTATGATAATCACAACATTCTGTTTTCATCAACTCGAAACGGACAAACCGATATTGCGCTATATCACATAAAAACTGGTGCAATTGATTGGATTTCCAATACCCCAAATGGGGGTGAATATTCCCCGACAAAAATCCCAAACAAGGAAGAAGTCTCCTCTATTCGTTTAGACACTGATGGGTTACAACGTTTATATAACTATAAAATCAGGAGTGGAGAATACAAAGAACTGCTAAAGGATTTAAAAGTAGGATATCATGTTTGGTATTCGCCAGAAATTTTGGTCACCACTGTTTTGGTCGAAAATAGGATGGATCTGGTCATTGTTAATCCAAAGAATAACGCAAGTAGAACCATACATAAGAAAGTGGGAAGATCGCTTCACATAATACCAAATACAAATCTGGTGAGTTTTGTAATGCAGGGAGACCAAGCATCTATCCTTATGTCTTTAAATCCTATAACTGGCGAGACTAAAAAAATCATAGCACTTACTGATAAATCCCAGGATATTTGTTGGATGAATGATGGCACCGTTCTTACTGGTTATGGCAAATCCATCTTAAAATTCAATCCACAAATAGATTCAAATTGGAGTGAGTTAGCACGCTTTTCCGACAAAAACATAAACAATATAAGTAGGCTAGCTATCAATACGACGAACACAAAATTGGTTCTTGTAGCTGAAGAATCGCCAGAAGTAATTGTTCAAAAACAGGTCGAAACTTTCAATAGTGGTAATCTAGATGCCTTTGTTTCATGTTACACTGAAAATGTACTGGTTCAAAACTTCCCAAACGATACTTTATACGTTGGCAAATCAAAAATGAAAGCCAGTTATAAAAAATATTTGACCAATAATCCTGATGCAAAAGTCAAGGTCACAAAACGCATTGTTATTGAAGATAAGGTCATCGATGAGGAATTGGCTACTGTTTCTGGCAAAAGTCAGCAGCAAGTCGCAATTTATGAGATCACCAACGGAAGAATTGGCAGCATGACTTTCATTCACAAGAAATCACTAAATACAGATGCGGAAAAGGTGGTACAGGAACAATTGAATGCTTATAATTCAAGGAATATAGAGGCCTTTGTAAACACATATTCAGATGATATCAAGGTGTTTGATTTTCCGAATAAGCCTAGTTTTAAGGGTAAAGATAAAATACACGAAAGCTATGGCAGCTTTTTTGAATCAACCCCAGATTTAAATTGTGAAATCAAAAACCGTATCGTAATCGGCAATAAAGTCATTGATGAAGAATTCCTGACCATAAATGGAATAAATTACAACGTAGTTGCTATATATGAAGTAGAAAATGGTAAAATTGCAAATGTTACCTTCATTCGTTAGCACAACTATCTAAAACTATACTTATTACATATCTTGAAAATGAAAAAAACACTCCTCCCTCTATTACTCTGCATCCCAATCCTCGTATGTTCCCAAACCGATAGTCGAATCTATGATATCATCAATGCTGTCTCTGCGGACCGTATCGAAGCTGATATAACAAAATTGACCGATTTTGGTACCCGACATACCTTGAGTGATACGGTTTCACAAACGCGAGGCATTGGTGCAGCACGCAGATGGATCAAAAATGAATTTGAAAAGACCTCAACAGCTTGTGGAGATTGTCTAGAGGTTTTTTACCAAAAAGATTTGGTCAAAAAAGGCGACAATGGCCGTATTGTACATGATGTTTTAGTGGTAAACGTGGTTGCGATGCAAAGAGGCATTAAATATCCCAATCGCTTCATCATCATGAGTGGCGATATAGATTCACGTGTGAGTGACCCAAATAATTTCACTTCAGATTCCCCAGGCGCCAATGATAATGCCAGTGGTATGGCGGGAACAATAGAAGCTGCACGCGTACTTTCAAAATATAAGTTCGAGAATAGTATCATCTATGTAGGTTTATCTGGTGAGGAACAAGGACTTTATGGTGGTAAAGGACTAGCGACTTACGCCAAGGAGAAGGGCTGGGAAATAATAGGGATTATGAACAACGATATGATAGGAAATATTAGGGGAGTTGACGGTGTTATCAATAATCGGGAATTCCGTATTTTCTCAGAACCCGTGCCGCCTACAGAAACCAAGGAACAACGCAACGCAAGGCGTTTTTATGGCGGGGAGGTTGATGGTATTTCACGACAATTGGCTCGTTATGTGTATACAACGACTAAAACCTATATGCCAGAAATGAATCCCATGATGATTTACCGCTTGGATCGCTTTGGGCGTGGCGGACATCATAGACCTTTTAATGATGCAGGTTTTGCCGGTATACGAATTATGGAAGCTCATGAAAACTACACCCAACAACATCAGGACATACGAACGGAAAATGGTATCGCATACGGTGATGTTCTGGAGCATGTGAACTTTGAATATGCAAGTAAATTAACGGCAGTGAACGCTATTAATTTGGCTTCTATTGCCTGGGCACCACCTGCCCCCAAGGAAGTAAAGATTGGTGGAATTGTAGAGCCTTCAGCAAGATTATTGTGGAGCGAAGTTGACGGAGCCGTAGATTACAAAATCTATTGGCGCGACACCACTGCCCCGAACTGGCAGCATAGTCGCAATGTGGGCAATATTACGAAGTTCACACTTGAAGGTATTGTGATCGACAATTTTCTCTTTGGAGTTTCATCAATAGGTAAAGATGGTTTTGAAAGTCCAGTGGTTTTTCCCAATGCAATTATGAGATAAAACGGTATTTGTATGAAAAAACAATTTCTTTCCATCTGTCTTTTCTTAATGGCAATAGGCCTTTCGGCCCAACAATTCACCGAACAGGACACCCTTCGCGGAAGCATTACTCCCGAACGTGCTTGGTGGGATTTGAGTTACTACCATTTGGATATTGAAGTTAACCCTGATAAAAAATTCATTTCAGGTAGCAATCTCGTTGGTTATACAGTCTTGGAAGAAAAGAAAGTGCTTCAAATAGATTTACAACCTCCACTGCGAATTGATAAAGTCACCCAAGATGGAAAGTCTTTGAAAGTAACCTCAAATGGAAATGCACATTTCATCAAATTAAAAGAGAAGCAGAGAAAAGGAGCATACAAAGAATTGATAATTCACTATTCCGGCCACCCTAAAGAAGCGGTTCGTGCCCCGTGGGATGGTGGTTTCTCATGGAAGAAAGATGAAAATGGGAATCATTTTGTTGCAACTAGCTGCCAAGGTTTAGGTGCTAGCGTTTGGTGGCCCAATAAAGACCATATGTACGATGAAGTAGATAGTATGGCCATGAGTATAAAAGTTCCCAAAGGGTTAATGAATGTCTCTAATGGCAGGTTACGAAAGGTAGATGAGGACACCAATACCTACCATTGGTTTGTGGCCAACCCAATTAATAATTATGGTGTAAATGTAAATATTGGCGATTACGTTCACTTTGGAGAAAAATACAAAGGTGAAAACGGAATCTTGGATATGGATTATTATGTACTCCGTGATAATTTAGAGAAAGCCAAAGAACAGTTTCGGCAGGCTCCTATGACCCTAAGGGCCTTTGAATATTGGTTTGGGCCCTACCCTTTTTATGAGGATAGTTTTAAACTGGTGGAAGTGCCTTATTTGGGAATGGAGCATCAAAGCTCTGTCACTTATGGCAATAACTACCAAAATGGTTATTTAGGCAGGGATTTATCAGGTTCTGGTTGGGGATTGCTTTTCGACTTTTTGATTATTCATGAATCGGGTCACGAGTGGTTTGCCAACAACATCACCAATATCGATATTGCCGATATGTGGGTGCATGAAGGATTTACCTCCTACTCTGAAAATCTATATTTGGATTATCATTTTGGCACCAAGGCTTCTGAGGAATATGTAATTGGATTGCGTAAGAATATAAAAAACGATATTCCGGTTATTGGCCCTTACAATGTTAATAAAGAGGGTTCTAGTGATATGTATTATAAGGGTTCTAACCTTTTACATAATATTCGCCAACTGATCGGAGACGATGAGAAATGGCGGCAGATACTCCGAGGGTTGAACAAGGATTTTTACCACCAAACGGTTACCTCTGACCAAATAGAACAATATCTTATTGATAAATCAGGTATTGACCTATCCCCTATTTTCAATCAATATCTACGTACGATCATGATTCCTGTTTTGGAATATAAGATAGTCGGTACAAACCTTGAATACAGATACACCAAGGTGGTCGATGGTTTTAAAATGCCAATTCGAGTTTTTATAAATGGAGAAACCCATTGGATTTCACCAAGTGCAAAATGGAAATCCGAAGAATTAAATGGTGACCTTTCTACCCTGGAAGTAGATAAAAATTTTTATATAGAAATCCTAAAAACGAACTAGCGCTATAATAGATATATGATCAATGATCATATTCCTACGTTATACACAATTAAGAAATTAAGGAGTAGTAATAATTGAAAGACTCTATAAGAAACCTCAGTAAATCATGTCTTTAGAAAAAAATAAACAAGGCAAAGCAAGGCTACATTCTCGCAATAAAAACCGAGAACGATATGATTTAAGCGCATTAACAAGGTCTAATCCTGAATTGAAACATTATATAAAACCAAATAAATTTGGGGTCGATTCAGTCGATTTTTCAAATCCTATTGCGGTAAAACTTTTAAATAAAGCGTTACTAAACCATTATTACGGAATAAAGCACTGGGAGTTCCCAAATGAAAATTTATGCCCGCCTATACCTGGAAGAGCTGATTACATTCACCATATTGCTGATGTATTGTGCGAAAGTAATTATGGTAGAATGCCAATGGGTGATAAAATTACATGCCTTGATGTTGGCATAGGAGCTAATTGTATTTACCCAATTATTGGAGTTACGGAATACGCTTGGAAATTTATTGGATCTGATATTGACCCAAAATCGATTGCATCAGCGCAGCATATTGTCAATTCTAATGCATCGCTTAAAAATAAGATTAGATGTAGATTACAAAAAATTCCAACAGCCATTTTTCGCGGCATATTAGACAAAGAAGATAAAATTGATGTAACTATATGTAATCCTCCCTTTCATTCTTCAATTGAACATGCTCAAAAGGGAACTCGAAGAAAAATAAAGAATCTATCGGGGAAAAAAGTAAAAACACCTGAACTCAATTTTGCTGGAATTAGCAATGAACTTATATGTGATGGTGGAGAATATCAATTTATTCAGAATATAATTAGAGAAAGCAAAAAAGTCTCTAAAAACTGTTACTGGTTTTCAACTTTAGTATCAAAACAATCTAATCTTAAAGGAATTTATAAATTATTAGAAAAAATTGAAGCTAATCAGATCAAAACGATTCCCATGGGAACAGGTAATAAATCAAGCCGAATTGTAGCTTGGACATTCCTTTCTAAAGAAGAACAAAAGGAGTGGAGAGAAACAAGATGGAAAACACTATTGGAGAATAAACATGTGAATAACAACCGCTAAAAATCATAATCAAACCCAGCTAACCGTTTTACGCTTTTTTGCGTAGCGTTAACCTTTATTCTCTCTTTTGTTCTTTCTATTTTATATCCTAAAAGTTAGGGAATCAAACTTAAGACGTGCATAATTAATTGAGGCTGAATTTCACTCGAAGTAATTAACTTAGTCCAACGCCGGGAAAGTCTTGTTTGCCAGCCTGCCTGTCGGCAAACAGGCGCACCAACTCGCCCGCTGCTATCGCAGACGTCGTCCGCAACTAGATCATAGCCGAACCTTAGTAGCTAATTTAAAAACCCTTTTATGAAAAATTTTCTATTATTATTGATAGGCGTATTTTGTTTGTCATCCTGTGTGCAGTCCCAGATTTCCACAGGCGAATGGCTAAACAAAGAAAACGAAGATATTCTGCTTTCAATTAAAAAAGAAGATGGCAAATATTGGATTTATTACTTTTATCAGACAACGGAATTGTTTGAAAATGGTAATGAAATCTATTTTAAAATTCGTAATGAAAAATATCCAGTATCCATTGATAAAGAGAATGAAATCTTAGAGATCCTCGATGTTCAATATATTCCAGTGGCGAAAAGCATGAAAGGACAATTTACCGGAAGATGGGTCAATGATTCAGAAAACACCGTTTTTCTGGTGCAATTAGATGGTAATGTAGATTTGACTTGGGACATCATTAAAGGTAGCGACACGCCTATCCGATTTTATCCTAAAAGAACAGATACTGGTTTCCATTTCACCTTTGATCGAGATACACTTTCATATTCCATTAAGGATGGAATTCTTATTGATGTCAACGGAGTAAAATATAAAAGAAAGCCGAATTAAACTAGCTACAACAACAGCCATAATTCAGCTTGACTTCTACCCTATTTCAAAATTCATGACTTTTAATTGGCATGCTTTAAAATGCTTATTTAGACAAAAATTTAAGTAAAGTTGAAATAAAGAACAGCACACAAAACTTTCTATTAATCACCTTCTGCCCTCTGGTATCAAAAGTCGTAGAGGGCAGCTCGCTATAAGAATCAGCCTATCATTGCTCGTGTGTCTTCCAAAAGTTGCTTTGTTTTCAATGTATTGGAAAAAGGTGCGGCTACCTTGATGCATTCTTCAGACATCTTTGTTTTCCAGTCTTCTTTAATCGCTTTGATAACAGCTTTGGCCAAGTGCTCACTGAAAACTTCCATATCATCATTTTCAGGCACCAAATATCCAACATCATTGGTCATAAAATCCCTTGGGCCACCAGAATCAGCACCAACTACTGGAACTCCACATGCCAGAGCCTCAATCAATACCATTCCAAACGGTTCTGCTTTAGATGGAAATGTGCAAACAGTTGCAGCAGCGAACAATTTAGCCAATTCCGGCTGCATCAGAGGTCCAACAAAAAATGTATTCTTATTTCCGAGGCTTTCATTTAAATGCTGTAACTCAATATTGTACTCCTTTTTCTGTTTTCCAATAATCAACGTCAGAAGCTCATCTCCAAACTCTGCTTCCCAAATCCTGGCAGCACGTAAAACAGCGTCAATTCGCTTCCACCCAACAAATTGCCCCACAAAAACAATCATGTGTTTGTAATCTGTTCTTAAATCATAGGTTTTTTCTTTGGTCAAACCAAGGTGTTTTAAATTGGCCTCCTTTAAAACATCCTCTAATTTCATATGAGGACGAGGGACAAAACAATTGTTGAAACCAGGATTTGCCAAAATGTACCTATCCTTATCAAACTGGGGGAATAAATCGGAAAACACGTCCATATTCTCCTCTGAAATGGCGTAGGCAAGGTTTGCATTTCCAGGTTTGCTACAATCGTCAAAAACCCGTAATTCCGTCAATTGTTTGTGAAATGAGGATGGCCATTTCCTGTCCGAGGGTGCTAGTTCACCAGATTCAATCAGGGAGGCTTCCCGCAATTCGTTAACCATCATTATCATAGCAGTACCATGTAAAAAGATAACAATGGGCGGAACCGAATAGCCGTTTGCAGCTCTCTTTTCCATTACTTTTTTCGCGATAATACTATTAATGCAGGTGTGATGGGCAATAAAGAGTTGAATCTCGGAACCCGCTTCTAAGGTGTTTTCAATTTCCAGCATATAGTCATATACCAACTTTTCATGATCGGAAATGAATTTATCCACATATTCTTCACTTACTCCTCCCCAACGATGCCCGTCGGGATGGCTATATTCTGGTACCTCAGAGTCCATTTCGTAGATTCTAACATCTTTCCTATTGAGGTCTTGATTCTTTTGGCGGGCGAAGCCTGAAGGAAATATGGAATAGCTGGCTACTCCATCCATGGCATTAAAAACCTCATGCTGTGCCTCATGTAATATTCCCGATCCGGAGGTGGCCTCCACCGGGGATTGCCAGGGATAGGAGCCAAGCTGAAATATCACATAATTACTGGAAGGTTCGGTTGCATTATTGGTAATAGATTCGTTGTTAGAAGACCCATTCATAAAGTTTATTTTTTAGTTTTAATTGTCTCTTTGCAAGATTAACAAGGAGGCCTGCTTTATAATATATATTCTGCCGCAATAAGCGGCCATTTTACTAATATACAACTTAACATCTGGAGAAAAAAGAAAGGAAACCACAACAAATGCGAGCTAATAAACGTCAGTTTATTTCTTTCAATAACTTAATATCGATTGCGCTTGCTTTAAATATGCACGGAAGCACAAAACAGTGAACCGTAAATAGATATCGTCAATTCATTTAGTCTATAAATAAATCGTCCTCCAACAAACTCAAAGGGCATGGAAATATAAATTTTGAAAATGAATTAGAAAGCTTACACACAGCACCCTACATGACTCATTGTGGCGGAATTCAATGCAATTTCACTAACCTTGGTTACAGCGGAAAAGTTCTGTTTGCCAGTGCGCCGACTCGCCCGCTGCTATCGCAGACGCCGTCTGCAATGAGCCATACACAAACATCTTCTATGCTATTTAAACGATTTCTAATTCTGGCAGATTTTTTCTTAACTTAGAAAATCCTTAAAAGATCTATATGATCCAAATCCCTAAAATAGCCGCCATCATATTAAACAATTTCGTTGGATTTTTAAATTGGGATATAAAACATGTTCTTTTTTTCTTGTTCTGTTTCTTTCTGTTGGGCACTACTCTGGGCCAGTCATCGAATCTTTTTGATGCCGATGAAGTTATAGCATTGAATTTGCGAGGCGACTTGAAGAAAGTATTCAAGGATCGTGGAGATGATTCCCAATACCACTCGGCAACTTTACAATACAAAGCTGATCTAAATACGATTAACATCCCGATTAGAATTAAAACCCGAGGGCACTTTCGCAAGATTTCATCCAACTGCAAGTACCCTCCAATATTACTGAATTTTAAAAAATCGACTACCCCAAAAAGTACTGTTTTTGAGGGACAGAACAAAGTGAAATTGGTAACACCTTGCCAAGGTGAAAAATATGTTGTTTATGAATACTTAGTTTACAAATTGTATAATCTTATCACGCCAAGAAGTTTTAAGACGAGGCTGGTAAAGGTCATCTTTCAGGACACTGTAAAAAACAAAAGCTCGATATCCTATTACGGAATTCTGTTGGAAGAAGAAAAGCAGATGGCCAAGCGAAATCAGTCAAGCGCTATTGAGAAAATTGGGCTGCGTCCTGAGGGCACCCAAAAAGAGGATTTTTTAAAAATGGCCGTTTTCGAATATATGATTGGCAATACTGACTGGTCAGTACAATTCCAACAAAATATTAAGCTGATCATGACTGATTCCACAAGCTTACCTATTGCAATACCTTATGATTTTGATCATGCCGGAATTGTGAGAGCACCATATGCCAAGCCTGCACCAGAACTTCAACTGAGCTCTACAACACAGCGAAGATACAGGGGGTATTGTATACCGGAAATGGATCAATTCACAGCGGTAATTGAAACTTTCAACCGACTTAAGAATGATTTTTATGCGCTTTACGACGGCAACCCATTATTAAGCAGTAGTTACCAAAGTCAAACGCTTAAGTTTCTCGACCGGTTCTATGAAACTATTAATGATCCGAAAAAAGTCCGAAAAGCATTTAGCTATCCTTGCGATAGATCAGGGACTGGGAATATTGTGATCCAAGGATTGAAAAAAAATGAATAGGCATAATTACCTTTTGTCTCTTTATTCATTTAAGGTTTAGACCCAAAAAATTATCACTCACATGGTTTATAAAAATCAATGAATTTTTCTATCGAAGCGGATTCATTGTCATCAAAAAAACTTCCTACTTAATGTTACTCACATTGTTATGATGGCTGCATACAAATTATTACACTTAAAACAGCATACAACAAAAGATAAAATGAATTGAAAACCTACTTCTTGGAAACGGATATTCAGGGTTTAAATACTATTAAGAATATTTTTTAAACTTCTTTTGGGCCGTGGCATCCCACTTGCGCTAAGCAAAGGGCTCATAAAATTTCAGGCCGAAAGCCATCCAATTTAATTTAGAAATATTGAATTAATGAGGCTTAAAGATAAAGTAAATGTATTTTTATATTGTAAAACCTCAAGAAACTCACAATTTCAAGAATCTGAAACGTCAAAATAAAACTATGGTTAAATCAAACTTTTGGATAATTCTTATTCTCGGATTTTTGGCGCAAAGTTGCGGCAATCAACCAAATAAAACAAAAGAAAAAAAATCAAAAATTAATTCTTCAGAATTGGAATTCAACGCTTCTAACAAGGAATTGGTGAAGGCCTTTAATTGGGCTAAAAACAAGGCGCTTTCCTTTGCTCATGATGGTACCGACCCTGTGGGATTTTGGTATGAGGCCGCTCTTCCAAATCGCGAAGCTTTTTGTATGCGAGATGTTTCTCACCAAACAATAGGGGCAGAAATTTTGGGATTAGGGAAACATAATTTTAATATGTTCGTGAAATTTGCCCAGAATATATCTGAAGAAATGGACTATTGTACGTATTGGGAAATTAATAGACATGACAAACCTGCTCCAGTTGACTATGAAAATGAGAAAGACTTTTGGTATAACTTACCCGCCAACTTTGATGTTACTTACAATGCCTATCGGCTATACAATTGGACGGGAAATAAGGCATATCTAGAGAATCCGGATTTAAGAAATTTCTACGATTTGAGCATGAACGAATATGTGGACCATTGGGATCTGGGTGCAAATGAAGTATTAGCACGTGACCGATCTATGCATGTAAACAAAGAAGATGCAAATTCAAGATTTGGTAATAAACGTGGCATCCCTACCTACAATGAAGGCGGTAGAGGTGAAACCTTGTTAGGGATTGATATGACAGCTTCATTGATTTCTGCTCACAAAGCGTATGCTAAAATTTTAAAAATATCCGGTGACACTATAAAATCAAGTATACATGAAAAAAAGGCTCAAGAAGAACGAAAATTCTTGAATGAATTTTGGTGGGATTCTGAAAAACAGGAATACCGTTCTATACAATATGCTGATAACACATTCGACTATTTTATGGTTGGTAGCAATGGGGCTTATTTACACTATTTGTATTATTTTGATGTGATTGAAGACCAGTCGAAAATCGATGGAATCATCAAGAATTACAAAGACAATTTTGGTAAGCTTATAGTCGAATTAAAATCATACTTACCCATAATGTTTTATGAAAATGGCGATACGGCAATGGCCAATGAGATGATTATTGATTTATGCAGTCCAAAGAATAAAAGAAGGGATTACCCAGAAAATTCCTTTACCGTAATTGAGTATATAACAAGAGGTTTAATGGGACTCAATGTGAACGCCGCGACAAATACATTTTCTACCTTATCAAGAGCGGAAAATAGTAATGAATGGGCCAAAATGAAAAATGTGCCTTTACTATCCAATAAAATTGAGGTTACCCATAGGGCATTATCAAAATCTATAGTAAAAAATTTGCAGGGGAAAACCATAATGTGGTCGGCACAATTTTCAGGGACACACGAGTTTTTATATTTGAATGGTGATAAAAAGAAAAGTTTGCATGGCATAAGTCATGGGAGACCCTATTCATATGTCCTTATTGAATTAAATGAGGGTGATGAGGCTATGGTTTCAATAGAAGCAGATTGAAATTTACACACCTTAATTAAATAAAAGATATATTCAAATTTCAACCTTTTAGATACCTGAGGCTAAATATACATTTAGGGGCAAAAATTAATGTTTTTTAAACAAATTATACTACAATGAAAAAAGCAAGATTATTAATAGCTTTCATTTTACTTGGTATAGTTAACACCTCATATGGTCAAGAAATAAATCCCACGGAGGTTAAAAAAGTAATGAAACAAGTTGCAGACTGGCAAATTGCGCATTATAGCGACTTATACAGTAATCACGAAAAACCCCATTATCCATTGGATTGGACTAATAGTAGGAAATAAAACTCATTTTAAATTAGACTAGTTTCTTTAATAATCGTAAAGCCAAGTCTACCTGTTCCAAATGCGTCCTAAACGATAAAACGGCAAATCGTATCCAATATACCCCATCTAGGGTTGTAGAGGACAAAAAGATGCGGCCATCTTGCATTATTTGGGCAACAATACGTTGATTAAAAGTGTTAGCATTCCCAATTTTGGGAACATACCTAAAAATGGCAATCGATAAATCGGGCTCAGGGCCCACTTCAAATCCCAATTTTTGCACTTCTTTATAGAAATATTGGCATAATAATATTTTTTCCTCCAACGCGGCCCTAAAAGGAGCTACGCCCAATAATTGCAAGGAAATCCACATGCGCAAACCCCTGAAATGTTTGGTCAACTCTGGGGAAAGGTCGGCAGGTGATGGATCTTCATCCAGGGTGAAGGCATCTTGCATATAATTAGCTGTATAATGATGGGTTTGATATAAAGCTTTGGTGTTCTTAATTAAAATTGCCCCAATACCATAAGAAAGAAACAATCCCTTATGTGGATCAATCGCGATTGAGTCTGACAATTCAACGCCCTTAAAGACTGGCTTATAGGTATCCGACAGCATAAAAAATCCGCCGTAAGCAGCATCCACATGAAACCATAGATCATTCTCCTTGGCAATGATTCCAATCGATTCCAAGGGATCAATAGCCCCTGTATCCGTGGTACCGGCAGAACCAAATACTATAAAAGGCAACAATCCATTTGCTTTATCCTCAGCTATCTGAAGACTTAGTTTGTTAGGTATCATTTTATAGTGCTCATCCATGGGAATATATCGCACAATGCTTTCTCTCATTCCAGCAATACGTAAGGACTTTTGAACACAATGATGCAATTGCCCAGTCATATAAATTACACACCTATCTATGTCTTTCGATTTAATTCCCATTGCATCCCGTGCAGTGGTTATGGCAGATAGATTGGCTATAGAGCCTCCAGATGTTAAATTGCCAAGTGCTGAGGAAGGATAACCAACCATATTACACATCCAACGCAATAGCATATTTTCCATGCGAACACCTCCTGGACAAGCAAAGAAAATACCAGCATAACGATTAGTGACCGCGGCCAAATAATCGCCCAAGGCCGTGGTAAAAACACCCCCTCCAGGAATATAACCGAAATGACCTCCAGAAGCAGGGTTTAGATTAGGTGTATCTACATTATCCTTAAGGCATTTCAGCACTTCCTCAATGGGCTTGGCCTTTTCTTCAATGGGGAAATCATAGATCTCCTTTCCCATGGTTTCAGAAACCACGTATGTGGTGTGTTGATTGAAATCATCCAAAAAGTTATCCGCATAATTTTGGACGGTTGAATTCCAATGGGATCTCTGGCTGCCTAGAGGCTCTAACTTCTGTGAAATCACTTCCAATGCTTTTATACGATTTACCATAAAGCGTAGTTACAAAAAATAATTTAACTTAATGCTGCGGTATTGTTATTTATGTATCTAAAAGAATGAATTACAAGGTTATTATTACCTAAAACTAGTATCATAACATCAAAAAATATATTTTTAAAAAGTGTGAACCTCGGATTAATAAAAGAGTATATTTTAAAAATATTATTTATGGGATGGAGTGTGAACCACAACCAAGAAGAAAATATAATGGTACTGACCTATGAAGGGATAATAAGTTTCAGGGAAATAGTCGAGTCAAGTATTGCCAATATTAATCAAGCTAACACACATAATAGCACGAGGATGTTAGTTGAATGCACTTATCTTAAGATTGATGCCAATCGGACTGAACTTTTTGAATTACCGAGTAACTTATATGCAAAATGGGGCATGAACCCTGATACAAAAATCGCATTAACCAAACCAAAAGATATGAAAGGAAAGGAAATGGCAGAGTTCTATGTATTTGCTACACAAAATCTGGGATGGAATACAATGCTATTTCCGAATCTTAAAAAAGCGATGGAATGGCTAAAAAAGGATTAATACATTAACTTTACAAATAGCCTTAATAAAAATATAAAATGCGATTTTATCCATTTTTAATATTCCTAGTAGTAAGTATAAATCTGTGTAAAAGTCAGAACGATACTATTTTTGCAACATACAATATTGAAGAATTCACATTTCAAGGCCGTGAAGCCAAAATAGTTTTTCCTAACATCGAAAATACCAATGGTCACTGGATATGGAGGGCCCGATTCTGGGGCGTTGAACCCCAAGTAGATAAGGCGTTACTTGATAAAGGTTTTCATCTTGCATATATTGATGTTGCAGGATTATTTGGTAACGTAGATGCCGTGAATCTATGGAATGAATTTTATGATTTTATCACAAAGAAATACAACTTTAACCAAAAAGTTGTTTTAGAGGGTTTCAGCAGAGGTGGACTCATCATTTATAATTGGGCATCGCAGAATACTGAAAAGGTCGCTTGTATTTATGCAGATGCGCCCGTTTGTGATATAAAAAGCTGGCCGGGAGGATTATATACTGGTGTTGGTAGTCCAAAAGATTGGCAAGAATGTTTAATGGCCTATAAAATAGATGAGAAGACTGTTTTAAGCTTTGAAGGAATACCATTGAACAATAGTGTAAATATCGCAAAGGCCAAAATACCGGTAATTCATGTTTATGGTGATAGCGATAAAGTGGTGCCGCATTTCGAAAATACAGAGCGATTGGCGATTAATTTCGTGAAAGCTAATGGCAATATTCAATTAATTAGAAAAAAAGGAATAGGGCATCATCCGCATAGTTTAGAGGACCCAACGCCTATCGTAGAATTCATTTTAAAACATACATTAACAAAAAACACAAGTACTGAACCTGTGATTAGGAATACTGTTTTAAAGAATCCCTAATATGGAACAAAGAGTAACAATAATTGGACTAGGAGTCGCCAGTTTAAAAGTGTCCAACAGTTTTTATAAAGAAAAGTTTGGATGGAAACTTATGGATTCCAGTAATGAATACATTTCTTTTTTTCAATTGAACGGTATTGTTCTTTCGCTCTATCCTCGTGAAAAGTTGGCTGAAGATGCCACAGTAAGTGCTGAGGGAAACGGATTTAAGGGCTTCTCATTGGCCTATAATACTAGGAGCATGGAAGAAGTTGATGCCCTTTTTGAAAAATTAAAAAGTAAAGGAGTGAAAATTGTAAAACAACCCGAAGAAGTATTTTGGGGTGGTTATAGCGGCTACATAGCAGACCCCGATGACAATCTATGGGAAATCGCTTATAACCCTTTTTTACCGTTGGATGAAAAGGGCAATACAATTGAAAGTAAAGAGAAATAAAAAAAGAGACAGTACTACAGCACTATCCCTCTTTAGCATTAAAAACACTTACTTAATTACTATCAAAACGAACGTTTACCAATGCTACTGGAGTTTCTCCCCTATCTTCGCCTTCTTTCGGTTTATGTATAAAATAGATTTCTTCTGCTTTAACATCCAGAGGCTCGACTACTGTGATAACAATCATACCACTAGCTTGCCCTGCAAGGGGTGTAGGCATACTTCCTGAACCAATTAGCTTACCATCAAGTGCATTCAATCGCATTTCAAAATGCATACCAGCCTTTGGTGGTGCTTGCCAACCAGTTGTAATATAGGCTGCCTTTACCCCTTTTAAATCAATATTCTCAAATACAAACCAACCTTCATCTTTAGGTACCATCAATAAATCGGTTCCATCAAAAGATACAGGCATAAATCCTTTATTCTTTGTAGTCGGGCTGAAAGGTACAGTACTTCCTTGTAATACAATTGAATTTGACCCAGTTAATGGAGTTACGATCCCTACTCCATTATCCGTATAACTTGCCCTGATAACCATAACATTATCACCTTCTAAAGGTTCTGGAAGAACACTCCCTGAGGCTGGCAAAGATATACTCTCAGCACTATTGCTAAGCAGTGATTGAATATACATTGTAATTTGCCGGGTCTCATCATTGGTTACATTGGGATGGGCAGGCATCATCACCGCTCCCCAAACACCAGTGCCGCCTTCCACTATCTTCTTCTGTAAGTAGGCCATGGATTTAGGATTATCCTTATACTTTTCTGCAATCGCTTTATACTCAGGACCAATTGATGCTCCTATTTCTTTATGACAAGTCTTACAGTCCATAGCTTGCGTCAAGGCTTTACCCATAACCGCTGCGGATACTTGTTGATGTCCTTGGGACTTATTTGCTTCGTCCATCCCGGACATATAATCAACTGAAACGAAAATATTTGCTTCATCAATTGGTCCGCCATCAGCATCGGTTACGGAAACACTATACCTAATGGGCACTCCTTTAATAAAGAACGAGGAGTTTCCACCACTTAAATCAATTGATATCTCAGGTCTTGAATTTCCAGCAACTACCAAAATA
>RCND010000804.1_pt1 | contig 17940 bp, 20 predicted proteins | sample 2041351 | NCBI WGS metagenome assembly RCND01 (sample SAMN09708230, study PRJNA481090) | Marine sediment metagenome, whole genome shotgun sequencing project. | biome: marine sediment; feature: ocean; material: sediment; isolation source: Sewage treatment plant 12B marine sediment (STP12B) ... | reverse complement strand
GGAGATAAATCCGAATTGGAAGTTGAGTTACCGAGGCTATCGAAACATATTGGCGATAAAATTGTCCAAATAGTTTACGGCGGGCCAGATGATTACTTTTCCCCAATTGGTCAGACCTATTTTTCATTGATAAATAATGCAAAAAAATACATTTACATCACCAATCCATATGTTATACCAGGAACTGCAATACTCCGTGCGCTTGAGGTAGCTGCCAATAGCGGTGTTGATGTGCGATTATTGGTTTCTGCCAAAGCGGATAGTGTTTTGGTAAAATGGAGTGTGAGGTCTTATTTTGAATCGATGCTAAAGGCAGGAGTGAAAATTTATCAGTTTCCAGACGGATTTTTACACAGCAAAATTATTGTTTCTGACGATGAAATCGTTTCTATAGGAACTGCAAATATGGATATTCGAAGCTTTGAACAGAATTATGAAGTGAATGCCCTGGTCTATGACACCAAAACTGCCATAATACTAAGGCAGGAATTCTTAAATGAGGTTGAACAAAGTATTGTCATGGAATATGAAACCTTTAAAAAAAGGCCATATTTAGATAAGCTAAAAGAAGGTATTGCCAAAGTCTTTAGTCCTTTGTTATAGCACTAGGGTTTCATACCCCAATTCGTTTTTGCAAGTTTCCCCTTTAGCCCAGCAATCCAAATTATTGAAAGTTATTTCAGCAATATTGTTCAAGGCTTCTTTGGTAACATATGCCTGATGTGGTGTAAGCAATACATTTTCAAGAGAAAGCAAGGTTTTTAAATTCTCATCATAGATTTCATGATCAGAATTGTCCTTAAAGAAAATTCCTTTTTCTTTCTCATAAACATCTGCCGCATAACCAGCTATCCTGTTCCTCATCAAAGCTTTGATTAAGGCTTTTGTATCTACAATTGCCCCACGTGCTGTATTTATCAATAGTACATCTGGCTTCATTAATGAAAATGCTGCTTCGGATACCATATAATGGGTTTCCCTGGTCAATGGTACATTTAGACTAATAATATCAGATTGTTTATATAGCTGTTCCAAATCAACATATTTTACTCCGTATCTTTCAACAAGCTTTTTATTAGGTATTAAATCATGGGCAAGAATCTTACATCCAAAACCGTTCATTATCTTAATTACTACAGAACCAATTCTTCCTGTGCCAATGATGCCAAAGGTCTTATTCACTAAATCAAAACCCAAGAGTTTTTTCTGTTCAAAGTTATAGGAACGCACTTGCCGATCGGCTATGTATATTTTTCGATTCATGGCCATTAACAATGCCACCGTATGCTCGGCAATGGCGTTGGGTGAATAATCTGGTGCATTAGCTACTTTAAGCCCAAAGCGTTTTGCTGCTTTTATTTGGATATTATTATAGCCAGCAGATCTAAGTGTGATATATTTTACCCCTAAATCCCTCAATTTTTCCAAAACCACCAGACAAGCGTCATCACCTGAAAAAATACTTATCGCCTCAAAACCAACAGCCTTTATGGCCGTATTGGTATCAAGCGCATCCGAAATATACTTTACTTTATAGCGTTCGCAATTCGCCTTTTTTAGAAAGGGTATTTCAAAATCTTTAGCACTATAAACTAGTAACTTCATTTTTAGGTTCTTTTCTGAAAATAAGGTCTTGTTCCTCCATGGCCATTATCACCAATTTCACGTAATCATTAATAGTTTTTTTAACATCTATTGGATCAGTAATATCAATTGACCCCCTCCAGATTAATTCGCGTTCTTTACCTTCACAAATGCAGTATAATGAGGTTTCTGCGTGGTAAATGGTAAAGTCATCGTAATACTCTGGGTCGTAATAAATGTTTTGATGACTTAGATAGTCATCTTCAAAACCACCATAGTACCTATCCAAATTGTCTATGGATCTTCTATAATTCTCCACATTCTCAATACCAATTACTTTAGTGAACAAAATGGCATCAAAATCTTTATCCAATAATTGTTGTTCAACATCTGCCAATTCTTGTTCAGACCTTTCTGCTGATGTAAATTCAACATCGAACAAATCCAAACTTCTCATAGACTCCACTCCCCTTTGCTTAAATTCTTTATGCAATTTGGTTTCATAATCATCCCTGGCATCCTTGTCTTGGGCCATACCCACAATCAATACCTTATTCGCGTCAAAAAGTACGATATCGGGATTTTTCCAGTTTTCAACCAATTCGGCCGATGAACAGCCCATCAATGCTATAAATACTAATATGCTCAACTTTTTCATGGTTCTAATTTTATATTAAACTTCAGTTCAATAATCTTTTTTGTTTTTCCTTCTTCATTATTTTAGATATCATTTGGAACAAACTACCCTTCAGCTTTCGATATTCAATCAGGTAAGTATCAATGGTGAAAATCAAATCCCTATGCGTTTCTGTATAGGCTTTTTCCATTTTGGGTTGATCAACATCATCAAGCATTATTGATAGTTGGTTTTCATGAACGCGCACTTTTTTTAGCAATAGATCAAGATCTAATTCAGAGTTAGAAATTGCAGTTATCAGTTTTCTGCTTTCTTCGAATAGTCCCAAACTAGTAATCTGTAAGGTGAAAGATTTAATCAAATCGTTAAGGAATAATTTCTCGTCTTTTATGAATTTCAGTTCGGAAATCCAATCAAGGGATGTCTGATGCATTTCTTCAGGACTTTTCCATTCCAAATACCTATAAATCTGTTTTTTAGTTTTCATTTTCTATAACTTTTAAAGATTAATAATTATATAGATTAAGAGGTTCTTCCACATTGGAAGTACTAAAATATCTTATTCTAAAATTATTCCTTTTTTACCCTTTTAAGAATGATTTAAATCAGGCGTTATGAATGTTTATAGGATTTTGGATGAACCCAGACTCGTAAATTTCAACACGGCATGTAAAAACTATATGGCGCTAATCATTTGGAATCAACTTTTTTAACTGTATTTTTGGATTCGCTTTATACCCTTCTTTCAACGCCTATCGATGATTACAGGCATGTTTGGGGTTATAACCTAATATTAGGTTTCTAATATTACCAAGTGCTTTAGCATGATAAACAAGACTTTGAATACTATAATTGTTGAAGACTCTGAAACCCAACGGACAGCATTCACCAAATTGGTAAAAGAACATTCCAATTTAAATTTATTAGGGGATTATAGCAATGGAATCCTTGCCCTGAACAGCATTCGCAAAAACAAGGTAGATTTGATTTTGCTGGATATTGAGATGCCCATTGTTAGTGGTTTTGATTTATTGGAATCCTTGGAAGAGCCCCCAATGATCATCCTGATTTCAAACAAAGCTGATTATGCGTTAAAGGCATTCGATTACGATATTATAGACTATTTACAGAAACCAGTTAAAAAAGCCCGTTTTAATACTGCTATTGAACGTGCCTTGACCAAACAAAACAATTTAACAAGCCATAAAGACGAGGAGGATTTTGTTTATGTTAATGTTAATCTTCAAAAAAAGAAAGTCTCCCTAAGTTCAATTAAATGGATTCAAGCTTTTGGTGATTATATTAAATTAGTTACAAAAGAAGGTGATTTTTTAGTGCTATCGACTATGAAAGCATTTTTAAACAGAATGCCTGATAATCAATTCGTTAGAATACACAAATCATTCATCGTTAATGTAAACAAGGTGGACAATTGGAGTGCCAATAAGGTCGAGGTAGATGGCACGAAATTACCAATGAGCAGATCAAGAAAAGATGAATTGGAAAAGATTTTAATAACTGCGTAGTTTCTTCATCTTACGGCATTGTTCATTTATGGGGTTTTCTTCGTTTTAGAATACCCCCCGCATATTGAAAGATCTCAGATTTAAGGTTTTGAAAATTTTCCAAACAACTTACTGACTCCGCTTTTGTTATTTCATGCTTTTTATAATATGCATTGTCACAGGCATTATCAGTACATTGAATCATTCCGACCAATTCTTTTTCATGTTTAGCTATCATTTGACAAACCTCTTGTCTTTTAACGCTCACTTTTTTCAATCTGGTTTGATAGTCTTGTAAACGCTCAAATAAGTTTGGAGTATTTGGCTCAAAAATGTAGGAGTTAAGTAAATGATCTATAAATGTTAGTTCATCTTGCATCAGGTACAAATGTGACTTCCATTGTTGGAAATCTGCATGCAATTCTTCAATTTTATTAGTTTGATCCGCTTTTGTGAATTTGCTTTTGGTAACCATGCCACTTCAATTTGTATAAAGCTATCAATGACATTTTTGCCTGCCAATGATAATTATCAGTCCATAAATCAAACTATTAACTCTATTTGTTCATATAGTTTTGGAATATGTACCTGCCAATTGAATTCATCGGTTATTTTACTACAAAAAGCATCTAAGGCAGTTGGCTCACCGTGAACCAAAAAAACCTGTTCTGGTACATTCTCTATTTTGGTAAGCCAATGCATTAATTCTGATTGGTCGGCATGGGCCGATAGGCTTTCCAAATGTACAATTTCGGCTTTGACCGGATAATACTTGCCAAACAGCTTTAATTCATGGGCCCCTTCCAAAAGTCGTCTACCACGCGTTCCTTCTGCCTGGTAGCCCACAATAAGAACTGTTGTACTTGCAACATCAATCAATTGTTTTAAATAGGTGAGTACTCTTCCACCTGTTACCATACCACTACCTGCTATTACTATTTTTGGCCTAGGGTCATCAATGGTTTCCCAAGTCTCTTTATAAGAACTGATAATTGTGACATGCTCACACATAGCATGATATTCTTTTAAGGACAGTTTATGCCATTGAGGAAATTGTTCGAATACTGACAATACATTATTCCCCATAGGGCTATCTATAAAAATCGGAATGTTGGGGATTTTATTTTTTTTATAGAGCAGCCATAATTGATACATTAAGGACTGTAATCGCTCCACTGCAAAAGAGGGAATAATCAGGTTGCCCCTTTTGGTTATAGTCTTCTTGACCAATTTAATCAATAGACCCTCAACGTCTTCCCCAGGATGATTTTTATTCCCATAGGTGCTTTCCATAAAAAGGTAATCGGCCCATTTTGGCCTATCTGGCGGCGATAAAAGCAAATCTTCTTGGCGACCCACATCTCCCGAGAATACAAATCGTTTTTCAAAAATGTCTAATTCTATGAAAGTCGCACCAATGATATGACCGTTGTATTTATATCGAAATTTAATGTTGGGTGATATTGAAACCCATTCATCTTTTTCTATAGACTCAAACAAGTCAATGGCTTTTTTCGCTTCTTCTATAGTATAAAAAGGCAGTGCTGGTTTATGCTTGCTATAACCCTCTTTATTAGCCTTTTCAGCTTCTTCTTCATGAATTTTAGCACTATCTTTTAAAATAATTTCAGTAATCTTCAAAGTCGGCAATGTTCCCAAGATTTTACCTTTAAATCCTTCTTTTACCAATCTTGGTAAATAGCCGGTATGATCCAAATGACCGTGGGTAAGTAATACCACATCAATTTTACTAACGTTAATGGGCAAGGGTATCCAATTGGATTGTCGAAGTTCTTTTAATCCTTGAAACATGCCACAATCTACCAATAGATTAAGCTCTGGTGTTTCCAAATAGAACTTGGAACCAGTAACCGTACCAGACGCGCCTAAAAATTGGATTTTAACGGTATTCATATTGCTCAACAGTTACATAATTGACGAAGTTCTTTCATTATTTTTTCCTTTCTTGGTTCTGAAACTTCCAAATGGTCAAGGAAAAAACTATCGTTCAATAATTGCCGGCACAAAACAACATCCCTACTCAATAAAAACTGTTTTTCGCGTTTACTCAACAAGGTAGATACGGTAATGGGGTACAATCCCAATCTATCAATCCGGTCTTTTAAACCATTCTCTTTTGGAATATCCCAACTCAATAAATATAAGTCTACACATTTACCATATGCCAATGCATCTTTGGTAAAACGGGTATTGGTAACCACCCAACCCTTATCCATTACAATTGAATTGCTTTTTTTATTTTCCCAATGGCTTTTGATATCGTTATACCTGGAATGAATATACAATGGGACTTTTACATTACAGTTGCGCCCTTCTACCCCATGAAACTTGCATTCAATGATGGCAAGAAGTCCATTTTTTTTAGCAAAAACATCAACCTCATGTTTAACGCAATTGCCTTGCATAACTTTACCAACTTCAGTGGAATAACCCGAATAATCCAAAACTGCTGAAACGAATTTTTCAAATGGAAAGCCTGTAGGTCCCAATTCATAAATTGCTTTTTTTAACTTGTATTTAGAAGCAAAGACCGATTTTCTCTTTTTTAACAAAGCGAATGCTCGATTATATATTTCTTTTGTGGAAATACCCTGATAAAGTTCATCTCGAACTTGATCTACTATCTGGTCGACAAGGACATCATCGGCACCACTGTGGAGTAAGGACCTTCTTAGTTTTGTTAACGAAAATCTAGCCCTTTCTCCCGAGGACTTTATAACTTGAAACTCTTTTACTTCCATAAAAGATTATTTATGTGAAAACCATAGTTTTTATTAGGAAAGTAATTTAATACGAGGTTTGCCAAAAAACTCCCTAATCAATTTCTTTATTTGGTTATCGGTCATGCTATCTGCCTTAGTAACTGTTTTGACCTTGGCGGCCAGTTGAGGATAATTTTCATCCAGTTCTTTTTTGAACATAGCGGCAGTCTCCGCAGGTCCAAATAAAGCAAAGGCATCGGCCGTTTTAACAAAATTTGCCAAATTCTTGAAATAGATTTTATACTGATGTTTTTCCCGTTCTAAATATTTGCTATCCTGAACTACATCCTGTGGACCCCATTTTGCCGATTTCGTCCCTGACCCACCTTTGGGGTGAAAAACCTCTATATCGGAAACTATTGTTTCAAACTTTTCTGAATCTTCGATAAGGGTAACCATATGTGCTTTCTCTTTATCGAGCCATATACCTATATTTTTCATAATATGAGTTTTAAATATTAGACTAAATATGATAAATCTTAAGAGCTTCAACAATGATTCAAATCATTTGGTTCCAGGAATCACCAAAAATGGAATATCAATATTAAAAGCCAACTTTTTGATGACAGGCTCATGCAGCAAATTCTCCAAAAAACTATGTTCATAATTAACCATTGCAAGCATACCAATACCCAACTCCTCCAAAAATACCTGGATTGCTTCGGTCTTACTTGTAAAATTGGGCATCCAGTGGACTGAATTTTCCATAGGATCCAAATAGGCCCTAAGTGTTTTAAGGTTACCTTCCTGCACCTTATTCAAGTGCTCTTCCTCATTTATGTGAAGTATCCTCGTTGCAGAACCACAATGTCTAGCCATATTTCGCAATGGGTCAAGAACTTCAGCATCATAATGCCTTTTATAGTTAGTGGCAAAAGCTATTTCATACGGCACATTAAAGTCTGCATTCATGGGTACTGCCAGAATTGGGCATTTCTTCACCGATGCCATGGTCTTGGTGGTAGTGCTTCCCAAATATATGCCTAAACCGCTTGATTTACCCTTATTACCCATTACAACCAGGTCTATTTTATGCTCATCAATGGATTGAGAAATAGCCTCAATCAAATCCATTTTTTTGGATATCATTTTATATTTATGCTTTGGGCACTTATTATCCAAGTTGATTCTATGATAAGTGTGTTTCAATTCCTCATTGGATTCATCTTTAAGTTGCTCTAACAAACCTTTACGCTCCCCATTTCCATTGCCAATATCAATGCTTCTACTTATCAATGGCGTGCTTTCATTATAGGCATTTATTAGATAGAAGTTACACGCTTTACTCTTGAACAGTTTTGAGACGTAATAAAGTGCATTATACGCATCATTGGAAAAATCGGTTGGCACTAAGATATTTTGCATTTTTAATTGTTTTTATTTGGGGGGATTACCATAAACGGAATGGTTACATGAAAGCCTAACTTTTTGATAACAGGTTCAATAAATAGGCGTTCAAAAAATGTATGACGATTCTGAATCATTACCAAAAGGTTTACTTTATTCTTTTGTTGGAAATTATTGATGGCCGTAATCACCTCTTGATTTGTCATTTCGTGGAACAAATGGGCAATTCGACCAAATATCCCGTCTAACTTTGCCTTATTTTTCAATTGTTCCTCACTGAGGTCATACCCTGTAGAAATATGCAATACATCTATTCTTGAAACATGTTGTTTCGCCAAGAACGCTAACGCTCCTAATTGTTCTTCTTGGTAATCGATACCTAAATCTGTAGGGAACAATATTTCCTTTGGGGTTTCATATTTAAAATTTGGAGGTATGACAATGACCGGACAACATGCTTTTTTTATAACATGTACGGTATTTGTGCCAATTAAAATCTCTTTCGCACCGGTTGCCCCTTGCGTACCCATAATAACCATATCGGCATTTTCATTCATGGAGATCTCCACAATCTCATCAACCAAGGTATTAAAAGCTGAATGCACCATGAAGGTGTGTTTCTTGTTGTTGTGTTCCGCAATCAACTTTTTTTTAAGCTCTTTTAACTGGGTCAATGAATTTTCCTGATAAATATCCCCTAAACCTATCTGTCCAGGACTGTGCAATACATATTCAGCCTGATAAATTGCAGGCGTATACGTATGTAATAGGTAAAAAGTACATTCCTCTTGCTTAAAAAGGTTTATGGCATAACAAATCGCATTATATGCGTTGTCTGAAAAATCGGTGGGCAGAATTATACGTTTCATTTTTCAATGATTTTTTAATTATCTGAATAAATTTTGCGTGACCAAAAAAGGAATCTTAATATGAAGTCCAATTTTATCAATGGTAGATTGGCTTAGCATATCCTCAAGAAAGGAATGTCTTGAGTTTACCAATACCAGCATATCAATATCATTATGGACTATATATTTGGTAATGGCAATCATCTTATCCTTTTCCTGGGTAGTTTCGAATAGTAATTTAGCTTTGGGCAGGCAATCTCTAAGAAATTGCTGATTGTCTTCCTGGCGAAGCGAAAGTTTTTTAATCGGATCAATATACAGCATGTGTATTGTTGACCTAAATGAGCCTGACATTTCGCAAAGTAATTTTAATTCGCGCCTTTTATAAGGCACTAAATAATTAGTTGGAAAGAGTACTTCTTTAGGTGCATGATATTTAAATCCTTCAGGAATAGCCAACACCGGGCAACTGATATACTTTAAGACCTGTAAGGTATTGCTACCAAAAGTTAAACTGCGGTCATTGGTTTCACCTCTGGTGGCCATGACAACAATATCCATATTCTCTTGATTCACCAAATCATTAACTTCATCAATCAAGGAACCAAAAGCCGAAATCGTTTTATACTTATGATGTGGATTGGGGTAATGATGTTCGATTTCTTCCAATATCTTCTTCAATTGTCTTTCAGAATTTTGGGAAATTTCTTCCTTTAATAAATCCAGTTGACTTCGCTTAGTTAATTTGTCTTGTTGATAGACCTCATCGGCATAAGCGTGCATAATGAAGATTTCGCTTTTTTCGTATTTAAAAACCTGACAGGCATATTCTAGGGCGTTAAAAGCATTATCTGAAAAATCAATAGGAACCAAAATCTTTCTCATGGCACAAGATTTATTAGTTTTACCAAAGTTAACAGTGATCAAAGCTATAAACCATGATATTGGTCAGTTTACGACCATTTGTTTTTTATTAATTTGCAGTTGCAAACCAAAAAATATGAAGAGTAGTTTTAATAAAATAGTCAGTTCGAAAACTCCGGTTTTAGTGGACTTTTTCGCCGATTGGTGTGGCCCTTGCAAAATGTTGGGCCCTATTCTCAAAGATGTAAAAGAAGAATTGGGTGATGCAATTAAAATAGTAAAGATCGATGTGGATAAGAATCAATCAATTGCCACAAAATATCAAGTAAAAGGTGTGCCGACAATGCTACTATTTAAAGATGGAAAACAGGTGTGGCGACAATCGGGCGTACTTCAGAAGAAGGATATAGTTCAAATAATCCAATCCAAAAACTGAAAGAAACTACGATGCTATTCATGTAGCACAAGAAAAGGAATATCTGTGTGATAACTTATTTGCTCAACCTTGGGTCTAAAAAGTATTCGTTGAAAGAAATTAAGATTCTTAGCTACCATAGCGATCATATCAATGTCCCTACTTTCGGTAAAACACTGTACTGACGTTTCAAGATCCGTTCCTGTCAGTGAATGAAAACTATGTTCAATATCTTGTAAATAATCGTTCAAGAACTCTTTGTTTTTTACCTGTTCCTCATTCAATTCCTCTCCTTTTTTAGAAATATGGAGAACTCGCAAGACAGAATTGTTTAATGTGACCATTTCAATAAGTGTGTCGAGCACTTTTAAATCATATCCCAAATAATAGTCTGTAGGAAAGGCTAATTCCTCTGGTCTTTTGAATACTGCATTTTCAGGCACAGCCAATAAGGGGCATTTGACCTTAGTAATGACATCACCTGTATTGCTACCCATGGTGGCTTTCTTTAGTCCAGATGAACCCTTGGTGCCCATAATTATCAAATCTATTTTTTTGGTTTCAACTTCCCTTTTAATAGAATCAACGAAAAAGTCAAACAAAGCTATGGTAACAAAAGAATGCTTAGCATTCGTAGGAATATTTTCTATGCGTAAAAGCAATTGGTCAAGACTTTCTTTACTTTCTCTTAGGACGGATTCTTGCGCCATTTTTGAAGACCCCTTAACGGAAGAACCAGCGCCAGAATATGTGGGAATAGGATTTACGTGTAGAAGATAAAAAGTACATTTAATACTTTTATATAAATCAAGCCCATATTTCAAGGCATTCCAAGCGTTTTTAGAAAAATCGGTAGGGACTAATATTTGCAACATTTCTTAACTCATTATGGTTTTGGTGTTAAATTTATAACACTGGGCAATACAAAAATATGATTACCATCATATACAAAAAAATAAGTACTGAAACTCAGTAAATACGTTTTAAGGTTTCTACATCAAGTATTTTGATGTTGTGATCCTCCATAGTTATTAGTCCTTCTTTTTTGAAACTGGAAAGTGTACGTATTAAGGTTTCAGTGGCCATCCCTGCCACACTTGCCAAGTCACTACGAAGAATATGCAAATTACCCTGATTGTCTTGTTGTAGTTTATCAGCGAATTTTAATATGGTGCTTGCGGTTTTTTTACGTACCGAACCATAAGCCATTTCCAATAATTGCTGTTTTGCATCAGTTAAGCTTTCAGCCAAAATATGCATCAATTCTAAAGCAAGTCCATGGTTTTCCTGCAAAACGGTAGTCAATTTTTCTTTATTGACTCCAACAAGTTTTGCGTCTTCCATAGCTGTTGCATATTCTTCATATATCTCATTGGCACTCAATGAAGAAAATCCAAAGAACTCATCGGCATTATAAATGCCAGTAATCAGTTCTTTCCCATTTTCATCTAATTTATGCGTCTTTACAATACCTTTCAAAATCAGGTAAACCATATGGACATTGCCACCTTCGCGGTATATTTCTTCGCCCTGTAAAAATTCCAATTCGTCCCCATTATCATCAATATAATTCTTGAACTCATGAATCGTTTTTATTTCATTATCATTTTTATTTCCATTTTCCGGTTTTTGCAGTTCTTTTAAAATTTCAGCTCTTGCCAACCTACTTTCAATTGCATTTAATAGATCGATCTCTTCAAATGGTTTCGTTAAATAATCATCAGCCCCCAAGTTCATTCCCTTACGAACGTCTTCTTTTTCAGTCTTTGCGGAAAGGAATATAAAAGGAATATGCATTGTTGATTCATCTTTTCCCAATTGTTTTAAAACACCATAACCATCTAATTCTGGCATCATTATATCACAGACTATAACGTTGGGTAAATGCTCTTTAGCTGCCTTTACTCCTTTCTTTCCATTAGTAGCTGTTACAACCTCATATTCCGAAAGCTCCAGTAATTCAGCTGTATTTTCCCTTAGAACCGGATCATCTTCTATTAATAAGACCTTTCTCATAATATACTTGTTCATTTACTTATTCAGTATCTCCCCAATAGGCAGCTCTACTGTAAAGGTGCTTCCCATTTTCTCCTTGCTTTTAAAATAAACTTTTCCACGCAAATTTTCTATATGATCTTTTATAATATTCAAACCTATGCCTGTTCCTTGGTTTATTAAGGCATTTTCAGCTCTAAAATAGCGTTTAAAAATATGTTTCTGGTCCTTCTCAGGAATTCCTATTCCTTGGTCTTTTATACTCAAGAGCATTTTATCTTTTTCAATATCCATTAATATATCTATATAGGAATCTTCAGGTGAATATTTGACCGAATTATATAATAAATTTGTCAAAATCAAAGTCACGATTTTCTCATCCTGGTAAATTAAGACGTCTTCAATATTTTGAGGGTAATTTATGTGTTGCCCGTTTTTTAGCAACATGTTGGCATTATAGACAACTTCGTTGACCACCTTACTCAAGGAAAACTCAGCGAATTTGTAAATTTCCTTTCCTTTTTCAATCCTTTCCATTGAGAGAAAATCAGTTAAAATATTATTCAGGTGCCTTACCTCCCCGATTATTGTTTTTAAATGTTTATCACGTTTATCCTGTTGGTTAGAGCCCTTATATTTACCAACTAGTGTAGCAGATGTTAAAATACCGCTAAGAGGCGTTTTGAATTCATGCGAGACCAACGAAAGAAATTTTGTTTTCAACTCGTTCAATTCGCGTTCGCGCTGTAGTGCAAATTTCATCTTCTTTTCGGCTTCTTCCCTCCTTTTGATTTCCTTTTTAAGCATAGCAACCGTTTCCCTCAACTCTAAGGTTCGTGTTCTGATTTTCTTTTCTAAATGCTCATTAAGTTCCTTTATTTTAAAATCGCGTTTGCTTATTTCAGTCTGGTCAAAGACAAGAGCTAGAACATAGTCGGTATCATAAATCGTAAAGGGGTTTAGACTCACCTCGATTGGGAACTTTTCCTTATTCTTTCGTTCTCCGGACAAACAGCGTTCAATTCCCATTTTTCTAGACTTATGGGTATTAAAGTACTCATCAACATGCTTATGGTGCCCTATTTTATAAGAATCAGAAATAAGAATGTTCAATGGCTGGTCTATTAATTCTTCGCGACGGTAACCGAACATTTTATCGGCCTTTTTATTGGTCGCGACAATTTCCCTATCCCTATTAACGACCAACAAACCTTCTGAAACCGCCTCAGAAAGCAATTTAAATATGCTATTGTTTTTTGCGAATACCCTCATATGTTCCAGATCTAGTAATAAGTATTCCTTATTTGAGCATAATGAACTATTAGGGAATATAGATGTAAGTTAATTTAAGACGAACTGTAGTCTTATGACATTAATCATATTCTGTAAATATTGTTGATTGTACTTTTAATATAAATGATTCTATCATGAAAAATGTGTCATATACTTCGGATATTTTGAACAAAACAACAGACTGGCAAAACCATTATTTAAAATGTGAAAAAATAAAATCTGATTTGGCTTTCTACTCAAAAGATCTACTTTTCTTACAACAGCTTGTAGACCAGTACTTTGATGAAATGGTGAAAAATGAGCATTTGGACGAAATTCGAGAAAGCCTAATTCGTTTTCAGGATTTATGTTATGATTGCGATTGTCTCAAAAAAAGAGTTAAAGACCAGCAAAGTCATTTAATTGACATTATAAAAGGAGCTTCTTCCCACGATTATAAGACCATTTTGAAAGAACAATCAAGTATTGAAAATGGTAACGTAGTTCTCATGAAGGAACTTAAAATGGTTAAAAAAGAGATGTTTTTAATATCAGAACATGTGCTTCAGGAAAAAAAGGATAATGAAAGTTTTGTTCATCCTTCATAACAGGTAATCCTTCGAAAACACATACCTAGTAATCAGATTAAAAATAGCGTAGAAGATGGAATACATTGATTACTATAAAACTTTAGGTGTCACTAAAGGAGCTTCACAAAGCGATATTAAAAAGGCCTATCGCAAACTTGCGAGAAAATATCATCCTGATGTAAACCCAAACGACTCAGAAGCTGAACGAAAGTTTAAACAAATAAACGAAGCCAATGAAGTTTTAAGCCATGTTGAAAATCGAAAGAAATATGATGAATATGGCAAAGATTGGCAACACGCCGATGAAATAGAAAAAGCAAAAAAGGCACAGCAGCAACAAAGGGGCTATCAAACCCAATATTCTGGAAATTTTGGGGAGCATGACTTTTCAGATTTTTTTGAATCTATGTTTGGGGGTAGATCTTCTGCTGGTTCTTCAGGAGGAAGACAGGTTAAATTTCGTGGGCAGGATTTCAATGCCGAACTAAAACTGAAATTAAATGATGTTTACAATCCCCATAAACAAACACTTACGGTTAATGGAAAGAACATTCGCATAACTATCCCCGCGGGAATTGAAAATGGGCAAACCATAAAAATCAAAGGGCATGGTGGTCCAGGCCGCAATGGAGGGCCAAAAGGCGATTTGTTCATTACCTTCTCAATTGAAAACAATTCAGGATTTAAACGCGATGGGGACAATCTATATAAAACAATGGATTTAGACCTTTATACTGCCGTACTGGGAGGTGAAATAATGGTTGATACTTTTGACGGAAAGGCCAAGCTTAAGGTAAAACCTGAAACCCAAAATGCAACTAAAGTTAAGCTTAAATCAAAAGGATTCCCAATATATAAAAGAGAAGGGCATTTCGGTGATCTGTTTATTACATATAGGGTTAAGACACCTACCAATTTAACAACCAGGGAAAAAGAACTTTTCAAGGAATTAGCCTCACTAAAAGCAACTAAATGATGGAACAGTATAAGTATATAGAGGTCAATGAATTTTGCATCAGTCATGGGGTCACTATACAATTCATGGTTCAACTTCACGAATTTGGATTAATTGAAATTTTCAAAAAAAAGAATGTTCAATATTTCTCCAATGAAGAGCTGCCAAAAGCTGAAAAAATAATCCGCCTATATTCAGACCTCGATATTAATCTCGAGGGTATCGAAGTTATTCACGACCTATTGGAACGTATTGAGCGCATGCAAGGTGAAATCAGATCACTGAAAAATAAACTGCAAATCTATGAATAGTAGATAACCCAGCTATTACTAACTAAAAAGTCTACCGTTCTTTTTTCGCTCTTTAGAAATTAAAAAGACCATAATAGCAAGAAATACAATATTCTTTACTATGTACTGCCCTAATAATGTAAGTCCAAAAGGAGCTTCAGTAAACGTGAGTTCAGGGAAAAACAAAAATGGTGTAAACGTAAGAACCATGTGTACAATGGCCAGATTCAATGCAGCTCTGCTGAACAATCCCACAATCAATAAAAAACCAATGACCGTTTCCCAAATTGCTAATAATATGATGGAGACTTTAGGTGTGAGTACTCCGAACGTAAGTTCAGAAATAGTATCTAAAGCTATAGTTTCTGCAGGGCTAACTCCAGGAAAAAATTTTAGCATCCCAAACCAGAGATACACAATACCAATACAAACACATGGTAAACAATTTATTGAAATCCGTTTACCGAACTTCATAACCATTTCTTTCATAAAGAGTTCTTTAGCGCACTAATCTAATATTACCATAAATTCTAAAAGATGACAAATATCATATTAAAAAAACAATATTCAGGGTATTATGTTACCCCTTTGTCTTAAACAAAGGCTTTTCTTAAGTTTCATATTTTTATTGTATAAGACATTTCGTATGATTCATAGAGCTTTAATTTTAATCTTATTATTACTTCTTATTTCCTGTGGACCGGATTCAGAAAAGATTCTTCCTGCCAAAATAACCATGACCGAATCGGTATATTCCTCGGTAACAGTTCAGCCAGACAGTTTATACCAAGCTTATGCCGCAGTAGGCGGTATTTTAGACCAAAATCTACTTGAAGAAGGGGATTTGGTGAGAAAGGGGCAACCTATTCTACAGATCATTAATAATACGCCAAAATTGAACACGGAAAATGCAAGACTGGCATTGCAACTGGCCAGAGAAAATTATGAGGGAAGTGCTACTGTTTTAAGTGGCATACAAGACGAAATAAGCGCCGTGAAATTGTCCTTGAAAAGTGACTCAATAAACTACTTCAGGCAAAAAAATCTTTGGGAACAACAAATAGGTTCTAAAATAGATTTTGACAATAGAAAACTTGCTTATGAGCTTTCGCAGAATAGGCTTCTTTTATTGCAAAACAAATATAAACGAACTAAAAATGAACTGGAGACCCTAGTAAGGCAAGCACAGAATAACTTCAAAACATCCCAAATAGCTACAAAAGACTTCACTGTAACCTCTAAAATCAATGGCAAGGTATATGCTCTGTTCAAAAATCCAGGAGAAATAGTGACAACGATGGTACCTTTGGCAGCCATAGGTAGCAAAAATGTCTTTATAGTGGAAATGTTGATTGATGAAGTAGATATTGTTAAAATCAAAAAGGGTCAAAAAGCCTTGATTACCCTTGATGCTTACAACTCAAAAGTACTTGAAACAACAATCAGTAAAATTTATCCCAGCAAAGACGAACGTTCTCAAACCTTTAAAATTGAGGCCGTTTTCAAGGAAACTCCAGAGGTACTATATCCTGGTCTTGCCGGGGAAGGGAACATAATCATTGCCCAGAAGAACAACGTTCTAAGTATACCCAAAGAATATCTTATTGGTGAAAACAAAGTGCAAACCAAAAATGGTGTGAAGACCGTATCTATTGGTCTTCAAAACATGGACAAAGTTGAAATTCGCTCGGGCATTGATGCCGATACCTATATTTATAAGCCCAAAGAATGATTAATTGGAAAGTAATATTGGGCATAGCCAAAACACATCTTGTCACCAAGATGAAATCAACAATAACGGCTTCTTTGGGCGTTACGTTTGGCATAGGTGCTTATATAACTTTAGTGAGTTTTATGACAGGATTAAACACTATGCTCGATGATCTAGTCCTAAACCAAACACCTCATATACACCTTTATAACGAAATAGAGCCTTCGGAAAATCAACCTATCGCAATGTATGAAGAATTTGAGGATGCCCTTAATGTTGTACATTCAATTAAGCCCAAACAAAGTCAAAAAAAAATACATAATGCGTTACCCATTTTAAAATACCTGAAGGATGATGATAATGTAAAAGGGGCTACTCCACAATTAAGAGCACAGATTTTTTATTTATCAGGTTCAATTGAATTAGGCGGAAATCTTGTCGGAGTCGACATCATGGAAGAAGTGCGATTGTCAAGCATTCAAGATTATATTGTTCAAGGTACACCCGAAGCTCTAAAAAATAACGATAGCGGTATTTTACTAGGTGCAGGACTAGCTGATAAAATGTCTCTATCCGTTGGCGACAGAATTCAAATTAGCACAATCAAAGGCGATATTTTTCCTTTGAAAATTGTAGGTATATATCAAAGTGGCATTGCCGATATTGATAATATTCAAAGTTATACCAACCTTAAAACCGTTCAGAGGATATTAGGTGAGGCCGAAAATTACGTCACAGACATAAACGTTAAGCTTTTTGATATATCAAAGGCAGAGCCAATGTCCCATAGACTTGAACATCAGTTTAAAGTAAAAGCCATAGATATCAATGAGGCCAATGCGCAATTTGAAACAGGAAGTAATATTAGAAATTTGATCACTTATTCTGTTTCTATTACCTTACTTATCGTTGCAGGTTTTGGTATATACAATATATTGAATATGCTTATTTACGAAAAAATGAAAGATATTGCCATTTTAAAGGCAACAGGTTTTTCCGGCACCGATGTACAATTGATTTTCATGAGTCAGGCTATGATCATTGGCGCTCTTGGTGGTGTTTTGGGATTATTGGTTGGATATGGGCTTTCGAGACTTATAGACAATGTTGCCTTTGAAACTGAAGCGCTTCCGACAATCACCAC
>RCND010002251.1_pt1 | contig 17966 bp, 16 predicted proteins | sample 2041351 | NCBI WGS metagenome assembly RCND01 (sample SAMN09708230, study PRJNA481090) | Marine sediment metagenome, whole genome shotgun sequencing project. | biome: marine sediment; feature: ocean; material: sediment; isolation source: Sewage treatment plant 12B marine sediment (STP12B) ... | reverse complement strand
TTCAGGTCGGCAAAGGAAACGTTTTCATCAATATAGAGACCTTCAACCTGGTGAAAAATACAATGTGCCCTGGCCGAAATAGCTTCATTTCTAAAAACTCTTCCGGGAGAGATGGTGCGAATGGGCAAGGATTCTTTTTCCATTACTCTTACCTGCACTGACGAAGTATGTGTTCTGAGCAGGATATCAGGATCTTTTTCAATAAAGAAGGTATCCTGCATATCCCGTGCCGGATGCTCCGGCGGGAAATTCAGAGCTGAGAAAACATGCCAGTCATTTTCAATTTCTGGTCCTTCGGAAATGGTATATCCCAACCTTCCAAAAATGGAGATGATTTCATTGCGGACAATGGAGATGGGATGTCTGGCACCGGCAGTAAGCGGAGGACCGGGCAGGGATAGGTCCTGACTGTCTTCCTGTCCGGCTTCTTCAGACATACCTGCAAGCAGCGTTTCTATTTTTTCTGAGACAAACTGCTTTACCTCGTTGATTTTCTGGCCAGTAGCCTTCTTTTGATCAGCAGGAAGCTCTTTGAAATTTGCAAACAGATCGGAAAGAATCCCCTTTTTGCCCAGAAACTTGATCCGGAACTGTTCTATCTCCTCCTTTGTCTCAGCTTTAAATTGCCTGGCCTCCTCAAGGATCTTTTCAATATTTTGAAGCATATCTGTTTGAATTTGAGATACAAAAGTATAAAAAACCCTCTTATTTGATAAGGGAAATGGAATAGATTACATCTTCAATGGGTCGCTTATAGGGATCAGTTGTCCGGGAAGCAATGAAATCGATTATATCCAGACCTTCTATCACCTCCCCGAAAATGGTGTAGGCACCATCCAGATGAGGCGTTCCCCCCAGGCTTGTGTAAATTGCAGCACTCTCTTTTGTAAAAGTTGCCACCCCCCTTTGACTAAGAATGTTGATCTCTTCAGGAGTAAGAACCCTCCCCTGAACTATATAAAACTGGGAGCCGGATGATGCCTGTTCCGGATTTTCGCGATCTCCCTTTCGGGCTGCAGCCAGGGCACCTTTTTTATGTATCAGCATTGGATTGAATTCAGCGGGAACCGTATAACCAGGACCTCCCGTGCCAAGGCGTTGTCCTTTTTCGGCACCCGGGGAGTGAGGATCGCCCCCTTGAATCATAAAATCCTTGATAACCCTGTGAAAAAGCTGATCCTTGTAGAACCCCTCTTTAATCAGCTTGATCATATTGTCGCGGTGAGCAGGAGTAGCATCATACAGGCGGATGACCATATCACCCACGGATGTCTCAATTTTTATTAGATGCTTGCCCGCTGTTTCCTGTGCCTGGAGTTTAAGGGAGGGCAGGTTTATCATGATCATTAGCGAAACAATAGGGAGGGACAGATACTTCTTCATCATAATGATGTATTTTTAATATGGATTAGATCTGCAAAGATAGAAGAATGTTGAAAAAGTATTTCGTACTGGGAGTTTTTGCCATAATGCCGCTTATGCTATTGGGTCAGACAGTTGGACTTGTGTTAAGTGGTGGTGGATCGAAAGGGCTGGCCCATATAGGGGTGATCAAGGCGCTGGAAGAGAATGGGATTCCCATCGATTATATTGGTGGCACCTCCATGGGAGCAATTGTTGGCTCGTGTTATGCCATGGGAATGACCACCGACGAGATCATCAAGATTGTACGTTCGGATGAGTTCAACTACTGGATGAGCGGCATTTTGAAAGAGGAGGATAAGTATTTTTTCAAGGCCGAAGAGCCCGCACCAGATATTTTCAATGTGGGGATCGAGATGAAAGACACAGTTCCCACCCCCAGGATTCCTATGAGCCTTATCCCCAACTATTTAATGGATTTTGCATTTATGGAGATCTATTCCAGGGCCAGTGCTGCTGCAGGATATGATTTTGACAGCCTCTTTGTTCCTTTTCTGTGCAATGCTGCGGATATAAGTAACAGCAAGGAGGTTTTATTCCGATCAGGTGATCTTTCTCAGGCAGTCAGAGCTTCCATGACCGTTCCCCTCTATTTCCGTCCCATTGTGATGGATGGGAGTATTATGTATGATGGCGGTATCTACAATAATTTTCCGGTAGGTCATGTGATAGAGGAGTTTGATCCTGATGTAATTATAGGTAGTAAGGCCGCGCAGGGAAACTCTCCTCCTGATGAATTTGATATTATGGCCCAGATTGAAAATCTGGTCATGAAACCATCAAGTTATAAAATCGATTCGACCAGGGGAATATTGCTCGATATGAATTTCAAAAAGCAATCTCTGCTGGCCTTTGATAAGCTGGACGAGTTTGTGGAGGTGGGCTATAAAATCACCATGGAAAAAATGGACAGCATTAAAATGCTGGTTGGTCAGCGGACCGCAGATACTGCAGCACTGAACAAGAGAAGGGAAGCCTTTGTAAACACAATTCCTGAGCTCCTCTTCAATGAAGTTGAAATTGAAGGATTGAGTGGTAGCCAGAAGGATTATGTGGAGCGGAGTCTTTTTTTCTCTGATTCTATTTCGGATGCGAAGGCGATGAAAACTGAATACCTGAAACTGGCCCATGATAAAAGTCTCTTTTATCTCTATCCAAAAGCGGTATATAAGGCGGAAGACAGCTTATTCAAGATGAAACTCAGGGTGATACCCCAGACTCCCCTGGAGGGCCGGTTTGGACTCTTCTTTTCAACCACGGGACTGGCCCAGACTTACCTGGGGTTCAGTTACAGGCAACTTTCGGAGGTGAGCACCCATCTGAAAGGAAGTGTTCAGTTTGGAAGGTTTTACAATGGAGTAAACCTGGGATTAAGGTTTGATTATCCTGCGAGAACACCCCTCTTTTTTAAGGTGAACTTTAATTACAACGGCTTTCAGTACAACAGCTACAACACCAATTTCTTTTTCGAGGACCTGAAACCCTCCTATATTACCGAAGATGAGATTAATTTCCGCTTTGATGTGGGTATGCCCTACCAAATGAATGGTGTTCTGAAGACCGGAGTTGGTATTGGACGGAACAAGGAGATCTACTATATGACAAAGGATTTTTCATCTACCGACACTTCAGAGGTTTCCAATGTGAATAAGTTATCGTTCTATGTAGCCAGCGAGCGAAATACATTGAACAACAAACAGTTTGCCACCAAAGGAACGCATCGCACGCATACCCTAAGGGTGGGTTATGGAGTAGAATACTATTTTCCGGGCTCCACCGCCCAGGTAGAAACCAATGAAAGAAATAACTATTACTGGCTATCGGCAAAACTTGAAAACTTAGGTTATATTCGAATGACGGGATCTTTTTCCCTTGGCTACTATATCAGGGCACAGGCGACGTTTAAACCCCTCTTGAGTAATTATTATTCTACGATTATTGAAGCTCCGGCTTTTCAGCCTAATATGATAACAAAGGGCCTCTTTATGGAGCACTACCGGACCCACCAGTTTATAGCGCTGGGCTTGATGCCGGTTTATAATATAACGAAACAAGTTCATGCCAAGTTCGAAGCCTATGCTTATTTTCCTGTTCAGGAAGTTCTAAGGAATGTATACGATGAAGCATATTTTGGAAACTATTTTAAAAGCATGAAAACCATGTTTCACAGTTCAATTAACTTTGTGACCGTGGCCGGACCGGTCTCTTTTCATCTGGGATACATCACCCAGGAAGAGAATCCCTGGGTTTTTCAGATAAGTTTCGGCTACCTCTTGTTTAATAAAAAATCATCGGACGAGTGATCCGCCACGGCGGATAATACTACTTTTGCACAAAGCTTAGTGTCCCATTGAAAAATCCCATTAAACAACTATTCGGGCAAACTGCTGTATATGGACTGGGAATTGTGCTGCCGCGCCTTCTCAACTACCTCTTACTCACCCCTTTTTACACCAGGGTTTTTGAAAGGGCCACCTATGGAGTTATTACAGAACTTTATGCTTATGTGGTTTTTCTCCTGGTGATACTGACCTATGGGATGGAGACCGGATATTTTAGGTATGCGAGCAATTCTGAACAGAAAGGGAACGTATACAGCACTGTACTCAGCTCCCTATTTGTAAGCTCCCTTTTATTCATTGTACTTGCCCTTACCTGGTCTGGTCCCATTAGTAGCGTGATAGGTTATGGAAAGAATCCTGAATATATAAAATGGCTGGCAGCCATAGTAGGCATAGACGCCTTTACAAGTATTCCTTTTGCAAGAATGCGGCTGCAAAATAAGCCCATTAAATATGCATTAATACGCATTGTAGAAGTATCGATTAATATTGGACTGAACCTCTTCTTTCTTCTCTATTGTCCGCGTCATGCTGATTCGGAACTGGTGTCGCTCATTTACAATGAAAACATGGGGGTGGGCTATGTGCTTATTTCCAATCTTGTTGCCTCTTCAGTTAAGCTCCTGCTGCTTATTCCAGATATCCTGGCCGCATTTCGTTCCCGCTTCGATCTGAGCCTGTTCAGGGAGATTCTGAAGTATTCCTATCCCTTGCTCATTGCAGGACTGGCCGGTACGGTAAATGAGGCTCTTGACAGGGTTCTTTTGAAGCATATGATACCGCTGGAACAGAATCCAATGGAACAGCTGGGTATCTACGGTGCCAACTATAAACTGGCAGTATTGATGACTCTGTTTGTCCAGATGTTCAAGTATGCAGCTGAGCCTTTCTTTTTTTCAAAATCGGGAGATAAGGATGCCAGAACGCTTTATGCAGATGTGATGATGTTTTTTGTAGTGGCCGGACTCTTTATTTTCTTGCTGGTGAATCTGTATCTGGACTATTTTGTGCTCTTTATCGGGTCCGATTTCAGGGAGGGAGTTCAAATTGTTCCGGTGGTTTTAATGGCAAATCTGGTGATGGGCATCTTTTTTAACCTTTCCATATGGTATAAGCTGACCAACCTTACCAAGTACGGAGCTGTTCTGGTTTTATTGGGAGCTATGATAACAGTGCTTGTAAATACGCTTTTTATCCCCGTATACGGCTATGTGGCCTCGGCCTGGGCCCACCTATTCTGTTACTCTGTTATGGTCATTCTGTCTTATCTATGGTCCAGGAAACACTATCCAATTCCATATAAGGTGGGGCGAATCCTGGCATATATAGCACTTGCAGTGTTTATATATCTTATCAATGAACTATTTTTACAGGAAAGCAGTTTACCTAAAGAGCTATGGTCTCTTTTGCTACTGGTGATTTTCGGAGCAATAGTGGTGTGGAAGGAACGAAAGACCTTTAATAAATATAAAAGCACATAATTAATATGGAAGTTAAAATTGTAAATATATCAGGAAACGCGCTTCCGGATTATAGCACACCATTTTCAGCAGGCATGGATGTGCGGGCGAATCTGGATCAGGCAGTGACATTAAATCCCATGGAAAGAAAACTTATTCCAACAGGATTGTTTATGGAGTTACCTGAGGGTTATGAGGCACAGATACGACCAAGAAGCGGCCTGGCTCTTAAAAAAGGCATTTCCGTAATAAATACTCCTGGAACCATAGATGCAGATTATCGCGGAGAAGTAGGAATTATTCTTGTGAATCTTTCGGGCGAACAGTTTGTGGTTGAAAATGGTGAACGCATCTGCCAGATGATTATCAATAAGGTTGAAAATATTCAGTGGAAGCAGGTCGATTCGCTGGAGGACACTGACAGAGGAGCCGGGGGATTCGGACATACTGGAACCAATTAGAAGAAGGATGAAAAAGAAAGGGCTTATAGCCGTGGTGTTGACGTTGGTATTGGGCTTCTCCCAAGTAGTTTATGCCCAGGAAGTCGAAGAGAACAATGATTATCAATATGCTTTGATAGAGGCTGTAAAACAGAAAAATCTGGGGAATTTACCTGAGGCAGTAAAGCTGTATAACCTGGTAATCAAAGAAAAGCCCGATTGTGCAATCGCGTATTATGAGGCAGGTACCATATACTTGATTACAAAGCAATTGGATGCGGCTAAAAGAAATTTGGAAGCGGCCTATTCTCTTGATCCTGGAAATTACTGGTATACCCTTGCCTATCTGAATGCTCTGGCCGCTGGTGAGGAGTTTGAGGAGGCTGTCGATATCCTTAAGGAAAAAATCCAGGAGGAAGAGGAAAAGACAGAATGGGAGTACAAGCTGGCTGTAAGCTATTTTACAATGGGTAAACCGAGAAAGGCAAGGAAAACACTGGAGAAAATCGAGAAAGATAAAGGATTTAGTGAAAAGATTACTTTGCTGAAAGCGTCTATTTATGAGAGTGAGGAAAAGTTTGAGCTGGCCAGGGAGGAGATAGAAAAGGTGATGTTGCTATTTCCGGAAGCAATTCAATTTCGGATTGTTGCCGCGGAGCTCTGTTTAAAAAATGGAGAAGTGGAGGCTGCAGCCGGTTATTATCTACAGATTCTTGAGGTGGATAGCATGAATATTTTTGCTCTGACAAATCTGACGGATTTTTACAGGAAAAAGGATGACTTTAAAAACAGCTATAAATATCTTGCCCGGTCCTTTGAAAGTGAGCAGATAGAAGCGACTCGCAAAATGGCCATTTTATCCTATTATCTATCAGAAGAGGAACATGTAAAACTCTACTACACAGAGCTGGACAGGGTTATTGAGGCTTTTGCCAAAGCAAATCCAGAGGAAAGTGATCTTAGCTTGCTTGCTGCCGATTTCTATATTCAGAACCAGGATTATTCTAAAGCATATAAACATTTAAAGCATTACCTGGAACTACAAAAGGGAAGCTATAACATTTATATGCAGACCATTTTACTTGCCAATGCAGCAGGCCTTGATGATGAGGTCCTGTTTATGTCAGATAAAGCTTTAGGAATATACCCCGATAGCGCCGATCTCTTATTTTTTAAAGGTGTAGCGTTTTATCAAAAAGCTAATCACGAAGCTGTTATAGATATTTTTAAAGGAGTTTCATTTGACAGTTTCTCCTCACTTGAATATGCTTCACAGGCCAAAATGCTTATTGCTGAATCATATTACAATATTGAAGATTATACCAGATCAGATTCTTTGTTTGAAACTTTGATCAGGGATGAGCCTGAAAATTATATGGTGTTGAACAATTACAGCTATTACCTGGCTGAACGGGGAGAGAAGCTGGAACAGGCCAAATCCTGGAGCGAAGATGTGCTCAGGAACAATCCGGATAATGCCACTTTTTTAGACACTTATGCATGGATATTGTTTAAAATGGAGTCCTATGATGAGGCTGAAAAGTATATTCTGGCTGCCCTTGATAAGGGAGGAGATAATGACCCTGACGTAAATGAACATGCTGGGGATATACAGAAGGCTCTTAATAGCTATCAGATAGCCGAGTCGTATTATCTTAAAGCTATCATACTGGGAGGCGACAGGAAAAAACTGAAAGAGAAAATTGATATTCTAAAAATTGAAAGTGAGTAGTCTTCGATGGTTCATATTGCTTATTGCACTCTTATTGCTAAGGCAGTGCGGGGCTCTTAAAGAAGTGATGCAGCCTAAAGCCATAGAATTGGAGGGTATGGATGGACTAATTCAGTACTGCCTGGATGGAGATACCATAGAGAGTGTATTGATCAGCAAAGCTGAAGCCATTCTCACCTTTGATAATGAAAGATATGAAGTAAACATTACCCTGTATTCGAAAAGGGATTCTATTATTTATTTATCAGCTGTAAATAGTGGGTTTGAAATTCTAAGGGCTACGGTCAAGCATGATTCTATTAAAGTAATAAACAGGTTAAATAAAATCGTGTATCGTTCACCCCTGAAAAGGAGATTTGGATACCAATATCCGGTTAGTTTTGAGGATCTACAGAACCTGATATGCAATTACTATTTATGTGATGAACTGGATCGCGCTCTCGATGATATGCAAAAACACCTGGTTTTTGATATGGATGAGAGCTATATCAAGAAAAGGATCAGTTTAAACAGAATGGGTGGGGAGATCAATATGTTTGAGTTTTATCACCAGAAGACAGATCGGTATCTGATGGGAGAACGACTGGAAGATTCGTTTAAAATATATTCGAATTTTATGATTACGGAATTTGAAATTGTTGCCAGCGGCGGACTTCGTACATTTAACAGGGATATTAAAGTGAAAATGGATGTAAATCCACGTCGATATACATTTACAGACCTAAGATGAAGAGGATAGTTGCAATCATACTGACCCCGTTTCTGTTTACGATTATGCTGTGTGGACAATCCAAAGAGGACCTGCAGGCTGAGAAACAGAAGGCTTATAACGATATAAAGCTAAGCAGGGAATTAATGGAGAAAACAGCAGCCGAAAGGACCACTTCCGTAAGGCAATTGAGAATTCTTCAAAAAGGGATCAATTCAAGAGCCAGGTTGATTACAACCATGGAGGACGAGGTGGATTTGTTGAGCACAAATATGCTGGAAACAGGTGAAAGAATTGAACAGCTTACGAAAGCGAACCAAAAGAACAAGGAAGAGTATGCCCGATTGATCTATTTTGCCTACAGGAATCACACCGAGTATGAGAAATTGATGTATGTGCTTGCAGGATCAAGTATATCCCAGTCATACCAGCGCTATAAGTATTTAAAGTATATCAGCAAATACAGGGTGAAAAAGGCTGGCGAAATTAAGGCTTTGATTATGGAGCTGGATACACAGAAGGACCAGTTAAACGTGCTTAAGAATGAAAAGCTTTCCCTACTGGAAGAGAAAGAGATAGAACGGGAAAAACTGCTTGGCCAGCGGAGCAAAAAAACGTCCATGGTAAATAGGCTGCGCAGAAAGGAGTCCCAATTGCAAAAGGACATCAAAAAGAAAGAAAGGATTGCCCGGGAACTGGAGTCCAGGATCAGGGAAATTATCGAGGAAGAAGCGCGTAAATTGAATAGCTCGAATATATATGCAGCTCTCACACCGGAGCAGGAATTACTTGGTAAGGACTTCAGAAAGAATAAGGGGAAATTGCCCTGGCCTGTAGACAAAGGGATAATTACAGAGGATTTTGGAATGAACGAAATTGAAGGATTAAGAGGGGCTGGTGTAAAGAATAACGGGATAGATATTAGCTCTACTCCCGGAACTGAAGTGAGAGCAGTTTTTGAAGGGGAAGTGAAAAAGGTCTTTGCCATACTGGGAGCTAATTATACTGTTTTGATTCGTCATGGAGAATATCTATCTGTATATCAAAATCTTGTAAACGTGCGGGTTAAAACCGGAGATAAGGTTCTGACAAAAGAAAAACTTGGTGAAGCTTTTACAGAGAAGTCCGAAAACCTTGCTTCGTTGCATTTTGAGGTATGGCAGGAACGAAATATTCTGAACCCAGAAGAATGGATTAGCAAATAATATTTTTTTGGAACCTTTGCTGTTAAGGCACCGTATAAGAAGGGTCCATTGGAATTGTTATGAGAAAAGATTTGAATATCCCTTCTGAAATAGGAAACTTGGGTTTAGTAGAGAAAGCCATTGATGAACTTTCTGTGGAACTTGATTTAAGTGATGAAGTTTATGGAAATGTTATGGTTGCAACAATGGAAGCCACAAATAATGCCATTATTCATGGTAATAACTCCGACCCTGAAAAGAACGTTAGAATTCATATTCTAATGGAAAAGAAAGAGCTAAAAGTTCATATTGAAGATCAGGGTAAGGGATTTGATTATTCCACTGTGCCGGACCCAACAGCTCCCGAAAATCTTGAAAAAATCAACGGTCGCGGAATCTTCCTTATGGAAAGGCTCTCGGATGAGATTCTTTACCTGGAAGAAGGAAGGATTGTTGAACTTAAGTTCAAGATCTAGTGCCGGTCACATTCCATACAGAAGAAACAAATTTTGATTTAAAGCAGAAGATTCAGCATAAAAGATGGATCAATCAATGGATTGAAACACAAAATGCTGTATGCGGTGATATCTCCTATGTATTTACTTCCAATAAGCAAATCAAGCTTATAAATAAGCAATACCTAAACCACAACTATTTTACAGATGTTATAACTTTTGATTATACTAAAGACAAACAAATATCAGGCGATATATTTATAAGTATAGATGAAGTAAGATCTAATGCCGGAATATTTGTAACAGAGGAAGAAGATGAGCTAAGAAGGGTAATGATTCATGGCGTAATTCATCTGCTTGGGTATAATGATAGCTCTAACGAAGAGAGGGATATAATGCGTAAAATGGAAAATGAAGCATTACATTTGTGGTCCAAATGGGTATGAAATGAAATCTCAGTATGATGTGATTGTTGTGGGTGCTGGTCATGCAGGTTGTGAAGCTGCGGCTGCAGCTGCAAATATGGGTAGTCGGACACTGCTGATTACCATGGACATGACAAAATATGCTCAAATGTCCTGTAATCCAGCCATAGGCGGCATTGCTAAAGGGCAGATAATCAGAGAGATAGATGCAATTGGCGGATATTCTGGACTTGTAACAGACAAGACTATGATTCAGTTTAGAATGCTAAACAGAAGTAAAGGTCCGGCCATGTGGAGTCCGAGGGCTCAATGCGACCGGTTTTTATTTACTCTTGAATGGCGTAAGGTTCTTGAAGGAACTAATAATCTGGAATTTTGGCAGGATAAAGTAAATAGTCTCCTTATTAAAGATGGCAGGGTAGAGGGAGTGGAAACGGAGATGGGGATGAAGTTTATTTCAAAGAAAGTGATCCTTACAGCTGGTACCTTCATAAATGGACTGATGCATGTAGGCAAGTTCAAATGAAGGGAGGAAGAATGGGAGAGTCTCCTTCTTCAGGTATAAGCGAGCAACTGGCTCAGCATGGTTTTGAAGTGGGAAGAATGAAAACCGGAACACCTGCCAGGTTGGATGGACGCAGTATTGATTTTGATAAATTGCAGGAACAACCCGGGGATATGGAATTAAGGAAGTTCTCTTTCCTGGATTATGAAATGGACTATTCAAATCATCGCAGCTGTTATATTGCCTATACAAATCTGACAGTACATTCGGAACTTGAAAAAGGTTTTGTGGACAGCCCCATGTTCGATGGGACTATTCAGAGTATAGGGCCAAGGTATTGTCCCAGCATAGAAGATAAGATTGTTACATTTTCAGATAAGGAGCAACACCAACTCTTCCTGGAGCCGGAGGGGCTCGACACCATCGAGTATTATATTAACGGCTTCTCTTCATCTTTACCCTGGGAGGTGCAGTATAAGGCAATGTTGAAGATAGAAGGTCTGGAAGATGTCAAAATATTCAGGCCTGGATATGCCATCGAATACGATTACTATCCTCCTACACAATTATATCATACACTTGAGACAAAGAGATTGGAGAATCTGTATTTCGCAGGTCAGATTAATGGGACCACAGGATATGAGGAAGCAGGCGCCCAGGGACTGATGGCTGGAATCAATGCCAGCTTAAAGATAAATGGAGACCAGGAATTTGTACTTGGACGTGATCAGGCCTACATCGGAGTGCTGATTGATGACCTTGTAACAAAAGGAGTGGACGAGCCTTATCGTATGTTCACTTCTAGAGCCGAATACAGGATTTTGCTTCGCCAGGATAATGCCGATGAAAGATTAACGGAATTAAGTGCAAAAATTGGATTAGCTAACCAGGAGCGGGTAGAATTATTATTAGCTAAGAGAGCACTTGTAAATCGGCTCATAGAATTTTTGAAAACATATAGCATCGCTCCTGATGATATAAATGAATTTCTTGAGCGTGCAGGCACCTCTGCTTTGAAACAAAAAGTGAAATTGATTGAGGTAGCCAGGAGGCCACAGGTAAGGTTAATAGAGTTGTTAGAAGAGGTTTCTGGATTGAAAAAAATTTACAAGGAATGTGGGCGAAGAGCAGATGAAATTCTAGAGACGGTAGAAATATCCATAAAATACGAAGGATATATTGCGAGGGAGAAGTTGATGGCCGATAAAATTGTTAGACTTGAAAGGATCAAACTTGATGAGAACTTTGAATACGAACGTTTAAAAAGTATCTCTACAGAAGCCAGACAAAAGTTGAGCAGATTAAAACCAAGAACGATTGGGCAGGCTTCCAGGATTTCAGGAGTGTCACCAAGCGACATTAGTGTTCTGCTCATATATATGGGAAGATAGTTCCACGTGGAACATATTTAATAAATTTCAAGATCATGAACCAAGAAGAAAAAGTGCAACTATTGAAAAATGCGACAAGGTCCATAAAGGATTACCCGAAGGAGGGAATAATTTTCAGGGACCTGACCACCATTTTTCAGGATGGTGAGGCTTTTTCTGTGGCGCTTGATTTGCTTGCGAATTGTTTGAGTGATGGTTCTTCAGGCACAATACCCTTTGATAAATTTGTTGGAATAGAGGCAAGGGGATTTGTTTTAGCAGGAGCCCTTGCTGCAAAACTGGGCGGGGGAGTTGTTTTATTAAGAAAGCCTGGTAAGCTGCCATACAAAAAAAGAAGAATTGAATATAAACTGGAGTATGGAGAGGATGCTCTCGAGATTCATCTGGATGCAATTATACCAGGGGAGAAAATAATAATTGTGGATGATTTATTAGCAACCGGGGGAACAGGTGAAGCTGGATGTAAGTTAGTCGAGCAAACCGGAGGTGAAATTGTAAAGGCTTTATTTTTGGTTGAGCTTCCTGAACTGAAGGGTAGGAAAAAACTTTCACCCTACGATATTTCCTCTGCCATTACCTTTGAAGGCCATTAATTCTTCTGCTTGTCACTTGGATTTCTTGATTCAATTAGGGACAGTAAATTTGTCGAAGTCTGTAATAATTAGGCTTTTATAGCAGGAAAATGCTTAAAATAGACCTTTTTAAAGGCTCTGAGAGGGCTCTAAATATAGGTTTTACGGCCTCCCCATAAGAAGAAGCGCATTAGCAAAGCTAAATGGCAAAGAATTCTCACATTATTAGCCTTATAAAATCACTGCCCGACCAGGCTGGTGTATACCAGTTTTATGATAAGGACGGAAACATCATTTATATTGGAAAGGCAAAAAATCTAAAAAAGAGGGTCTCCTCCTATTTTTCAAAAAGCAAATTCGATTCCTATAAGGTAAAAGTTCTGGTAGATCGCATAGACGATCTTAAGACCATAGTTGTCGACAGCGAGTCAGATGCGCTTTTACTTGAGAACAACCTGATAAAGAAGTATCAACCTCGCTACAATATTCTTCTAAAGGATGATAAAACTTTTCCCTGGATATGTATTAAAAATGAACCCTTTCCCAGAGTTTTTGCAACCAGGACAATTATTAATGATGGTTCAAAGTACTACGGACCTTTTACTTCTGCATATGCTGTAAAGGTCCTGCTAAACCTGATTCGGCAATTATACCAGTTAAGAACATGTAAGCTCAGTCTAAGCGATGATAATATTCGGAAAGGGAAATTCAAGGTGTGTCTGGAGTATCATATTGGCAATTGTAGGGGCCCCTGTATTGGGCTGCAGAGCAGCGAGGAGTATGAAAAGAACATACAGCAAATCCGGGATATTGTAAAAGGCAATTTGAGTGAGGTCATATCTTTTTTGAAGCGTGAAATGGAGCTTCGAGCCGAAAAATTTCTCTTCGAGGAGGCCAATCAGTTTAAGGAAAAGATTGAAATTCTATCCCGTTATCAGAGTAAATCAACCATAGTTAATTCGTCCATACATGATGTGGAGGTGTATAGCATTGTAAGTGATGAAAAGGAGGCCTTCGTAAATTTCCTGAAAGTTGTGAAAGGGGCCATCATACAGGCTCATAATATGGAAATCAAGAAAAAGCTTGATGAGGAGGATCTGGATTTGTTGGCGTTTGCAGTTGCAGATATGAGGACTCGAATAGAAAGTCGTTCGAAGGAAATTATCGTACCATTGAAATTGGACAATTACTTCCCAAATAATAAAATGACCGTTCCTCTTCGGGGGGACAAAAAGAAGTTGCTTGATCTTTCGATTAGGAACGCCAAAAGTGCCAGGATGGAAAAGATGAAGCGTAATACCTCCAGGAAAGCAGGCGGGTCAGCAGAGCGGATACTGAAAACTGTACAGGAGGATTTCAGATTAAAGTCGCTTCCCACACACATAGAATGTTTTGATAATAGTAATATGCAGGGGAGTGAAGCGGTGGCTGCCTGTGTGGTATTTAAAAATGGGAGGCCAGTAAAAAGGGAATATCGCCATTACAATATTAAGGAGGTAAAGGGAATTGATGATTTTGCTTCTATGAAGGAGGTTGTCTACAGACGCTATAAGAGGTTGTTGGATGAGAAGCAATCTTTGCCGCAACTGATAGTCGTTGACGGAGGAAAAGGACAACTGAGTTCGGCGCTTCAAAGCCTTGATCAACTCAAGCTGCGCGGAAAAATTGCCATCATAGGAATTGCGAAAAGGCTTGAAGAAATTTACTTTCCGGGCGATTCTGTTCCGCTGTATCTTGACAAGAATTCAGAATCATTAAAACTTGTTCAAAACCTTAGAAATGAGGCACATAGATTTGGGATTACCTTTCATAGGCTGAAGCGTTCTGCATCCATGACTAGCTCTTTTCTGGAAGAAATACCCGGAATTGGCCTTGCTTCCATCGAGAAGCTGTTCAGACGTTTCAAATCCATGGATGGAATTAGGAAGGCTTCACTGGAAGATCTTTCAATGGAGGTGGGAATGGTGCGTGCGAAAAAATTGCAGGCACATATTCAAGGTAAGGATAACTAGGCTATTTTTTTCGGGAAACAGTATACTCTACCAGGTCCCGGAGTGAATTTCTTGCATGTGATTCGGGAAAGGAGTGAAGGATCTCCATGGCTGCGCCTTTATGTTCCTCCATTTTTGCTTTAGCGAAATCAATGCCACCCAAAGCCGTGACAAACTGCACAACTTCGTTTACGACGTGCTGACTTCTTTTCCCGTTTTTAATTTTTTTGATGATGGCCTTCCTCTTGGAGGGTTCGGCCTGGTGAAGTGCATAGATTAGAGGAAGGGTGAATTTTTTATCTTTAATGTCGTTGCCAGTAGGCTTTCCAATCACTCCATGTTCCTGATAATCAAATAGATCGTCCTTAATTTGAAAGGCCATTCCGATCTGAATACCCATTTGATGGACCTTTTTCACAATTTCAGGGCCTGCTCCTGCAGCCTGAGCCCCACATGCTGTACATGAGGCAATCAGGCTGGCTGTTTTCATCCGGATAACCTCATAATAAGTCTCAATATCGATATTCAGACTCCTGGATTTCTGAATTTGGAGTAATTCACCCTCACTCATTTCTTTGGAGGCATGAGAAACTATTTCCAGAAGCTCGTAATTCTTTTTTTCTACTGCCAGAATTAAGCCCTTGGCCAGCAGATAATCTCCAAAGAGAACCGCTACTTTCGATTTCCAGATGGCATTGACTGAAAACACACCACGGCGTTCATGTGATTCATCTACCACATCGTCATGGACCAGCGTGGCAGTATGCATTAGTTCCACAAGGGATGCTGCCGTATAACTTGCTTCGGTAATCTCACCGGTCAGCTGTGAAGTAAGAAAAACAAAGAGAGGCCGCATCTGTTTTCCTTTTTTATGAAGCACAAAACGGGTCACGATGTTTAAAAGCGGAATATCGCCAGAAACCACTGATTTAAAGCGTGTATCGAACTCTTTCATTTCCCGGCTAACGGGCTTTTTTATATCCTCTAATTTGATCATCTGCACTGATTAATAGCTGCTAAAGATAAAAAAAAGTAGAATGATACAAGTAAAAATTGCTAGGATGGAAATTAACATATTAAATACCCTAAATATTAATATATTTGTATTTGATCAATATGTAGTCAAAAGCAATTTATTGAAAAAATGGAGTTTTCAGATTTAAAGCCCGAAGAAATTGAACAGGCCGCGAACATGATCAAGGCTATTTCCCATCCCATGCGTTTGGCTATACTTGGCAACCTTGGAGATGGAAACCAGCTGAGTGTTACGGAAATACATAAGATACTCAAAATTGAACAGTCGACAGCCTCTCACCATCTTGGCATTTTAAAAGATAAGGGAATCCTTGCCTCCATACGAAAAGGCAAAAACACCTATTATTATTTAAAAAGAAAGAACTTAAGTAAACTGATACGATGTATCAGTGAATGTGCGTGTGATTGAAAATCATTGAAACATGAAAAAGGTTAGGGTAAGCAAGGAGTTCCATTTTGAAATGGCTCATGCGCTGTGGCATTACGATGGTTTGTGCAAACATATTCATGGGCATTCCTACAAGCTTTTTGTTACGATTATTGGCGAGCCTATATTGAATGATGAAGATCCAAAATTGGGTATGGTTCTCGATTTTTCAGATTTAAAAGTAGTTGTAAAAGAGCCGGTTGTCGATTATTTCGACCATTCGCTGGTGGTATACAAGCCTGCGGCAAAATACCTTCCTGATGAAGAAAATGAGATGTATGAAAAGGTGCATATTATGGACTTTCAGCCAACCTGTGAAAATCTTGTACTGTATATTGCAGAAAAAGTGGGAGCACTTCTCCCTTCCAACATCGGGCTTTTTTCAGTAAAACTCTATGAAACAGCCACTTCATTTGCCGAGTGGTATGCTACGGATAACAAGTAATTAAAGAGAATTATAGTGGAAAAGAAATTATTTCTATTGGATGCTTATGCCTTGATTTTCAGGGCTTACTATGCATTCATATCAAATCCCATGACCAACTCAAAAGGGATGCCAACATCTACGGTATTTGGTTTTACATTGGCTCTTGAGGATATTCTACGTAAAGAGGATCCCTCTCACATAGCCGTCGTATTTGATCCTCCCGGCCCCAACTTCCGGCATGCTATGTTTCCCGAATACAAGGCCAACAGAGATGCGACGCCCGAAGATATTAAGACGGCGATTCCATATATAAAAAAGCTGGTGGAAGGATTCAATATTCCTGTGGTAGAGGTGAGTGGTTATGAAGCTGATGATGTTATCGGGACTATGGCTAAACAGGCTGAAAAAGAAGGGTTTACCGTTTACATGATGACTCCGGATAAGGATTTTGCCCAGCTGGTATCCGATCGGATATTTATGTATAAACCTGGCAGGGGCGGAGGAGCAGCTGAAGTGATGGGTCTTGCTGAAGTAAGGGAAAAGTTTCTCGTGGAACGTCCGGAACAGGTAATAGATTTCCTGGCACTTATGGGCGATGCTGCAGATAATATTCCCGGAGCAAAAGGTGTTGGAGAGAAAACGGCTAAAAAACTGATTGGCCAGTTCGGAACAGTGGAAGGCGTCTATGAAAATATTGAACAGCTAAAGGGGAAGCAAAAGGAGAACCTGGAGAATTCACATGAGCTGGTAAAGCTTTCGAAAGAACTGGCTACTATAGCTTTGGATGTTCCCGTCAAACATTTACCTGATGAACTGATCAGAAAGGAACTAAACAAAGAAGTGCTTCAAGAATTGTTTAATGAACTAGAATTTAAGAATTTAGCACAAAGGATTCTTGCTTCAGACCCTCAGGCTTCTCTGGAGCCCACCTTAAGGACCGCTTCCTCTGTTGTTCAGGACGGACAGACCTCCCTTTTCGGTGACCCCAATGGGACCGAGCTCACTGTTCAGGAGCCTTTGCTGGCAAACATTGATACACATGAGCATTATTACAGACTTATTAATAGTAGTGAGGGAATAAAGGAGCTGGTTAAGGAGTTAAGCGAACTAAAATCTTTTTGTTTTGATACCGAGACAACAGGTCTTGATCCACTGGAATCTGAACTGGTTGGAATTGCTTTCTGCTGGAAAAATCATCATGCGGTTTATCTTGCATTTGGAGACGATCGCAAAACGACACTGGAATGGCTGGAGCCCTTAAAGGAGGTGTTCAGTAATCCCGATATCGAAAAAATCGGACAAAATCTTAAGTATGATCTGCACATCTTAAAGAATTATGAATTAGAAGTGAAGGGCCGCTTATTTGATACAATGATTGCACATTTCATTTTGAAGCCGGAACAGAAACATAATCTAAACGTTCTTGCAGAACAGTACCTGGCTTATTCA